>Ga0315553_10001640_pt1 | contig 18392 bp, 18 predicted proteins | sample SalMarSW160140MG_FD_203099 | JGI IMG/M metagenome (GOLD analysis project Ga0315553, IMG submission 203099) | Salt marsh sediment microbial communities from the Plum Island Ecosystem LTER, Massachusetts, United States - Salt Marsh Sediment SW1601-40 ... | reverse complement strand
ATTTCGCGAGCTACGGCGAGCTCATTATGCAGCTGAAGGCGGATCTGGAAAAACTCTCAGCGCAGTCCAAAGCGCAGGAAGTTCAACCGGCAGCTCAGTAGTCGCGACAGATATAGCTAGGACGTACTTCTCCCACGATCCCAGCGTTTTCTTTCTCTCTTCAGGGATTTGAGTTCCTTCTCCACGTCTGTATCGTTCTGGTTGTCAAGCTCGGCGAACGCCTCACCAGAGCGCATAAGCTCGTCAATGGCTTCGGCTCTCGCCTGTACATTTCCCCGGTATATCTCAGCCAGCTCCAGCGCCCTGTTCAATTCCTCAGATCCTTCTGTTATGCCCCCATGGCTTCGCCGACGGCTACCTGCGCTTCCGCTGCAGTTTGACGAGCCGACAGTACGTCACGTTTCCCTCTATTTCTGTCGTATTTGAAAAAACGTACGTAGATGGGCCAGTCTTGCGAAACCTCACCGATCGTCTGAATCGAGTGTTTCTTCAGCAAGAGGCTGACTGTCCGATTTTATGAGGATCATCTTAGCCCAGGATACCCGATCCTGTTTTTCCCGAACATTGACCCAGCTGAAACCGCCACGCAACGGGAACAGCTTGCAACTACATGGCGCCGGCGGTATTATTATCACATAAGTCTGAAGGAGAAAATTCTTATGGCCTTTACTCTGGATATCGGTGCCGTGGCACCGGATTTTAAACTTCCGGCCACGGACGGCAAAATCTACCAGCTCTCCGATTTCGACGAAAAGGTGTTGGTCGTATTCTTCACCTGCAATCATTGCCCCTATGTTATCGGATCCGATGAGGTGACACGCAAGACGGCGGATAAATTCGCTCCCCAGGGGGTGCGATTTGTGGGCATCAACGCCAACAGTAAAAACACCTATCCCGAGGACGACTTCGATCATATGGTCGCCCGGATAGAGGAACACAAGTTTCCCTGGATCTATCTCTACGACGAATCACAGGACACAGCCCGAGCCTATGGGGCTCTGCGCACGCCCCATTTTTTTGTCTTTGATCAGGACCGCAAGCTGATTTACACCGGCCGGGGAGTGGATAATCCGCGGGACACGGACAAGATGACGGTAAATGATCTGGAAAACGCTCTTGAAGAGCATCTGGCCGGAAAGTCAATCGGCACGCCCTTGACCAATCCCCTTGGCTGCAATGTTAAATGGGACGGAAAAGACGCACACTGGATGCCGGCTGAGGCCTGTGATTTGATTTAGACTGATCGACACCCTATCATTCCAAGCTAATTATCCTACCCCGGTGGATCGGGGTTGTGGATTCAGGGTCATTGCTCTGCCGTGGACCGGAGCACTATCGGTTACAGTTTCAGCCCAAGCTATACGAGGAGGATCAACCATGGGACTGACCCAAGGCTTCCATCATCTGGCCATGGAAGTGAAGGATTTCGACAAATCTGTGGATTTTTATACACGGGTACTTGGATTTGAGAAAGGCCCCGCCTTCGGGAACAACGAGCGGCGTATCATTCTGCTCGATGCGGGCAACAGTAACTATCTGGAACTGTTCGAGGGCGGAAAAGGCCATGCTGGAGACGGTGCTGTGGTGCACATTGCCTTTAGGACCGACGATTGCGACGCCGCCATTGAGAAGATACGGTCGTACGGTTGTGAAATAACCACTGAACCTAAGGATGTGGATCTGCCCAGCGATCCGGTCTACCCGGTGCGGCTGGCCTTCTTTAAAGGACCCGATGATGAAATCGTGGAGCTTTTTCAGGAGCGCTGATCCGCTGCGAGTATCATAAAACCGATTTTCTACAGAGATCCGATGAGTTTCGTCCCTCCCGACGGTAGCGGGGTGCGAACGCGGTATGCCCCAGAGACGACTCGAACGTCCGACCTACGGTTTAGGAAACCGTTGCTCTATCCTGCTGAGCTACTAGGGCTGCTCCGTGCGGCTGCGCCGCTGTTCCTTTCTATATATAGCGAATCACAAACCGCGTGTCAATTCCACTCTGGTTCCGGCAGCGGCGACCGTGAAAAACCGCAGCTTGCACGCCTCGGGTTTGCCCACTACTATGGGGTAAATGAACAAAACGCCTCCAGGAACATCTGCATGAAGACGAAACGCGCTCCCATATTGGCAACAACCACGACTGCCACGACGGCGGATGCCAGAAAGATCGCCGCTGCGCTGGTAGAGGAACGCCTGGCCGCCTGTGTTCAGATTATAGAGCCGATCACCAGCGTGTATCGCTGGCAGGGGGCGGTGGAGGAAGAGAAGGAGATTCTGCTGCTGATCAAGAGCTCGAAGGATCTGGTTCCCCGCATCGCCGAACTTCTAGATCGGATCCATCCCTACGAGGTTCCCGAGCTGATCGCCACACCGATCATAGAGGGATCATCCGCCTACCTCAGCTGGCTCGAGGAAAACCTTCAGTAGCGGTTACCCCTGGCGTCGCGGAACGACGTCAGCCCAACCGTGCTCCCGAAGGCGCTGTTTCACCGCAGTGAGATCGCTCTCCGACACGTCCTTCACTACGACCCGGTAGATGCCCTCAGGTGATTGTTCCAGGGTTCCGGTGAAGCCCTTTTCGGCCAAACGGCGGAGGGTGCGCTCAGCGTACTCCCGATTGCGAAAGGCGGCCACCTGGATACTGTAGATTGCCGCGGCTCGGTGAACCGCTACAGCTTCCGCTTCCGGAGAATCCGGGGAGATCACCTGGATCCGCACCTTGGCTACCCCTTTCCCGGCCAGACCGATGGCTGCAGCTGCGGCCCGGGAAAGGTCGATGATCCTGCCTGGCACAAACGGCCCCCGGTCGTTGATGCGCACGACCGTGGATTCCCCGCTCTCTAAGCTGGTGACCTTAACTATGGTTCCGAAGGGGAGGGTCTTGTGCGCGGCAGTGAACTCGTTCGTATCGAAGATCTCTCCACTTGCCGTCTGCCGCCCCTGAAACTTTCCCCCGTACCAGGAAGCCAAACCCTCCTGTTCGAAAGCCGTAACAGTGCTGCTGAGCAGCAGCAGGAGGATCCAGACCGATAGAATAGTACGAACTCGCATGGTCCTTATATCTATCGACCCGGGCTGGATGAATATTGATCCTTCTTGCCTCAGCTGTTTCTTGCCCGATGCCGCCTTGTTGAACAAGCCGGAGAGAATATTATACAGTTAGGCGATATGAGCAAGCCATCCCACTGGGCGGACAACTACGCGGAGAAGATCATCCGAGAGAAGGGGGACAAGGAGCTGTACGTCTGCGCCTCCGGGATCACCCCCTCCGGGACCGTTCACATCGGAAATTTCCGGGAAATTATCACAGTAGAGCTGGTAGTTCGCGCCCTGAGGGATAGAGGCAAAAAGGTCCGCTTTATCTATTCATGGGACGACTACGACGTGTTCCGCAAGGTCCCGAGCAATATGCCCAACCAGAAGATGCTGACAGGATACCTGCGGCAGCCCATCACCCTCACTCCGGACCCTTATGAAACCGAGGACAGCTACGCCCGGAGAAACGAGAGGGAAATCGAGGAACTGCTGCCGGTCGTCGGAGTAAACCCTGAGTACATCTACCAGGCCGAGCGCTACCGCTCCGGAAGCTACGCAGAGGGCATACGCAGAGCCCTGGAACATCGCGAGCGGCTCCGGGAGATCCTCAGCGAGCACCGTGAGAAACCCCTGCCCCCGGACTGGTGGCCGATCTCCGTTTTCTGCACCTCCTGCAATCGGGACACCACCGAAATCACAGAATGGGACGGGGGAAACGGCATTACCTATACCTGCTCCTCCTGCGGAAAAGAGGAGCGGCTGGATTTGACGGACACGGGGGCGGTGAAGCTCTTCTGGCGGGTCGACTGGCCGATGCGCTGGGCTTACGAAGATGTGGATTTCGAGCCTGCCGGCAAGGATCACCACTCCCAAGGCGGCTCCTTCACTACAGCCCGCCCGATCGTGACGGAGGTCTACGAACAGGCCGCGCCCACGACCTTTCAATACGACTTCATCCGCATCAAAGGCCGGGGCGGAAAGATCTCCTCCTCCAGCGGGGAGGTGGTCAGCCTGAAGGATGTCCTGGAGGTCTACCAGCCGGAGCTGATCCGTTATCTGTTCGCCTCCACCCGACCGAATACCGAGTTCGCAATCTCCTTCGACCTGGATGTCATCAAACTCTACGAGGACTACGATCGCTGCGAGCGGATCTACTACGGCAGCGAGTCGGTTAGCGAGAGCCGGACGGCCAAAGAACGGAGGATCTACGAACTATCCCAGGTCGAGCATCTCCTGGATACGATGCCGACCCAGATCACCTTCCGCCACCTGTGCAGCCTCATACAGATCCAGGACGGCAATATCGAAGGAATGATCGATTCCCTGAGCATCCGCACGAGCGAGGAAGACCTGAACAGGCTGCGCACCCGCGCCCGCTGCGCCTGGAACTGGACACAAACTTACGCCCCGGATGCGTTTCGCTTTTCCCTGCGGCCCCGCGGCTCCGAGCCGCTGGAGCTTGCCCCGGAGGAACGCAAAGCCATCGGCCTGCTTCGGCGGGAGATCGAAGAGAACCTCGATACCCACGATGAGAAGAGCCTCGGAGAGGCGATCTACACGCTGGCCGGAGAGGCGCAGATAGAACCGAAGGATTTCTTCAAACTCGTGTATCGAGTCCTGATCAACAAGGAGATGGGACCTCGTCTGGCAGGGTTCCTCCTGACCATCGGAAAGCAACGGGCCCTCGAGATTCTGGGCGGCTATTAATCAATACCGCTGTCGGGAGCACAGCTGTGAGGAGTACAATGGATACGGAGGAAGTCAAACGTCTGCTCGGTGTGCAGGCTGTGGATACCCTTGTTGAAAGCGGCATGAAGCTCGGTCTGGGAACAGGTTCCACAGCGGTCCACGCGGTCTACCGGGTCGGTGAGTTGCTTCGGAAGGGGAGCTTGGAGAAAATCGTGGCCGTACCCACGAGCTTCCAGACCATGGTGGCCTGTCAGGCAGCGGGTATCTCTCTGACCACCCTGAACGACCCGGCGGTGGACGGCCGGCTGGATCTGACTGTGGACGGTGCGGACGAGGTGGACCCGAACTGGAAGCTGATCAAAGGAGGCGGGGCGGCCATGCTCATCGAAAAGATCGTAGCGGAAGCCGCGGAGCGGTACTGTATCATTGTGCAGAGCTCCAAGCTTTCTTCCCGGCTGGGAGAAAAAGCCCCGGTGCCCGTGGAGATCGTACCGGAGGCGCTGCTCACCGCTTCCCGCCGTCTCGAAGCCCTGGGGGGAGAGGTGCAGCTGCGCATGGCTGTCAGGAAAGCCGGCCCGATCATCAGCGACCACGGCAATCTGGTCCTGGATGTCAGCTTTCCCGAATCCTTCGATCCGCAAATATTGGAAACGCAGATCATGGGGATCCCCGGAGTAACGGCACACGGGATCTTCACCCGCCCGGTCAATGATCTGTTCGTCGGCTACCCCGACGGACGGGTGGAGCACAAACACGACGAAAGAGCCTGAGTCCGGGCCCGACACAAGGAGGAACATACGCAATGAGATCCGCTTTCCTGTTCAAAGCACTGGGTTGCGCTCTCTGTTTTCTGCTCATCGTTTCTTTCGCCGCTCTCGGCGAGGAGGTGGAGCGCTCCACCTCCTTCAGCGTGCAGGGCGCCTACTACCTGCCCGACAACAAGGGCTACGGGGTGAGCGACGGAGGCTTCGCCCCGATCACCTACGATCCGCAGCCCCTTCCGGGTAGTTTCGGCTCTATCGGCGCCGACCAGGGCCGGGATCTGGGCTCCACTTGGGGTCCGGCGGAAATCCAGTTTCTGCTGACCCGCAGGATCAGGATTCCCTTTCTGGCGGGCTCCGGGCCGATGACCTCCGGCAACAATGTGACCTTCTCCTTTACCGGAGCCCTTACTCCGGTGTCCACCCGCCTCGAAGCCCGGGTGAATCTCACCCCGATCGCCTTCCTCGATCTGTTCGCCGGTGCCATGGTCGGAACCGGCTGGGACATCGGCCTGTTCAACGGCATGGGACTGAACGCGGACGGCACGGGGAATCCCGAGTCCGCCTCCTTACAGGGGATGGTGACGGAATCCTGGGTAGGCGTGACTTTCCAGTTCGATCTGGCCGCCCTGGTGCCTGGGGACTGGAACCACGTGGTCGCCCTGATCAGCCCGAAGCTGCAGTACGCCTGGTTTTCCGGAGCCGAGAAAGGGGAGGCCTGGATGTGGGAGGCCGACAAGGGGGAGAACTTCAACGGTTTCAGGTTCTACGGCACCTACTTCCTGGGCTACCAGATGCCGCTGGCCCTGGACACCCTCGGCCTTCTGGTGGAAACCGAGCAGAACCTGGGCTACGTGAAGGACCTGGACACTGAAGACTCTGCGGATTGGGGATCGGACTACCTGCAGATCACGGTGAGCCCCGTGTTCGGCTTCACCCTGTCGGAAACCTCCTCCCTGGCCGTCCTGCTTCAGTTTCGCCGGGAGCAGCTGTACGATGAGGACGACGACAGCATCTTCGCCAACTACTTCAGAAACCGAAACCAGGTCGGCACCTACTGGGACTTCTACAGGATCTCCTTCTCCTACGTTCTTAAGCTCTAGGTGTTTCGGGAAGCCCGCGACCAGGCTCAGCCGGCCCTGCGCGGCCATCCGTTCGATCAGAGGCGGACGCTTCGGCCGCTTTCGCTGGCCCGGCGGGCGGCGGAGGCGATGCGGATGGCCAACTCCCCCTCCTGCCCTCCGGTCATCGGCTCTTTTCCTTCGCGGATGCACTCCAGGAAATGCTCGACCTCGGCCCGCAGCGCTCCTTCCAGACCGTGTGCACCCTCCGGCCAGGTCACCGAATCCGCGAGGGAAAGCCCTTCGGGGGTGTGGATCTTCAGGGGTTGGGACATCAGATCGATCTTGATCACGCCCCTGTCTCCAAGGATTTCCACGCTGCGATCCACGCCGTGGGGATAATTGTCCGGATAGGCAAAGGTCTCATAAAGCGCGGCAATGCGGCCGTCCGGGAATTTGAAGGTCATCACGGCGCAGTCCGTGAACTCCTGTCCCTCCAGGATCAGCTGTCCCATCTCACCGTGAACCCGCTGCGGAGCCCCGCCCATGTACCAGCAGATCAGGTCGATGTTGTGGGTGCCGGCGTAGTTCAACACGCCTCCGGTTTCCGCGTCGTTGAGCCACTGCCTCCCCCGGACCACGGAGCGGGGATGGCAGCGCCTGGCCAGGATCATGCGGGGAACGCCAATCTCTCCCGCATCGATCCTCCGCTTGGCTTCCAGGCAGGGCTGGTTGAAACGATCGGTAAAGCCGACCATCAGAGTTACGCCGTTTTCCCGGCAGGCGGCGATCATGCTCTGCGCCTCTTCCTGACTCCGGCACATCGGCTTCTCACACAGCACGTGCTTTCCCGCTTCCGCGGCGGCGACCACCTGCCGGCAGTGATGGCGGTCAGGGCTGGCCACGATCACCGCATCGATATCCCCTCTTTCAAGCAGCTCCGACAGATCCGCCGTGCCCAGACGGGCTTCGAATCGCTCCGCAGCTTCCCGGGCCGTTTCGCCGTGGGCTGTACAAAACCCGATCGTCTCCGCCTGTCCGCTCAGCCCCCGTAGGGTTCGCGCGAAATTGCTGCCCGCTTTACCGGCACCGATGATTCCTATTCCAATGCGACTCATCCCCTTCTCCTCTGCGCTTCAGCACGCATCTATCACTTCGCCTCACCCATCTATCACTCCGCCTCACCCATCTATCACTCTGCCTCCGGCTCCATGCAGGGATAGGTCGAACCGCCGTGGGTCACCACATCCACCCGCCGCTTTGCCTCCGGAAGACCCTGCAGGATGCTCTCCACTGCCTCCCCTATGGTAGAAAAGTAGTCGAACCCCATCCTCCGTACCTGCGCCTCCGTCAGTCCCGGGGAAACCACGGCAATGCGGATGCGCTGCCGGAAGCGGGACAGAGCCAGAGCCGGGGCCAGGGTTACCCGATCCATGTCCGCATCCGCGACCACGCCCCCCCCTTCCCCTGTCCCGAGCCGGCCCAGCATATCCTGGATCTCCGCCGGCGCCAGACCGATCGCCCTGTCGAAGGTCTTGTGCTGCGCCGGGATGCCCTCCGGGCAGGGGGCCGCCAGGACCAGCCAGCCGCCATCCTCCACCGCCGCCTGGCAGTTGAAGATCGCTTTGGCCGCCTGCCAGAAATCCAGATCCGCCGGCGCCGAGCCGGCAACCAGCACGCTGCTCGGGCGGGACACAGGAAGGCCGTACAACCCTCGGGCTAACGGGACGGCCCGCCGGTGGGAATCGATGTAGTGGCCCGCGGTCAGCCCGCACACCTCGCCCCGGGCGTCAACCACCAGGTTGACCATCAGATCCAGCCCGACCAACTCGACGAGCTTCTCGATTTCCCCCCGGATCGGGGAGTCGAGCCGGCCCGCCCGGTTCCCGGGATCCGAATTGGCCGCTGTGTGAAAGCTCTCCACTGTCTTTCGCCCGGCGATTCCGGGATAGATCAGCTTTGCTCCGCCGGAAAAACCCACGGCTCCGTGGGGCAGGATCGTACCCACGGCGATCTTGAAATCCGCCTCCGCGTAGTCCCGGTTTACCCAAACCTCGACGCCCGAAGCGGCTGTCCCGAAGCACCGAAGCCGGGCCGGATCATCGATAGCGGGATTGATGAATCCAACCCGCCTCAGGACCTGCTCGCCCGCCTGCCGTCGGAACTCCTCTCGACTCATCGGTCTATGGGTTCCCAGAGCTATTATGACCTTGATCCGGGAATCATCCACGCCCCGGGCATTCAGTACATCCAGCACAGCCGGCAGAACGGCGTGAAGCGGGGTCGGACGGGTATAGTCATTGACGGCGATCGCAACGCTTACACGATTCCCCTCTCGGGCCCGCTTTTCGATCTTCATGAAAACTGACCTGCAGTACTCGCTGCCGAGCTGCTCCCGTAAGATGACTCCCACGTCCCGAAGAGGAGGCAGTGATCGGGGAGACAGCAGCTGCCCCATCTGTTCATCGGGAATCGAGAGCTCCAGGGTCTGTCGACCGAAGGGGATGGGCACTCTCACCTGTTTTGTTTCCACCTGGAATGGGTTATTCCGAAACGTTTGATCTTGTAGTTCAACGCACGGCTCGAGATCCCAAGCAGTTCGGCGGCGTCTTTCTGAACCCAACTCGAGCGCTGCAGTGCCTGAAGGATGAGATCCCGCTCCGCATCCTCCAGCCGGACACCCCCTCCGGGGAGTTTGACGGTTTCATTGTCTTCTGCCGTGGGCTCGTTGGCAAAGAAAAGGTTGAGATCTTCGGTGGTGATCATCTCCCCTTCGGCCAGCAGAACCGCCCGCTCCATCGCATTTTCCAACTCCCGGATATTCCCCGGCCAGTGATAGCGGGTCAGCATCCGCATCGCCGCCGGCTCTATACCCCGGATTTTCTTGTTCATCTGGCCGGCGAACTTTTTGAGAAAAAACTGGATGAGCAGGGCGATGTCTCCGTTTCGTTCCCGAAGCGGAGGCAGGCGGACGGCTACGACGTTCAGCCGGTAGTACAGATCCTCCCGAAACAGGCCTTCCTTCATCCGCTGCATCAGATCCCTGTTGGTGGCCGAGATGATGCGCACATTCGTCTTGACCGTGTCATTGCTGCCCAGGCGTTCGAACTCCTTCTCCTGGATCACCCTCAGCACTTTGGACTGGGTGTACTGGCTCATGTCGGCGATTTCGTCTAGAAAGATCGTCCCCCCATTGGCGTGTTCGAAACGGCCGATGCGCTGGCGGTCGGCTCCGGTGAAGGCTCCCCGTTCGTGGCCGAACAGCTCACTCTCCAACAGCTGCTCAGGCAGAGCGGCACAGTTGACCCGGACGAAGGGCCCGTCGGCGCGGGGACTGTTGTAGTGGATCGCCCCGGCCACCATCTCCTTGCCGGTGCCCGTCTCCCCGAGGATGATCACGCTGGAATCGGTGGCGGCCACCCGGTACACGATCCGGAAGATCTTCTTGATCTCTTCGCTCTCGCCGATAAAATTGTAGGGCTGATAGATGTTCCGATAGCGATCGGTCAGCGTGTCCGGCTCGCTTTGCTGCACCTGCTGATCCAGCGCCCTTTTAATCTGGAAGTTGAGCTCCGGAATACTGAAGGGTTTCTGCAGAATGCTGAAGGCTCCCTCCTGGATCGCCTGCACACCCTCCTGGATCGACTCCAACTCCGCGTCCACGATCACCGCCGTACGGGGATTCTTCTGTTTGATCTTCTCCAGAAGGTCGTGCGCATTGCCGCCGGGGATATTCACCTGGATGATGGCCACGTCGAAATCGTTTTGTTCGAGCTGGGACAGCGCGCCGGCGTAGTCCGAAGCCTGTTGCACCGAATCACCGATACTGCGGAAGAAATTGCCCACATCCGCGCACAGGTAAGGATCGGTATCGACAATGAGAAGATTGCTCACAGTGTTTATCATACCCCCATGTCGAAGAAGTTCAAGATCAACTGATTCCTCACTTGAAGCTCGCATCTGCGCAGACGTATACTTACTATCAGCATGCAGAACTCGATTACAGAAAAATTAAAGAGCATCTCTTTCTTCTCTGATATGAGCGACTACGATCTCCAGCAGATCGCCGAGATCACCGAGGAGAAAACCTACGCTAAAGGCGAGGCCATCATCGAAGAACGAACTTCGGCGGAGCGGTTCTTCATTATCTACCACGGCAAAATCGAAATCACCAAGCAATTCGAAGATGGAGAACAGTTCGTCCTGGCCGTGCACAGCGACGGGGATTTCTTCGGAGAGATGGCCCTTCTCGATGAGGGACCGCGATCGGCCACGGCCCGGGCCGTAGAGCCGACTACGGTGCTGGAGATAACCCGATCCAACTTTGAAACTCTTCTGTACAAAGCCCCCGTGATTGCTTATCACATCATCCGGGAGCTCAGTTCCCGCCTGCGGGAGACCGGCGCCCTGCTCATCTCTCTGCTCCACCGCCGCAACCGCCAGCTGTACCGCTCTTACATCGACACCATCACGACCATCATGCAGGCGATGGAAGAGGGGAAAGCGGGAGTTGCGAAGAAAAGCCGGAAGATCCGGGAGGTGGCCGGATCCATCGGCAGGCAGATGAAGCTGTCGGAAGAACATATGCTGAGCCTGGAGATCAACGCCCTTGCCGCCGGTCTGGGGATCCAGGGTTTTCCCGAACCTCTGTCGCCGAAACCCGGTGCCCTCGTTCAACGGATCATCGATGCGGCGGTGGTTTTTGCTGCTGCTTCAAAACCCGAACAGGCGATCTCCAAGCTCAAGAGCGATGACACCGTCGATCCCCAAATCACGGCGGTCCTGAGCAAACTCTGGAAATCCAGGAAACTGCCCGCTGGCGACGATACACTCAAGTCCTAGCCTCACCAGGTCGGATCAGCCCCGAACAACCTCTCGTTCGATCTCTTTCTGGGTGCGATCGATGGATTTCTCCAGATCCTGGATTATCTTGAAGGTATCCTCCATCACCGCGCCGAACATCTCCCGCGCCTTCTTGGGGTTGTTCTTGCTCAACTCGATCAGATTGTAGAAGGCCACCTTGGTTCCGTCACTACCGGCAACCACGTCGCAGGTTCGGCGATGCTTGTTCAACAGCGCCGCCGCCCCAAAGCAGTCCCCTTGGCGGTAGCGATGGGTACGATTGCGCTCCGGATAGGCGGACCCGCGCATCACTTCGCATACGGAGGTCGCGTCATCCCCCTTTTTGAGGATCACCTCACCCCGCCGGAATTCCTTGTAGAATACATCCTCCCGGGCCGAAGCACCGTAGTTCCCTTCGGCATTATTCCGTGGAGCCGGGCCGATCAGCTCGTATGAGCCGGAGACTTTGCGGATCTCCGGGTTCCGCAGGGTGTGTCGGGTGGCGTGAATGGCATCGTGTTTGATCAGGGCCATGCCCCGGGCGATGCGCTTGGCTTCGATCTCTACATCCTGCTCGGTCATCCCCATGATGTTCTGCTTGATCTCGAACTGAGAGTGAAACGTACAGCGGGGATAGCGACAGCGGACCGCATAGATCCCATTTTTTAACTTATATGGCATGGTCGTCCTCCTAAAGACTCGTTTTCCATGCAAAATATTGCAATTGTTGTACCAAAAGACCGCCACGGGGTATTCTTTTTATTTCCTTATTGATTAAAAAGATATGAGAACAACGTTAGACCGGGATAGAAGGAAAGCCCGGATCAATGACGATATTGTAATTACATTGCCTCAAATTACGTAATAGTACTTGTTGGGTCGCGTCAACACCCGTCAATAGAGACGGAATTTCAATCCGCAGGGCTCGAGGTTCGCAGAAATAGGGGCACACGGAAAAAACGCCAAAAAGACGAAAACAATTTGAATATCCCGCCATTCTTATTGTATTTTTACCGTGAATGGGCCGTCGGATTCAAATCGAGCGGTCCGCACGCAGGCAAGGAGAACCAGGCAGTGGATATCGTAAAGCTGAACGAAGTAAAGAAGAACTATCCTCTGGGCAAAGTCATGGTGGAGGCGATCAAAGGGGTCGACCTGTGCATCGAAAAGGGAGACTTCATCTCCATCGCCGGCCCCTCCGGCTCCGGCAAGACGACGATCCTCAACATGATCGGCTGCATCGACAAGCCCACCGAAGGGACTGTAGAGATCGGCGGGCGCTGCACCGCGGAGATGAAGGACAGGGAGCTCACCTCCCTGCGTCATGAGTTCCTTGGCTTCATCTTCCAATCCTTCAATCTGATCCCGGTCCTCAATGTCTACGAAAACATCGAGTTTCCCCTGCTGCTCGGCAAGGACAGAATCGACAAGAAAGAAAAGCACGAATGGATCGACTACCTGATCGAGGAGGTCGGCCTGACGGAGCAGCGCATCCAGCGGCCCAACGAACTGTCCGGCGGCCAGCGCCAGCGCGTGGCCATCGCCAGGGCCCTGGCGACCAAACCGGAGATCGTTCTGGCGGATGAGCCCACGGCGAATCTGGATTCCAAAACCGGCGAAGGGATCATCGAGTTGATGAAGATGCTCAACCGGGAGCAAGCCACGACCTTCATCTTCTCCACCCACGATCCGGCGATCGTCTCCATAGCCGACCACGTGATCCACCTGCACGACGGCCTGGTGGTGGAAGAGCAGCGGAGGCAGCACGATGCCGGTACTCGTTAAGATCGCCATCCGCAACCTCAGGGAACACAAATCCAAAACCCTGATCGTCGGCATCATCATCGCCCTCGGGATCATGATCATGCTCCTGGGCAATTCACTCATGAAGACGGCGGCCAGGGGTGTCCAAAGATCTTTCATCGACAACTACACCGGACACGTGATGATCAGCGCCAGGACCGAGGGAGGCCTGTCATTGTTCGGAGCCCAGGGTCCGCAGACCGGCAATTTTGAAATCCCCCGCATCCCCCAGTACGAACGGGTCTATGAGCACGCAACCTCTCTGCCGGAGGTCGGTAATGCGGTCTCTCAGGTCAGCGGATACGGCGTGTTCAGCTTCGAGGATAAGGGCAACCAGTTCGGAATTCTCTTCGGGATCGAACCGGACAGCTACCGCTCGATGTTCCCGAACAGCATCACCGTGACCGCCGGAAGGTACCTCGAGTCCGGAGAGGAGGGGATCCTGCTCAACGAATCGATAGTGGAGAAGATCGAGGAGGATATCGGCATCGGCCTCTCTCCGGGAGACCCGGTCCTGGTCAGCGGGTACGGACCTACGGGCTTCCGCATTCGCGAGCTCCCCATCCGAGGTATCTTTCGCTTCCAGCAGGATGTGGAAGGCCTGAGTCAGATCAACTTCATCGACGTCCAGTCCCTGCGCGCACTTCTGGGGATGGTGGTGGCCTCGGCCGGCCAGATGGATTTGAGACCGGAAGAAACGCGGTTCCTAGAGGTCGAAGAACCGGAAGAAGCCCTGTTCGAAGATACGCTTGTGGCAACCTCGGAATCCCGGAGTGAGGATTTCTCGGAAGAAAGCCTCCTGGAAATCCTGGGGCAGCGGCAACCGGGAAGCTACGCAGCCCGGATCGACAGGGGAGCCTGGAATTTTATCCTCCTCAAGCTGGAGGATGAGAAACAGCTGAAGCCGGTGATCGCCAAACTCAATGACTGGTTCGAGGCCGAAGGTCTGGAGGCTCAGGCAGTCGACTGGAAAGTCGCATCCGGGGGATTCGGTTCCCTAGCTGATACCCTCCAGATCGTTTTCAACGTCCTGATCCTGATCATCGCCGTCGTGGCGATCATCGTTATCATGAACACCCTGGTTATTTCGGTGATCGAGCGCACCGGAGAGATCGGGACGATGCGCGCCCTGGGAGCGCAGAAGCGAACCGTGCGGCGGATGTTCGTGTTCGAGACCTTGAGCATCTCACTGGTCTTCGGATTGATCGGTGTGGCTGTCGGGGCGATCGTGATCGGCATCCTCAATGTAACGGGTGTGGCGGCTCCCAATCAATTCTTCCAGATCCTCTTCGGGGGCGAGGTCCTGCACCCGGTTCTGCCTCTCTCATCGCTGTTGTATGCACTGGGTATCATGGTGGCGATCGGAATCGTGGCCAGCCTCTACCCTGTCGTCGTGGCCTTGAAGATCCAACCGGTGCAGGCCATTCAGGTGGAATAGGGAGGAATCGGAGATGAACAGCCTGCGCATCGCTTTTCGCAACCTGAGCCGCCAGAAAAAGCGGAGTTTCCTCCTGGGGGGAGCCATAGCCTTCGGGATCATGATCATCATCCTGGTGAACTCCTTCACCGCCGGCTTCGTGGAAAACGTCCAGGAGAACTTCAGTCACCTTTTCGCCGGTCACGTGTTTCTCTTCGGCTATGAGAAAAGCCCATCAGGGCGTCTGATCACGGTGATCCGGGATGATAAGGTATTGATCGAGACAATCGAGTCCCTGGAAAACCTACCCATCCAGTATCTGTCCCGCCGCTCCAGCCTGGACGGCACTCTAATCTTCGAGGGGGAGAGCATCCGCCAAGAGGTGGCAGGGGTGAACTGGCAGGAGGAGCGTTATCTCTCAGAGCGCCTGATCCTGCGGGAAGGGTCTATGGAGCGAGTCCTGGCCGATCCCCGCGCCCTCATCCTCAATGAAAAAACAGCGGCGCAGCTCAACGTTGAGATCGGTGACACGCTGCTGGTACAGCTGCAGACCGTAACCGGGCAGCAGAACGTGGGCGAGTTCATCCTGGCTGCGACCAGCATCGACACGGGCTTCTTCAGCACGCTGAGCGCCTACGCCCATCGCAGCCATGTGAACCGCCTGCTGAACATCGCCGAGGACGAGTACATCAGCCTGGGGTTGTTTCTCGAGGATATGCAGTTGATGGAACGGGCGGCTCAGATGCTGAGAGACGCTTTGGAGGATAAGGTTTCTCTGGTACCCCGCTTCAGCGGCCCCCAGGGCTTTCAGGAGCAGCGCAATCAGCTGCTCGAGGAGCAGTGGGAGGGAACCCGCTACCAGTTGTTCACCATCGGAGACTTTCTCGAGCCCCTGAACCAGGTCGCCTCCACGCTGAACACGGTGGGGCTGGTCGTTGTTCTCATCCTCTTCCTCATCATCATGGTCGGGGTTACCAACACCTTCCGCATGGTAATCCACGAACGGACCCGGGAGATCGGCACGATGCGCTCCCTGGGCCTGCAGCGCGGAGGGGTACGGACTTTGTTCCTGCTGGAGGCGCTGCTGCTTTCCGTTGGGGGAGCGGTGGTCGGACTGGTCGCGGCCTTCCTCGTCGCCCTCGTGCTGTCCCTGATAAACTTCGGGACGGACAGCCAATTCTTTATTATCTTGAGAGAAGGACACCTGCTGTTCAAGGTCCTGCCCGTCCGGATAGCGGGCAACATCGTAATCGTGGGTGTACTGACGCTGCTGGCCGCTCTGATTCCCGCCGGGCGGGCTGCAAAGATGGACCCGGCTCATGCCCTGCGTAAGACCTATTGAGCCGCGGCACTCGGCAGGGAATCGACCGGCGGCGACCTGGCAACCTGCCGGTCCGGATCGCGGTAACCTGCCAATCAACCTCGGAGGTTCCTGCATGAAAAAGATACCGATCTTTATCCTTTCCCTCCTGCTTCTTCTCTTCCCCTCCCTCGGCGCCCGGGCGGCGGAACCGGATCTGAAGGCGATCCTGCGCACCGTGGACGAGATGTCGAACTTCGAAAACTCGGATTTTTCGGCGACCTACACGATCGTAAGCGAAAAACCGGGAGAGGAGACCAGCGTGTTCACCGTCCGCATGTTCCGCCGGGACCGCTCCGACCAGTTCCTCCTGCTGTTCCTGGAACCGGAAATCCAGAAGGGCCAGGGCTACCTGCAGCTGGAGGACAATCTCTGGTTCTACGACCCGGAGAGCCGCAAGTTCAGCCACTCCTCCCTGAAGGAGAACCTGGAGGACTCGGAAACCAAGAACAGCGACTTTCGCCGCTCCTCCCTGGCTGAAGATTACGAGGTGGACAGCTACAGCGAAAATACCCTGGGGAAGTACCAGGTGTACGTCGTCGACCTGGTAGCCAACAACGACGAGGTCCCCTACCCGCGCCTGAAGCTCTGGATCCACAAAGAACAACCTCTGGTCCTGAAAGTAGAGAACTACAGTCTCTCCGACCGGCTGATGCGCACCGCCTACTATCCGAAGTACATGAAGGTGGAGGAGCGTTTCATCCCCTCCCGGATGCTCTTCGTGGACGAGCTCAAGGAGGGGGAGAAGACCCAGGTAACGATCAAGGACGCCTCGGTCGCCTCTCTGCCGGATTCGGTGTTTACCAAGGCCTACCTGGAGCGGGTCAACCGCTAGCCCGGCGGCCGGCGGTCCGGCGAGGGGAAAACACGATTATCCCTGGAATACAACCATGGAGTGAAAACATGATTTCAAAACAGGAACAGACCCTCCTGGACAGCATCGACCGGGACGAGCTGATCGAGCTGACTCGAAGCCTGGTTCGGATAGACTCGGTGATCCGTCCCGAAACGGGCAACACTGAGAGCAAGGCGGTGGAGTTCATCGCCGAATGGATCCGCCGGGAGCTCGAGATCGAGCCCCTGGTGGAGGAGGTGGAACCGGGCAGGCAGAACATCATCGTCACCCTGGACTCGGGCCGCCCCGGAGCGGTGCTGATGCTGGAGGGACACACCGACGTGGTCAGCGAGGGGGAGCGGAGCAGCTGGAGCTACGATCCCTTCGGTGCGGAGATCGCCGAAGGCCGGATCTACGGACGGGGCTCCTGCGACATGAAGGGGGGCGTGGCCGTGGCTCTGCTCACCGCCAAGGCGTTTCACACCTCGAAGGTGCCCTTCTGCGGGAAGATCCGACTGGGGCTGGTGTGCGACGAGGAGGGGATGATGATCGGCATCAAGGATTTCATCCACAAAGGCCACGCCGATGAGGTGAGCGCCGCTTTCGTCCCCGAACCGGAGGAGAATCAACTGTGCATCAGCATGAAGGGGGCCCTGCGGGCGATCCTGCGCGTGCACGGGAAGATGGCCCACGGCTGCATGCCCCTGACCGGTATCAATCCCAACACCCGGATGGCCAGAACCATTCTGGCCTTCGAGGAGCTGGAGACGGCGGAGAAGGAGCGCTGCGGGGAGGATCCCTACCTGGGCTGGCCATCGATCACCTTCACCGTGGTTCAGGCACCGCCGCGGGGAGAGCCGGCTCAGCTGAACGTCATGCCCGCCGAAGCGATCGGCTACGTGGATATCCGCACCACCCCCGCCCAGGACCACGAACAGCTTCGCCGGCAGTTGCGGAATATCCTCGAGAAGCTGGCCTCAGAGAACGAGGACTACCACGCAGAGATCGAGTTTATCGAGGACAAACCCGTTGTGGCCATCGAAAAGGACGAACCTGTGGTCACCTGCTCGGCCTCGGCCTACAGGGACGTCACGGGCGAGGAGCCGGTGTACAACGGCGTACCCGGCGCCACGGACGGAACCTTTCTGAACGCCTGGAAGGGCATCCCCTGTCTGGTCAACGGTCCCGGTCCCCGCCACATCCCCCATCAGAAGGACGAGTACATCGAGATCGAGGAACTGGTGGAAGCAGCCCGGGTGTACGTTGTAGCGGCCCATCGGTTTTTAAACATAGAATTCGTTCCAAGCTGACTGCATTCCCTTACTTTCAACCGGAGTGGGGAATAGTTATGTGGCTCTTCACTCTGTTGGCATCGCTGGAGTATGTAGAACAATGAGTGTCTTTCTGGTACTATTCCGCGAACATGCACTGGTCCAATAACGAGAATGATATTTGCATCGACCGCCTTGACAGTCAGATCATCGACTGCCTGCAGATCGACGGGCGGATGTCTTATACGAAAATAGCCAAGAATCTCTCGATATCTGAAGCCACGGTGCGGGCTCGGGTAAACAGGCTGCGGAAAGACGGG
>Ga0315553_10001639_pt1 | contig 18398 bp, 10 predicted proteins | sample SalMarSW160140MG_FD_203099 | JGI IMG/M metagenome (GOLD analysis project Ga0315553, IMG submission 203099) | Salt marsh sediment microbial communities from the Plum Island Ecosystem LTER, Massachusetts, United States - Salt Marsh Sediment SW1601-40 ... | reverse complement strand
AGACCGCTGCGCAGTTCAAGAAGAACGATCTGCAGGCATCGGTTCATCCCACCGGGATTCGTGTCCTCGAAACGCTTGAGCATCCGGATGGTTCGTTCCATTATTCGATCGTCGAGAAGTTTCCCATCACTGACGTAGACGGCAAGGTGGCATACGTCGGCGGAATGGCGGTCGACATCACGGATCGCAAGCGAGCGGAGGCGGCTTTGCGTGAAAGCGAGGACCGCTTCCGCGCTATGACCGACGCCGCGCCGATGCTCGTTTGGATGTCGGACGAGGACAAGCGCTGCGACTACTTCAACGAAAGCTGGCTCCGCTTCACCGGACGTACGATGGAGCAAGAACTTGGCGACGGCTGGGCCGAGGGTGTCCATCCCGACGATTGCGAGCGATGCCTGGAAGCGTATGTTACCGCCTTCGACCGGCAACAATCTTTTGATATAGAGTATCGGCTCCGCCGCCACGACGGACAGTACCGGTGGATTCTCGATCGCGGTGTACCTCGTTTTGCCCCGGACGGAAGATTCCTCGGTTACATTGGTTCCTGCTTCGATATCCATGATCGGAAACAGACGGAACTGGACCTGCACCAACTCAACGAGTCGCTTGAGCAGCAGGTATCCGAACGAACCAGGCTCTTGCAACTCGTTCACGACATCACTGCCGCCGCCAATCGAGCTGCTACGGTGGACGAAGTACTCAGGTATGCCGCCGAGCACATCTGTCGTCACAACGGCTGGCAGGCCGGCCACGTCTATCGACTCGATCACAACAGCGACTTGATTGTTCCCACGGGCATCTGGTACACAGCCCCCGGCAAAGATTTCTCACGTCTGAAAGAGTTGACGGAACAAACGCGATTTCAACGGTTCGAGACGGGAATGATCCGCGACGTCCTGCGGACCGCCCAACCTCAGTGGATTGAGGATCTCCGCGATACGAGCCGGTTCATTCGTGGCCGGGCAGGCGACGTGGGGCCGCAGGCCGCCATCGCGTTTCCAATTTTCGTAAGCGGCCACGTCGAAGCCGCATTGGAATGTTTCTCAGAGAATTTCATTAAGCCCAACGTACAACTCCTCGACGCGATGCAGGTCATGGGAATCCAACTTGGCTACGTGTTGGAGCGCAAGGAGTCTGAACGCCGGGTAGCCGTGTTGACGCAGCAGGAACGGCAGCAGCTCGGCAGCGAGTTGCACGACACACTAGGCCAGCAAATGACCGCTCTTGGTATGCTCACCGCGGCTTTGAAAGAAGAATTGACCGAGGATCGCTCGACAGCCGCTGGTGAACTGTTGGATAAACTAGAAACGATCATCACGCAAGCGCATCAGCAGGTTCGTTTCCTCATGGCCGGCCTGTCGCCGGTAGAGGTTGACGGAGGCGGTTTGCAGCCCGCGCTGGAGCGCCTGGCGGCCGAAACCTCCCAAGTGTACGGTGTCTCGTGCCGTCTCGAATGTGAAAGCGATGTTCCACGGCTCGATCATTTCACGGCGACGAAGCTTTTTCTCATCGCGCGCGAGGCAACCCACAACGCCGCCAAGCATGCGCATGCGACCGAGATTGCGATTCGCCTGACAGACGACGACGGCATCCGCGTTACGATAAGTGACAACGGCAAGGGGCTGCCTCCCGAGGCCGAGCGGACTTCTGGCATGGGCCTGCAGATCATGCGCCACCGCGCGGACCTGATCGATGCGGAGCTTCAATTCGATTCTTCGCCAAGCGGGGGCACCGTGGTAAGCTGCTGCATGCTCTGGGCCAGAGAGGCCCGAGTGCTCAATCACCGCGGGAAACCGAAATCGAAAGGCCGAAACAAGTTCAGCATTCCAAATTTTTGGAATTGGAATAAGCATAAGTAAGTTAGACGAATGGAATGGAAGAGTATGCCAATCATTGTATTGTTATTCGAATCTCTCGTGACTGGTGGTAATGACCAATATGCTAAAGATGGCGAGCCCAGATAATTTTTCCGTGAATGTCCGCCCGACCCGTGTGTTGATTGTAGACGACCACGAGCTTTTGCGCGATGGTTTGAAGCAGTTGATCGGCCGACAGCCGCATCTGGAAGTTTGTGGCGAAGCAGCCGACGACACCGAGGCCTACAATTGCATTAACGAACTTCAGCCCGATCTCGTCGTGGTCGATATCTCCCTGCAAGGGTGCAACGGACTGGACCTGATCAAGCAAGCTCGCAAAGATCGGCCGGACTTGAAAATGATCGTCTCAACAATGCACGACGAACGCGATTATGGCGAGCGCGCCCTGCGCGCTGGTGCTGTTGGTTACGTCAACAAACAGGAACCTGCTGGCACCATTCTGATCGCCATCGCACGCGTGTTGGAAGGCAAGCTCTTCTTCAGTGAAAGACTGATCGATCGCGTCATGCGCTGCGCGGTATCTGGCACTCCCCCGTCCGAGGACTCGCCGATCGGCGCACTCTCCAACCGCGAACTGGAAGTCTTTACACTCATTGGCCAAGGACTGACAACGGAGCAGATTGCTGCCCAATTGCATCTGAGCCGAAATACGATAGGAACCTATCGAGAGCGTTTGAAAACCAAGCTCGATGCCCCGAACGGAGCGGCACTAAACCGGATGGCCGTGAATTGGACCATGGACAAAGATTGACCACCTGGGTCCTGTACGAGCACATTTACGTGATTGAGCGTCTCTGCGACGCCCGGTCCACGCATCTCGTTGACACACAGCTCGCCGTGCAACGGTTCAGCAGCCTGCATATTCCATGAAAGCTCAAGTTCTCGAAGAATCAGGCGACGTCCATTCGCAGCCGCTTCAGTTGCGCGACCTGCCGCTGCCGGAGCCGGGTGAGGGCGAGTTGCGCGTCCAGGTCCACTGTTGCGGCGTTTGTCGCACCGACCTGCACGTCGTCGAAGAAGATCTTCCGCCAGCCAGGCGACCGATCGTGCCGGGACACCAGATCGTCGGTGTCGTCGATCGGCTTGGCCGCAACTGCCAGCGGTGGAAAGAAGGTCAGCGTGTCGGCGTTGCCTGGCTGCGCCGGACCTGCGGGAAATGCCAGTTTTGTACCTCGGGCCGTGAAAATCTCTGTCCGAACTCGCGATACACGGGTTACCACGCGGACGGTGGCTTCGCCGAGTATGCTGTCGTTCCGGAAGACTTTGCTTACGAGATTCCGGATGCCTTCGACGACGTATCGGCCGCTCCACTGTTATGTGCCGGCTTGATCGGCTACCGCGCTTTGGCGCGTAGCGGGGCCGCTCGGGGCGGGCGGCTTGGTTTGTATGGATTTGGATCGTCCGCGCACATCGTCCTGCAATTGGCCAGACACCGAGGTTGCGACGTTTACGTCGTCACGCGCGGCCAGGCCCATCGGCGTCTGGCCGAACAACTCGGAGCCACCTGGGTCGGCAATCGAGCCGACGAGCTACCCCATGCTCTCGACGGCGCGATCTTGTTTGCCCCGGTCGGTTCACTCGTGCCGCCGGCCATGGAACACTTGGAACGAGGCGGCACGCTCGCCGTGGCCGGCATCCATCTGACCGACATCCCGTCGATCGAATACGAGCGGCATCTGTTCTACGAACGCACGCTTTGTAGCGTGACGGCCAACACGCGTGAGGACGCCCGGAACCTGCTGACCGAGGCCGCCGAGATTCCCATCCGGCCAAGAATTGTGACCTATCCGCTCTCTGAAGCGAATCAGGCCCTGATCGATCTGAAAGACGACCGCGTCAAGGGCACGGCCGTCCTCCTCGTCGAATGATGTCGCAGAGTTATTTCGCCTAACAGTGCTTCTCCCGAACAGCCCGTCAACTGCAGTGCACAGTATCACGAGCCGACCCGCGCGGCTGACGGGTGAGGCGGTTCACTGGGAAATAATTTGGAACAGGGCCTTGGCGGCTTCTTGAGGGCCGCGGGTTTCGTAGCCGGGCACGCCCAGCCGGGTGCGGAGTTGGCCGACGAATATGCCGGCGTCGAACGCCGCCTGAAAGGTCCGTTCGGCCAGCGATTCGTGCAAATCGCGGTACTGCGGCGGGCCGAAGATGTTGGCGAAGTAGCTATGCACCAGCCCGGTCGAGGTCGTCGTACCTTTGGACATCGCCGTTCCTTCGCGGAACACGGCAAGGGCCTGTTCGGCGGTGTGGAATCGCTGAACCAGCGGGTGCTCGTCGTCAACGTCATCGTAATTGTTGGCATAGAGCAGGAAATCCACGGGGTACCCGCGAAGCACGTCGTCAAGGGTCGTGACAGGCAGTACGACGCGGGCGTTGACCTTTTGCGGACTCATTATGATCGCCCGGTCGATCTGTCCGAACGCATAACCTGCTTGCAAATCGTCCAGACGAATGAACGCCCCGATCTCGGTTCCATAGCCGAGGACTCGCCCGCCGTCGATTTCCAGTGACCCCATATCGTCTGCGATGATGCGGAGTTCCTGAATATGGCCTTCTCCAAGAATGCGAAAGGCTTCGAGGGATTCGGATTTTCCGGTCGCCGTATCCCCGAGCAGCAGGACGTTGGCCGTGGCGCCGCCGGAAATCACGATCTGCGTCATGGCACCGTGGTAGGGCATCCGTCCCCGTTTCATGGCCGCGATATTGTGCAGCGTAAGCGCCATTTTCTTGACATAGCCGAAGTATCCGAAACGATCTTCCAGCGGGACCGCGCCGACCAACAGGCCGTTCTCCTCATCGTCAAAGAACACGGTCGGCAGTTGGCCGAATTCGACCATGGACTCCGAGGGTGTCCCATAGACGTATATCGCGTCTGGACCGGCCGCAATTTGCTCGTCGGTGGCTAGCTCGAACAAATTGGCCAGGGCGCACCCCAGCCCGATAAACTGCTGGTGAAAGTAGATGAAGATCACGACCGGACCAACCTGCGCCGGATAGCAGAGGAATTTCGCCGTGTCCAGCGAGAGCTTAGCCAGAGGATTGCGATCCAGCTTCTCGAATCGGCCCGTCCGTTTGTTGATCGGCGGATCGAGGATCAAGGGAGGATCAATCCAGACCTGCCGGATGAAGGTGATGTCCTGCAAAAGCTGCCGATACGGCTGGGGTAGATTGGTATCTTTGGGAACGGCGACCATACCTACGTTGCAACCCGCCGCGACCTGGCGGAAGACCCACGGGTGGTCGCCCGAAATGTTCTCGCAGACGTCGCGGTATACGGCGCGTACGATGTGCGTAAGTTGTTCGGTCGTCTGGTTGAAGGCACGATAGGGGCGGCGCTCACAGCTCTCCGAGCCCGGCAGCCCGTGGTGGACCAAGTAGCGATGATGGTTGCGCCAAAAGTTGTAGAGTCCCTCGACAAAGCGGTGCAAGTCCCTGCGGCATTCCAGCCACCGCTTCTCCCCCTCGGCCGCTTCTTTCAGTGGCCGTTCTGCGAGCGCTTGCAGCAAATCGACCAACCGTGACACGCCTTCCTGGTGCTGCAATTCGAGCGGCAGGGACGCCAGCAGAGGAGACGATTCTCTTCGCAGCGCATCGACATACATCTGCACCGCGGTCGCAAAGGCGTGGCTACCCAGCAGCTCCTCGTTCGTGTTGCACGCGACGCCCGTGGTGTGCAGGACAACCTGGCCTCTTTCAAATTCCATCCGCTGCAGCGACATATGCTTCTCTTCTCTACCAGGACTTACAGAAAGAACACACCCGCAACGTCGTGTGGGCTTCGGAAACGATACTATCCGAGCCCCCTTTCAACACTCACTGGGAAGAAAGCGGTACCCGATTCTGCGTCACGGCACCGGCAAAACGACGTGGTTTCAGCACGCCCGGTAGGATTCGAACCTACAACCCTCGGTTCCGAAGACCGATGCGCTATCCAGTTGCGCCACGGGCGCTCCGACCAGAGCAAATCCGGCAAAAAGGGACACGGTCATGACGTTTCCGCCCGGAACAGCCGGTCAAAAATAGCCATTCAACCTCGGCAATATGTCGGCGCGACTCGTACTAGGGCCGAGCATACTTTCCGTGGGAGTTCGTCGCAAGGGTCCGCAGTCGGCGATCCTGGCCTGCAGTCGAGTTTCGTTTGGCCTTGCGAGTGGCTTGCCCACGCCAAATCGTAATGTTATAAGCGCAGAATCGGCGTTTTTGGGTCGCGACCCCTCCGAAGCTCGATTCTCCACCTGTTCGTCTGCCCACGCCAAGCGATCACCCTGACAGAATAGATCACCATGACGGACATCACTCTTCGAGTGCTCGACGGTGCCGATCGCGGGCGGGTTTTCGAAAACCTGTCGCTACCGGTCACGATTGGTCGCGAAGACGGTAACGTCATCCAGCTCTGCGATGAGCGCATCAGCCGCTACCACATCAAGATTCAGGAAGATCACGGCAAGCTCGTGCTCACCGATCTGGAGAGTACCAACGGCACCCGGGTCAACGGTGAAGACATTCAACTTCGTATTCTCCGCTACGGCGACGTGATCAGCCTGGGCCGTTCTGTGTTGCTCTACGGCACGCGCGAACAAATTGCTTCGCGGTTAGCCGAGCTGCGATTGCGGGAGAGCTCCGGAGACGACACCATGAATCCCGGCGAGCTGGCCCAGCAGATGGCCTCTCCGTCGCTCGATTTTGAACTGGGGTGGGGCGACAACTCCAATCTGCAGAGCACGCTCCATCTCCCCTTCGCCCCCGAGCTGCCCGAGCATCTCAGTCCGGGGCAGGCCGCCCAGGTTTCGGAATTGATGGAATACTTGCACATCCGTATTCGTCATCTCATCGATTCAGTGCAGATCAAGAGCGACACGGAGCAAGTGATCCTCGAACCTCGCCAGTGGCAGAACTTGCTCGATCTTCAGTCGCAACTGGCCGAATATCTGCGAGCGATCGGCGATCCGCATCATGGAGACGAATGAAGGGATTTCAGATTTATGCAACTATTCGGTCATCTGAAGCAATAGGACCACGAATCACACGAATAAAAAGGGAAGAATCTCCACGAAGTCACGAAAGGCACGAAGAGGATTCAGAGGCGTCATCTTCTCTCCGCGGTCCTCTGTGTGCTTGGCGTCCTCTGCGTTGAACGCTTTGGTTCTTGCGCTTTTTTGTGGCGATTCGCTTCAGCCCGCTAAAGTGTTACCTGAAAGCATAGAACGGATTCAACGATGATGCTTCCTTTCGTTCATCTTCATTGTCACAGTCATTACAGCTTGCTCGATGGGGCCAGCCGCATCGAACCGCTCGTGCTCCGGGCCAAAGAGTTGGGCATGAACGCCCTGGCGTTGACCGACCACGGCAATCTGCACGGCGCGCTGGAGTTCTACCGCAAGGCCAAGGAAGCCGGCATCAACCCGATCATCGGTTACGAAGCGTACATCGCGCCCGGCTCGCGTTTTGAAAAGGAACGCGGGAAACTCAAAGAAGCCAGTTACCATCTGACGCTGCTTGCCCAAAACCGCACCGGTTTTCAAAACCTGGTCAAACTGGCCTCGAAGGCGTTCCTCGAAGGATTCTATTTCAAGCCGAGAATCGACCGCGAGCTACTCGCCGAGCACAACGAAGGGCTGATCTGCCTGAGCGGCTGCGTCTCGAGCGAGTTCAGCCGCGCTGTCTTACGGGGCGGAGCCGGCCAGGCGGAACTCGACCAGGCCCGACAAATCGCCCAGTGGTTTCACGGCGTCTTCGGCGATCGCTACTTCATCGAAATCCAGAACAACGGCATGGAGCTGCAGCACGAGGTCATGCGCGGGGCGGTCGACGTCGCCCGGCAGATGGGACTACCGCTGGTCTGCACCAGCGACGCCCACTACATCCACCGCGAAGATGCCGAAGCCCAGGACGTACTTCTGTGCATCAACACGGGCAAGTTTCGCACCGACGCCAACCGCTTGAAGATGGAGGGCGACCAGTACTATCTGCGCAGTCCGCAGGAGATGTACGACGCCTTTCCCGGCCAGGAAGAAGCCCTTGCCCAGTCGCAACGCATCGCCGACGGCGTCGATATCCAACTGGAGTTAGGCAAACGCTTTTTCCCATCGTTCACTCCACCTGAGCAGCTCTCGTCTGAGGAGTATCTGCGTCAACTTTGCCTGGAGGGCCTCCGCGAGCGATATGCCGGCAATCCGCGAATGTGCCCCGCTGGCCAGCTCGCCACCCACGTGCTCGAGCGCCTGGACCACGAGCTTGCCGTCATCAGCAAACTCGGCTATTCCAACTACTTCCTCATCGTGTGGGACTTTGTCCGCTATGCCCGCCAGCACGGCATCCCGTCGACGGCTCGCGGCAGCGGCGTCGGTTCGCTGGTGTCGTACGCGCTGAAGCTGAGCCACGTGTGTCCCGTCGAGTACGATCTGCTCTTCGAACGGTTTCTCGACGAGAACCGGCTGGAAGCGCCGGACATCGACATCGATTTCTGTAAGGAGCGGCGCGGCGAAGTCATCCAATACGTCAAGGACACCTACGGCGAGTCGAACGTCGCGCAGATCGGCACCTTCGGCACGCTGGCCGCGCGGGCGGCCATTCGCGACGTCGGCCGCGCTCTGGGCATGCCCATCTTCCGCGTCGACCAGGTCGTGGCCATGGTGCCCGACCAGCTCGGCATCACGCTTCCCGAGGCGCTCAAGCTCAGCGATGATTTACAGCAGGCCTACCAGAGCGACGGTGAAGTCCGCGAGCTGTTGGACCTGGCCCAGAAGATCGAGGGCCTCGCCCGCAACGTCGGCACGCACGCGGCCGCCGTGGTCATCGCCGATCGGCCGCTCGAACAGTACGTTCCGCTGCAGCGGGTCAAAGGCAAGACGGAAGTCATCACCCAGTGGGCGATGGGCGACGTCGAGGCGGCCGGGCTGTTGAAGATGGACTTTCTCGGCCTCCGCAATCTGACGATCCTCGCCAAGAGCATCGAGCTCATCGAGCAGACGACCGGCGAAAAGGTCGACGCGTATCGCTTTCCGCTCGACGACGCCGACACGTTCGCCCTGCTCTGCCGCGGCGAAACGAAAGGCATCTTTCAACTCGAAAGCGGCGGCATCCGCGATCTGTTGCAGCGGATGAAGCCGGACGACTTTCACGACATCATCGCCACCAACGCCCTCTATCGGCCCGGGCCCCTGGAAGGTGGCATGGTCGACCAGTACATCGAAGTGAAGCACGGGCGAAAAAAGGCGGCCCACTCGCACCCTGTCATGGAAGACGTGCTCGCCGAAACGCACGGCGTCATGGTTTACCAGGAACAGGTGATGCGGATTCTCAACCGGCTTGGCGGTATCGAGCTCTCCGACGCGTACGCCTGCATCAAGGCGATTAGCAAAAAGAAGCTGGCCGACATCGCCAAGTTCATGGAGCAGTTTGTCGATGGCGCCATGGCCCAGGGGCTCGACCGACACAAGGCCGTGGAGTTGTTCGAGATGATCGAAAAGTTTGCTGGCTACGGCTTCAACAAGTCGCACAGCACGGCCTACGCCCTGGTCGCCTACATGACGGCCTACCTCAAGGCACACTACCCGGTCGAGTTTATGGCCGCGCTTCTCTCCGGCGACATCCCGGCCCGCAACTTCAAATCGAAGGATTCGCTGGTCGAACACCTGGAAGACTGTACGCGGATGAACATTGAGGTGGTCCCGCCCGACGTGAACACGTCGGCTGGCGATTTTTCGGTGGCCGGTGGACGCATCTATTTCGGGCTCAGCGCGATCAAAGGATGCGGCGGCAGCGCGGCCGATGCTATCGTCTCGGCGCGCGAAAAAGACGGACCGTTCACCAGCCTCTTCGATTTCTGCGAACGCGTCGAACCGCAGCTCTGCAATCGCTCGACCATCGAAACGCTCATCAAGGCCGGAGCGTTCGATTCGCTCGGTGCTCGCCGCGCACAACTGGCTGCCGTCGTCGACCGGGCCATGCAGTCGGGTGCCGCCGTGCTGGCCGACCGTCGCAGCGGTCAAAAGGGTCTCTTCGACGCCGCCGAGGAAGACGAATCGCAGCAGGCGGCCACCATGAGCCTCCCCGCCGTCGACGAGTGGGATGAAAAGGAAAAGCTGGCTAACGAGAAAGAAGTGCTGGGTTACTATCTGTCGAGCCACCCGCTGGCAGAACACGCGGAGTTGTTCAACATCTATTGCACGCACAAGAACGCCGATTTGGCGAACGCGGCCACCCGCAAAGAGGTGATCGTCGGCGGCATGCTGAGCGCCATCCGCATCGCGCATACCAAGAATCCCCGACCTGGCAGCACGCAAACCAAATACGCCATGTGGGATCTGGAAGATACGTCGGGCACCGTACGCTGTATTCTTTGGCCGGAGCCGTTTGCCGAATTTGGTCATCTCGTCACCCCAGACGCGATTCTGGCACTTCGCGGCACTGTGGACCGTCGTCCGGGAGCCGACGAAGTGAATCTCATCGCCAGCGAGTTGATCCCTCTCGATCAACTCGAGGCCCGCTTTACCAAAGCGGTGCACCTCCGGCTCGACGAACGTCAACATGGCGAAGTGGGCCTGCGCCACTTGCGTGAAATACTCCGCAGTTATCCGGGAAGTCACCACGTGCAACTCACGCTCGTGCTGGCCGACGACGTCGAGATCACGCTCTCCTGCGACAAACACCGCGTCGAGATCTGCAGCGAATTACGATGCCGCGTGGACGACCTGTTGGGACCGGGCAATCTGGTGATGCTTGGCGAGAGGCCGACAACGGGCGGCAACGGTGCCGGCCCGCGACGGCGAACCAGCGGTCGGCGTTGACGCTACCGCTCGGTTTCGTCTGTCTCGCTTTCCTCGTTCCCAAGCTCTGCTTGGGGACGCGCAGCCGTAGGTGAAGCACTGCAGCGTCTGCGGCGTTGTCAAGCGGAAGCTTGGCAACGAGGTGGAATGGCCTTCCGCATTCAGCTTGCCAGTGTGGTGCCGTTTGCACGCTTTCTGCCCGTCAGGACTGGAAATTGGGCCACCACTTATGGTAGGAAAGAATTGCGGAATTCGGATTGCGGATTGCGGAGTTTTTATTCCGCATTCCCAAATCCGCATTCCGCATTGGAACCTCCGTTCGAAAAGGGGTCGTTTTTCCCGTGCTACACCACTTTTCGAACACGAGCCGGGTCCCCCATATAAGAGACCGTCGAAAAAGCAAGTTTTCCGCACCTTCACGCCAACTTTCGCGATTTGAGATTTCAGCGTGATGACCTCAGATTGACAGACTCGGGGCCTGCGAACTTTGAATCTTAAACATTGAACATTGAACTTCTGATGTCCCACAACTGGTGCCGACAACTCGATGAGCGGATCGACCGCCACTTCGCGGAGTTCGTGGCGATCCGGCGCCATTTGCACGCCCATCCCGAACCGAGCGGCGAGGAACACCAGACCAGTCTGTACCTCTATCAGCTTTTGAGCGACCAGGGCTTCGACGTGCGGATGGGGCCCGAAGGGCGCGGCCTGGTCGTCGATCGAGGCGGTCATCGTGACGAATCGCGGCTGGCGCTGCGTGCCGACGTCGACGGGCTGCGAATCCAGGACCGCAAAACCGTTCCCTACCGCAGCCAGCGGGAAGGCGTCATGCATGCCTGCGGTCACGACGCCCACACTTCCATCCTCGTCGGCGTGCTGCTGGTGCTCAACGAAATGGCAGCCGCGAATGAGTTACCCTGCACCGTTCCGCTCCGCGGCATCTTTCAGCCCTCAGAGGAAACTGGCTCCGGCGCGCGGGAAATGGTCGGCGCGGGCGCCATTGAGGGTATCGAAGCGATTTTATCCACCCACATGGACCCCACGCGGCTGGTGGGTCGCGTGGGTGTGCGCAGCGGCGTATTGACCGCCAATTGCGAAGCGATGAAATTCATCGTTCGTGGTCGTGGCGGGCACGCGGCGCGGCCGCATGAATCGCTCGATCCAATCGCCGCCGCCGCCCAGTTGATCAGCACCCTCTACCTGTTTGTGCCCCGGGCTACGGACAGCCAGGAGGCCGTCGTCGTGACGATTGGCCAGATCAACGGCGGCGACAACCGCAACGTGATCCCGGAAACCGTCGAGTTGCAAGGCACGCTGCGCACGCTGGATCCCGGGGTTCGCCAGCGGACGATCGAGCATATTCGTCAATTAGCCCACGGCATCGAAGAAGTTTCGGCCACGGAAATCGATCTTGATTTCGACGTGGGCACGCCGAGTGTGAAGAATGATCCAGTTCTCACCGATCTCGTGCGTCGGTCGGCCGTCGACGTGCTTGGCGAAGAAAACATCGACGAAATCCCGCGACCCAGCATGGGCAGTGAAGACTTTTCCACGTATCTGGAACATATTCCCGGGGCGATGTTTCGGCTTGGCAGCGCCAAGACCGTCGAATCGAATAACGGCCTGCACACGCCGCTATTCGACATCGACGAAGAGGCAATACGCTTGGGCGTGCGGATACTCGCCCGGGCCGCCGTCACCTGGTCCGCGTATAATCGGAGTAACGAGTCACCTGTAGCGAGTGGCGAGTCATGAGTAGAGCGGCATCGTTTGTGATGCGCGCCTTCAAGAAGCGAGTACCTCTTCTGTCCGTTCCGATCGGAGCCCGCTATGAGCAAAATCGTCTTCCGTTCCAATAACCGGCCGACGCTGGGTGTTGAATTGGAACTCGGTCTGGTCGATGCAACGACGATGCAGCTCTCCAGCAGCATCGATCGGATGCTCGCGAGTTTGCCGGAGACGGCCGGCGACCGCTACAAACCGGAGTTGATGCAGAGCTTCATCGAGATCAATACGGAAATCTGCCAGACGGTGGCCGACGCGGAGGCCGATCTGAGCGAAAAGATCGCCATGGTCGAAACAACGGCCGACGTCTGTGGTTTGCGCCTGTGGTGGGGAGCAACACACCCGTTCGCCTCGTGGCTCGATCAGAAAGTCACCGAGAACGAGCGATATCATCAATTGGTCAATCTGTTGCAGGAGTTGGCGCGGCGGTTGGTCACCTTCGGCCTGCACGTGCACGTGGGGGTCGACTCGGGTGACAAGGCCGTGATGATCTGCGACCGGATTATGCGGTATCTTCCGCTGCTCTTGGCACTGAGCAGCAACAGCCCATTCTGGGAAGGGCGCAACACGGGCCTGCAGTCCATGCGGTCGAAGATCATGGAGGGGCTGCCGACCGCCGGTTTGCCCACGCTGATGCGCAACTGGAGCGAGTACGTCTGGCTGGTCAACCACATGGTGGAGACCGGTTTCATCAACACGATTCGCGAGATCTGGTGGGATGTCCGTCCGCATTACGACTTCGGCACCGTCGAGGTCCGTGTCTGCGACATGCCAGGAAATCTCGAAGACACGATGGCGATCACCGCCCTGGTGCAGTGCCTTGTCAAAGCGCTGTCCGACGACATCGACAAGGGCGCCTACCAGCACGATTGCCACCCCATGATGGTGCGACAGAACAAGTGGCGTGCGGCTCGCTACGGTCTGCGCGCCGAACTGGTCGATACCGTAACCCACAAGGTGCAACCGGTATCGGAGGTGGTCGAACAGCTCGTCGGGGAACTGCGAGAGACGGCCGCCGCGCTGGATTGTCTCGACGAGCTGGAACGCTGCTTGGAGATCGCCAACAGTCCCAGTTGGGCCGACCGACAAATCGCCATTCTCAAAGAAACGGGCGACCCTCGTGAGGTGGTGCGTCAACTGACCGAGGCGTCGCGGATCAGCCCCGTGCAACAGGAAGAGACGGCGTAGAACCGGGATGAGGAGTCAAAGAGTCGAAGGTCGGTAGAGTCAAAGTGAGCCGGAGTCGAAGAGCCGATGATGCCATGCTAGCACGTTTATCTAAAGACCTCCGCCGGATTTACATGCGGTACGTTGTGCCCGCGTGTCGACGAACTCGCCTTGCCTGCGCCGCCGAAATCGCTATGATCCGCCACGCTCGACGGGCAGCAGGTGCCAGCGATGCGCGCTGGCGTGGCCGCCGGTTTACCCGGGTAACTTGCAATTCCCTGCGTCAGCCTCTTCGTTTGACAACGATGAACCATGACAGAATTCCGCACAGAACATGACTCGATGGGCCAGGTGCAAGTGCCTGCCCAAGCCTATTACGGGGCACAGACGCAACGTGCCGTGGAGAATTTTCCCGTCTCCGGCTGGCAGCTGCCGCCTCCGCTGATTCACGCGCTGGGGCGTGTCAAATGCGCGTGCGCCGTGGTCAACCGCGACCTGGGCAAGCTGACCCAAAGCGGCAAGAACCCGCTCGACGATCGCCAGGTCGAGGCACTGATCGATGCGTGCCGCGAGGTGGCTAACGGGGAATTCGACGACCAGTTTCCTATCGACGTATTCCAGACGGGTTCGGGCACCTCGAGCAACATGAACGTTAACGAGGTGATCAGCAATCGCGCGATCGAGTTGCTTGACGGTGATCGGTTCGGCGACGAAAAGCCGATTCACCCGAACGATCATGTCAACATGGGGCAGAGCACCAACGACATTTTTCCTACTGCCATTCACGTCGCCGTGGCGAGCGAAATCCTGCGAGGACTCTGTCCGGCGCTCCGCAGGTTTGCCGACACCCTCGAGCGCAGAGCCGACCAGTGGGACGACGTCATCAAGATCGGACGAACGCATCTGGCCGATGCCACGCCGTTGCGACTCGGCCAGGAGTTTGGCGGCTTTGCCCGACAGTTGAAACTCTCGGTCGATCGCGCGCTGCGGGCGATGGATCCGATTCTGGAACTCCCGGTCGGCGGCACGGCGGTCGGCACCGGCATCAACACGCATCCCGACTTCGGCCGGCGGGTCGCCGAAGTCGTGGCAAGCGAAACGGAGATCCCGTTTGTCGAAGCAATCAACCATTTCGAGGCCAACGCCAACCGCGACGGGCTGGTCGAGTGTCACGGACAATTGCGAGTCGTGGCGTCGACGCTGATGAACGTGGCGAACAACATCCGTTGGCTCGGCAGCGGACCGCGCTGTGGGTTTTACGAAGTGAAGTTGCCCGATCGCCAGCCGGGCAGTTCCATCATGCCCGGCAAAGTGAATCCTGTCATGTGCGAGAGCATGATGCAGGTGGCGGCCCGTGTGATGGGCAACGACACGACGATCGGCGTCTGCGGCGCGGCGGGTGGTCAGTTCCAATTGAACATCATGATGCCGGTGATGGGCCACACGGTGCTCGAAAGCGTGGCGTTGCTGGCCCGGGTGACCGAGGCCTTTGTCGAGTTCTGTGCGGCCGACATGCAGGCCAACCGCGAGGCGTGCGAGGCGGCCGTCGAGAAAAGTTTGTCGATGGTCACCAGTTTGAATCCCTTGATCGGTTATGAGAAGGCTGCGGCGCTGGCCAAAGAGGCTTTCGCCACGGGAAAAACGATCCGTCAACTCTGCCTCGAGCAGGAGATCCTGCCGGAAGAAGAACTGAACCAAGCACTCGATCCCTGGTCCATGACCGAACCGCGACGGTAACGGATATCGCCGCGGCGGCGGTTTCCCGGGCGATGCGCAATGGGTCGGGTCAATCGGTGGCGCGGATTGGCGTCGACGCAATACGATTCGCGAATTAATCGTTCAACACACGTGCGTTGGAGATAAGCACGATGCACTTCAAGACATGGAAGTCACTACCTCTGAGACAGACGCTGCAGCCGCTCGTCATGCTCCTGTTGGCCGCCGGATGGTTGACGATCGTCGGCACACTGCTGCGGGGTGACGACGCCACGCAGAACGAAAAGCTGCATTGGAAAGAACCACGCCAGGCTCGCCAGGCCGAGTCCGCTAAGTCGAAGAACGGTGATGCTCAGCCAGCGTCGGCCGCGGAGTCTGGCTCTGAACCTGCCGAGGACGTCTTCGAGGATGACCCCGCGGATCAGTCCGATCGGCCGACAACGGGATCGGCTCGGCCCGAGAATGGTAATACTCAACCGGAGAATCGACCGGCTCAGCCCGCAAACCGAAAGGATCGGTTGACGCTGCAGCCGTCGGAGCCGCGGCTTGTCGGTCCGCGTCTGGCCCCACCGAACCAGCCGGACGAGCTGCCGCGTAACGCCCGTCCCATCCGTTCGCAACGAACGCCTTCCGATCGATCGCGTGGGTCGGCCGACGGATCAGGCGATGCCCAAGCGAGTCAGGTTCATCGTGCCACGCTTGTAACGGCTCCGTCGGGAATTCAACTCATCCAACAGGCCTACGATGAGAGCCGCGCGGCCGAATCGGAACGGCAGTATTCGTCGGTCATCACCCTATGCGAACAAGGAATTCAGGCGGGAGTTTCCGAGGACACGAAAGAATATGCCCAGCGGCTGATGTCCTGGGCGCTCAATCGTCGTGGCCAGTTGCGGGCCGGTCGGGGAGATGAGGAAGGGGGGCTAGCCGATTTCGAGGCGGCGGTGCAATACGACAAGACCCGCTGGCGGGCGTTTCACAATCGCGGCGTGAGCCTCGCACTGGCCGGTCGCCATGATGAGGCGATCGCCGATTTCACCCGGACGATCGAACTCAATCCGAAATACGCCAAGGCATTTTCCAATCGGGCCGAACTGCTGCTCGAACAGGACAAATCGCAAGACGCGCTGACAGACTTTGAGCGCGCTATTCGTCTGGCGCCGGACGATTCGATGGCCTACAACGGACGGGGGCTGGCGTACTATCGCCTGGGCAAGTATCGCTATGCGGTGCGCGACCTCACCAAAGCGCTGCAACTCGATCCCAAAAACGCGGCCGCCTTTGTCAACCGAGGAAAGCTCTACGGTAAGCTCGGATACTATGCCCGGGCGCTGCGCGATTTTCAACACGCCGTCGACAGCGATCCGGAGTTAGGTCGCGCGTATCAGGGCGCTGCCTGGATTCTGGCCACCTGTCCCGATGAAAAATATCGAGACGCCGAACAAGCTGTGGCGGCCGCTAGTCGCGCGATCGAACTGGACGGCGACGACGACCCGGTCTATCTCGACACGTTGGCTGCCGCGCATGCCCGTGCGGGTCGCTTTGACATGGCACAAGACGCGATCGTGGCCGCGTTGGAACGCACGCCGGAAATGAAACAGAAGGAATTGGTCGATCGGTTGACTCGCTACGAGAAGAAAGAGACTTATGAAAGTCGGCCCATCGAATTGGCATCGAGGCCGCAGCCGACACAGTCGGCAATCAAGCGACGCTAGCGCATTCTCGATCTTGCTGTTCCGCTCACGCGCTTAGCTACCGCGATTGCGTGACGCGTTGCTCTCTTCATTACTTTAACGGACGAGTCCGGGCAGCACATCCAGATCGAGCGATTCGTATTTGCCTGCTTTGAATCGTTCCACGGCGATCGCGCCCATCACCGCGTTGTCAGTACACAGTGGCAGCGGCGGAATGAACAGACGAAAGCCATTCGCCGCGGCCGACTGCTCGAGCCGCTCGCGGAATCGACTGTTGGCCGCCACTCCCCCGCCGACGCAAAGTATCCTGAGACCGGTCTGCCGCAGCGCCAACTCGGCTTTGCCCACCAGGCAGTCGACGACGGCCTCCTGAAAGCTGGCCGCGATATCGCAGATCTGCCGCCGCGACAAGCTGCTGACGTCGATGTCCCTGGCACCGGGGTCGGCCAGGTGGTAGCGGACCGATGTCTTCAGCCCGCTGAAGCTGAACCCGAGTCGGTCTTCGTCCCGCAGAAACGGTCGCGGGAAATCCACAGCCCTCGCATCGCCGTCGGCTGCCGCATTTTGAATCGCCGGGCCGCCCGGGTAGCCGAGCCCGAGCATGCTGGCCACCTTGTCGAAGGCTTCGCCCGCCGCATCGTCGATGGTGCCGCCGAGCAAATGAAAGTCGACGGCCGAATCGCAGCGATACAGGCTCGAATGTCCGCCGCTGACGATCAGCCCAACGCAGGGGAACACGTCCTCACCACTGGCGATGCGGCAGGCGTAGATGTGTGCCTGCAAGTGATTGACTGCCAGCAGCGGAATGTCGGCGACCAACGCGATCGTCTTGGCGGCCGCCAGCCCCACCAACAGCGATCCGGCCAGTCCCGGCGTGTTGGCTACGGCCACGGCGTCCAGTTCGCCGAGTGTCGTGTTGGCCAAACGGAGTGCCTCGTCGATCACCGGCAGGATGCGCTCCACGTGTGCCCGCGAGGCGATCTCCGGCACAACGCCGCCGAAGCGCTGGTGCAGATCGTCCTGCGACGCGACGACGGAGGACAACACTTCCAGTTTGTCGGTGACGACCGCCGCGGCCGTCTCGTCACAGGTTGTTTCGAGCGTGAGAATCTTCATAGGTTGGACTTGGAACTGGAAGAAAGAACAGGAGGTAACAGAGGAAACAAAGAGAGTTTTTGGCTTTCTCGTTCTACTCTGTTCACTCACTGGAATTGGATCGCGTTATGGACATGGTTCTATCTGCGGTTTGTCAAAGTGAGCTATTGCGATTGATGATCAACCCGAGTGAACAAAACTAATTTCAGTAGTTCCAAATACGCGTGAACATCATCGGCATTCCATAAATCGTTGATAGGTTTGGAGATCGATACCAGGTTTTTGATCGGCGTGGAGGA
>Ga0315553_10001638_pt1 | contig 18404 bp, 16 predicted proteins | sample SalMarSW160140MG_FD_203099 | JGI IMG/M metagenome (GOLD analysis project Ga0315553, IMG submission 203099) | Salt marsh sediment microbial communities from the Plum Island Ecosystem LTER, Massachusetts, United States - Salt Marsh Sediment SW1601-40 ... | reverse complement strand
TACAGTACAGGTGCAAGTTGTTTCAATGACTAATACAGAACCCTCCGTAACTGAAATGCCGTCGATTGTCATCTCCAATTCATCACCAATAACTACTCCATGTACCTCTGTAGATAATCCGTCTTCACTTGCAGGCCTAGAATATCTTCAGATCATCGCATTATCTATAACTCTGGTGTCGGGTACAATAATCTCAGTTTTCACAGTCCTTATTGTCAAATGGAAACTTAGGGACGTTGATAAAACCTGATTTTCTGTTAGAATCCCTGTTCTAAAAATGGAACAGAACAGTCTAAGATTAGATTATTATCAAAATTCATAGTTATATGGAGATGGAGTTGATCCCCTCTATTCGCTGACAGGTTCGGATTCAACTGCCATTGGATACTTGCTCTATCTCCGTATTAATCAAAAAACCTGTCAGCATTCTCTCTTTTGATATTCAGAAATAACTTAATCTAGCGTTCTCGCAAATGCTTGAACCTGATAATCAAACTCTCGTGAAGTCAATATAACTTCGTTTTGGGATCCCTTGTTCAATATCTGAATTGAAACTTGGGCTATCTCACTATAGAATTCTGCACAGCAACTAGATACATGATTACTTATCTTTAATCCAAATTCTCCTTCGAAATACTTCCGCGCTCTATCCATAATTTTCTCTGCGGGAATTTTTGTCTCTCTTGAAAACACCATCATATATATTCACTATAGTTATCTCAATTCGAGTCTTAAACATTTAGATACCTACGTCTTATCGCTAGGTTTTAAGGAGAGATGTTACCCATTGAATGAATAGGTGGCAACCTGTGATTGACCTGACAATTCATGAAGAACAACTGAAACGCACTGCGCAGAGATGCAAGGAACGCAACATCATAATTCCAACATTTGAACAGCTTAAGGATCCAACGAATAAGGTGCCCTTAACAATCAAAGATGAGCTTAAGGGGATTGGATTGTGGGACATTGTCCCTCGGAATCTCTTCCGTATAACTTGGAAGAATGAACCAATAGAAAAAGGAGGTCTCTTCAGAGACCTGCCAAATTACATGGAGATACCCCCTGAGATCACTGGTGTTGAGGCTAGAATCATAGCCCTTGTTGGAAAATGGTTCCCAACTGGCGCTCACAAGGTTGGTGCAACCTTTGGTTGTCTTGTGCCGCCTCTCGTTACTGGTCAGTTTGACCCCACGTATCACAAAGCAGTCTGGCCCTCTACCGGTAACTATTGCCGTGGTGGTGCTTATGATGCCACTCTTCTAGCCTGCGAGAGTATTGCTATCCTACCTGAGGGGATGAGTCAGGAACGGTTTGACTGGCTCAAGACTGTAGCTGGAGAGATTATTGCAACTCCTGGTTCAGAGAGCAATGTCAAAGAGATCTATGATAAGGTTGCAGAGCTTATGGCAACGCGTGAGAACGTCTTTGTGTTCAATCAATTCTCCGAGTTTGGTAATTATCTCTATCACTATGATGTGACCGGCCATGCTATGGAAGAAGTCCTTGCAAACGAATTGGGTAATGACAAATACAGAGGAGTCTGCTTAACAACTGGTTCTGCTGGAACCCTTGGGTGTGGTGATTATATGAAGCAGCTATATCCAACCTCGAAGATTGCGGCTGGTGAGGCTGTTCAGTGTCCAACTCTCTGGATTAACGGCTATGGTGCTCACAGAATTGAGGGTATTGGCGACAAGCATGTACCCTGGATCCACAACGTACGTAACACAGACATGATTATTGCCATCGATGACAACGATCCGATGAATCTTATTCGACTCTTCAACGAACCAGAGGGTCATAAATATCTCATTAATGACATTGGTGTCTCAGAGGAATTTGTGTCACAACTGGATCTTTTGGGCATCTCTAGCGTTGCTAACTTGCTGATGACAATAAAGTTCGCTCAGTACTATGAACTGACAAAGAACGATGTAGTACTTACGGTCTTCACAGACTCGATGGAGATGTATGAGTCACGGTTACGAGAGGCTAAGACTGCTCATGGAAACTACACAGAGAAGGTAGCAATCAAGGATTATCATCGTCATCTCATGGGAGTCAAGACTGATGCGATGATTGAACTTGACCATTATGATAGGAAACGTGTGCATCACTTGAAGTATTATACCTGGATTGAGCAACAGGGCTTCGATTTAGACGAGCTAAACAGTCAATGGTACGAGCATGACAGATACTTTGGTGACGTTCAGCAGATGACACCAAAGATAGATGAACTCATTGACTCATTCAATGAGAAAGTTGGGCTACTGTAGCGGATTGCTCCAAATACCTGGTTCATGTCGCTTCAGTGGCTGTACCGCGATGGCTTTCTAGAGCTATCGCCATCATATCTCGTTCCATCTTTACTCGGTCCCAAGCATTCCAGGCCATTTCAGCCTCTATCCTCATCCCGAGGTGTTCATACACCATAGCAAGTTGAAACCAGGCGAACTCCTGATATCGATCTATTTCGACGCACTCTAGGAAACAAAATTCTGCTTCCTTCAACATTCCTATCTGTTTCAGGTAATCACCAAGTGCGTATCTTAAATCCGGGTCTCTTGGATTGAACTCGATGAGTGTTTTCATAGTTTCTATATATAGGTCTTGTATTCCTCTTTGTATATCGAACGGATATCGTTCTATATTTTCTAGCGTATCCATACTTGTGCACCTTTCAAGAAGTTGTACCCTTCGAATGATTTTGGACTTCTACTTTTGTGGAATCTCTTGAATGATTGCTTTGTTTCAGTAAAAGCAGTCTATTAGTACTTCCCTCTAACTTCTGTACGCTTTTATAAGTCCGATTTGTATACAAACAGTCTATGGTTCCTTTTCTGATAGGAATTTTGGCCGATAAGTCCTGACCATACCATTTCTTCATTTCTTTTACGACCTTATTAGTTACTAGCTGTACTCAGAAGCATGAGCGGCCTTCAGTTATTTCTTGTATCAAAAAGTTCACCTAATTCATTTTCTGACTCACGTTACGAAGACCTAACATCTGAAGAGCTCTGGAGTTTTGTCCATAATGAAACAGGACACCTCTTCATGTGTGAATCATTATTACTAGAGCTTGCAAGACGAGGTGATTCCCATGTTGTTGATTTCTGCAATTCGTTGTTACTGAAATCGGATATTGAGTGCTGGTTTCTTGCATTAAGGATTTTAGCTACACATGGTTCAACCAGAGCTTTCGAGGTACTTCAGAGCGAGTACATGAAAGCAACCCCCCAAAACTGGAATTATGTCGCATCTTTCATAGCTCAAGTGATTGATGAAGAGCGCATTGCACCTTTCAAAATGATTGCTAAGGACTTTGCATCTGTTGGAAGACTAGATGTTACACATTGGACATTTCACGCACTAAAAGCATTGGAATCTCATTGTAGACGAATGGGCATTGAGATAATTTCAACGAATACTCATTCTGGGAAACATATCAATCCCAGAACTAGCGCACAAGAAATAGCTCCGTTGTTGTTCAACTAACAATTACTATACACGGTCATTCATGAATGAGATATATCCTTAAAGACATCGTAATCCATTCATCATGAGATGCATGAATCAGAAGTGACTTTCACCTTTCACGGTCCATATGGACGACAATACGAAACATGTGACATCAATACAAGAAAAATAGACCTCTCAATGCAGGTTATTGAGAGTATTGATTTATCTCCCATCTCAAAATGTGCTAATTTGGAAATACTTGACCTTAGTGGGAATCAATTGAAATCCATCAACTTGGACTCATTAAGATCATGTCGTAATCTAAGAACAATAAAGCTAGAATCAAACAATATAGCAAATATTGACCTCTGGCCCTTGCGGGAATGTGAGAAATTATGGGATGTCTATCTCACTGAGAATTGGTTTCAGCGAATTAATCTCACTCCTATTGTTGATAAGGCGATAATCGCCATCGATCCAGGGACGACTGTCAATCTAGATATGGTATTCAAGTATGTGTACGAACCTTTAGGTTTTTACAAGAATATAGTCACAGAAAAAAAAGATGTTCAAAGATTCGGTGGGCCTCTCTTCCCTCATATTGAATGGGTGAATTACATACAGCAAGGATCCTTGAATAATTGGCAATCTCTTAAAATGTGTCTTACTTTGATATTAAGAAAGATTGATCCTGAATATTGGTTTCATACTCAGAGAGGTCTCCTGGAGGGATTTGGCCTGCCTGAGTTAGCAGGTTATGATGGAGAACCAATAAACATTATCTCACCTATTGATAAGTCTCTTTCACCTCATGAGGTCATTGATGCTATTTATGATGTTACAGTTGACCTTCTTGAAACTCAGATAATGAGAGGTGGACCAACTTTGTTTCTTGACGTTGCACAATTCCAAAAGTCTGCGGCATCACGCCTGATTTCTCTTATTGTGAAAGAACGTCGAAAAGAAATCGAAAACACACGAATATTGATTCATGGGTCTAAGGTACTATTGCGTCCTTTATGGTTCACTGCATATGGGGTCGATATATTGAGAGCCCTTGAATTCAGTCTTGAAACAGACCTCCATGGTCTTGCTCAGGTAGAAGCAAGTCTTAGGAAAGTAGGTTTGGAGGTAAAGACTGAAGATATTGAAGAAGCAATAGAACTTGAGCGTCCATCAATTTCGAAGAGTATGGAGAATTATATTCTAAGTATTGCCCGTTCAATGAAGCCAGAAATTGATGTAGTTCGCAGGAAATATTGGACTAGCGATTAGCTCTCAATTACTGTTGAGGTTGTCATTGGACTAGATAGAGGTAGAGTGAGTCTTCAATATTTGTTTGGATGGGTATCCAGTCTTCAAAGATAAATTTGTAGGAAACAATCCTTGAACCTGGAGTCAAATCATTAGCCAGTTTCTCTGCGATTCTCTGATTAATTCCATGACCTTGATAAAGAGTAACAACTGTTGCGTCTTTAATGCTGATGTGAAAGAAATTTCCACGAATTACTTTCACACTCTTTTCAAGACCACGACGCTTTATTCTGAACTTTGATAACATAATTCTTATTGGGTCTACTTCGATACCAACGGATTGAGCACCAAATTCCTCAGCTGCCATTATAATGATGCGTCCATCACCAGACCCCAAATCGTATAGTATATCATCTTTGCTCACTTGAGCTAATTCCAACATACCTCGCACTCTCTTATTTGGTGTTGGCACCCATGGTGCACCAATCACTGAAGGCCAAGCTATCCATATCAATAGCGCGAGTATGCAGAGAAGTATAGCAAGAACAACACTTGGTATTGTTAAAATGCTCATATCATCCTACAACCTGTGAACTGATCAATGTTGAACGAATCACCTCGATGATTCAGATGCTGCGCTTTGACGACTCTGTTTGGTTTCATGATATGCACAGACTTTAACAAGTGCCCCTATGGCTTCATCAATATTCCTGAATATTGGTAACCCATGATTAACAAATTGATCCCATGCTTTCATTCGAGCCTCAGGATATGCCACTTCAGGAATTGCGACAAGAACAGGTTTCTTTAGTTCATCCATAACCTTTCGTCCTGCCTTTGCCATTACTCCCCAGAGTTCTTGGACCTCTTCCTCTGCATCCATGATTGCAGCTACTTGATGTATATTATGAACATCCGCTTGCATAATAATGGAGTCAAATTCAGGATCCTCCCCAACAATCCGAACGACTTCTGAAAGTATCTGATCCGAATAATAATCAGCTGCTAAGTCTATTGGATTTCCAACAGCATTACCAACACTTCTCATTACGGAGCGAAGTTTCTGAACTGTTTCATTTGATGATGTTGGAATCTCTAGACCTGCTTTGACACATAGATCAGTATAGACTACACTAGTACCCCCACTAATCGCTAAGATGGCGGTTTTCCTTGATTTTGGAGGCGGACACTTTGAAAATATACTGAGTGTGGAAACTAAATCTTCAAGTGTATTAACTTGAACAACATTTGCCTGACGAAATGCAGCATCCCATATCTCACTACTACCAGCAAGTGCACCGGTGTGTGAAGATACTGCTCTTGTACCTGCAGTAGATCTTCCTCCTTTTACAACTACAATTGGTTTATTTTGTGCTATTCTCCTTAGGTTTCCCAGAAGTTTCTTCCCTTCTTTTGTGCCCTCAATATAAATACCAATGACATCGGTTTCACTATCGTTCTCAAAATAATCGAGTAGCTCAACTGGTGTAATATCTGAAGCATTACCAAAACTGAATATCTTACTAATTCCAACTCCAGACTCGACAGCTGCAGTGTATGTGGTGATAACAACGCCCCCTGATTGTGATATTAAACCAACATCTCCGCTTAATCTCTTTACAGTTGGCATAAACGCGAAACCTAGTTTTGGATACATTAAACCCATACAATTGGGCCCGAACACACGGATTGGTAAGCTATTGATTAATTGCTTTAAATCAATCTCTCTTTGGATTCCTTCCGCTGTGGCGAGTTCAGAAAACCCACTCGTAAAAATCGTAGCCCCTTTGGCTCCCTTGTCTGCCGTCTCCTTTAGAACACTCGGTACTGCTTTGTAAGGAACAGCTATAATTGCATAATCAATATCCTCTGGTATTTCACCCAGGCTCTGGTAGATCTTATGACCAAGAACCTCCCCACCACTTTGTGAAACAAGCCAAACTCTTAGATTGTGCTTCCATTGTAACATTGAATATGCCCAGTAATATCCCATCTGAGCAGAAACTCCTACTATTGCAACTGATTCGATCTGAAGAATTTCTTCAATTGTAGGCTTATTCTTCTTGGTCATTAGCTCTACCTCTAATTTAACGCGAGCTGAACTATGCGGTGATTTAAGCATATTGAAGTGAAACGAGATCTGAAAGTATCATACAACACAAGGTTTAACCGTAATACCTTATCGAAAACAGGTAAGAGAACCTCACATAGCGGAAGACCTTAATGTGAGTAAATTTCACTAGACTGAACTATACCTTCAGAGCGAAACATGTTCATCTCATGAGTGAAAATTTGGAGTAGAATTACAATGCGTGTTTACTTAGATGCCAACTTCTTCATCAGCGGATTTTCAGAACGTCCAAATGATGTTTTTGTGATAAAGGATGCCGCTGAAAAAGCTGGTATGGAACTATGGGTGTCTCGTCAAATCTTTCAGGAACTTAGATGGTACTTACGACGTACCGTTGAACAAATGATACTCATCGAAGAAACTCTGACTAAAGATATCAAGAGCTTCATGGAGAGTATAAATAAACCTGAGAGTTCATTACCTCAGCCAAATGATATGTCACTGGTATTGGCCGCCATGAGAACAAAGGGCTCTAAGGTTGTAACGAGTGATATGAAGCTTATCACGACTATTCAAGACCTTGATGTTAATGTTGAAGGAATAGTTGGTTCAGCTTTCGTTCTGGAACTGATGGAATCCATCGATGATGATACTCTCAAGAAGGAATTATCAAAAATACGTGAACGCATCTACTCTGAAGAAGTCAAATATAGCATCTCTCGAATGGAATCATATGATCCAGTTACAAGGATACGAATGATTGAGGATCATGCGCTTCGGGTCTTACGTACTGTTAAACGACCTGCTGAAGAGCTCGATCGAAGAATCACAAAGGGACAACCCTTGTTTGTGCTTGATTTCTTGGAAGACATAAAAGCTGATATTCCCAAAATGTTCGATGATTTCAAAGAGGGTCGTTATGATGTTCTCGCGAACGAAATTGAGGCTATCCAAAACGAGATTGAACGACTGTTAATCATGTCCACTCTGACCAATGATAGTGAAACTCATCAAACTCTAGTTGAACATGCATCAGATCTAACATTATTTCTCTATTACTTGGAAAGCATGTGTCATCTCTATCGAGGTACAAAAGAAGGAGTTGAAGACTCATTATCTGTTAGTGACGAAGCTTTCCGATTACTCATGTTTACTGGGATATCAAATGAAGAACTGAAGGCGTCTGTGTTTATGGTGCGAATTGTTCTTGCGTTAATTCGCGAGGATTATGATGAAATCGATTATTATTATGGTCTTTATGACAGTCTGCTTGAAAGAGCTGGCCTAGAGGACATGAAGGAAACCTCAGAAGGAATTTACATCACTATGCAGATTTTGCGTAAATTTATGGGAGGTTTCAGTCTGACTAAAACAAAATTACAGCATCCTACTCAGACAGTCGCGCTATTAAATGATGTTTCAAAGTATTGTCTTCAGTTTGATGATCAGGACAATGCATGGCAGCTCTCAGTTAATGCATACAAAATTGCTGTTGCTTATGGTCGAGAAGATGGAGCTGAAGCATCATTTCAGATGCTCTACAAAATCTCATCATCATCACGTGATCGTTTAAAGCCTGCATTGGAGAAGATTGCTGAACATGCATTGAGATCATTTGTGAAAAAGGGTTGGAGCACTGCTTCTGTTACACCAATTCTCAATGAAGTGCAAGGCAACATACCTCCATTAGATATCAAGATACCCAATAAGCCTATTTCAGTATCAGAAATGCCAGACGAACTTCAAGGATGGATGGATATTCTTACGAATGTCAAAATTAGTGGTACTGATTATCTTATCGTGAGAAATGCCAAGTTGCAGATTCGAATAGGCATAGATATTGCATCTCATCCTGATCTTCGAAATCTAAGAACAGGCTATAAGGTTGCACTAGCAAAAGGTAAATTCCTAGTTGCTAATGCTGATAAGGCTTCAATTAATAAACATTCTATAATCCTACTAATCTCCCCCGAGGAAGATAGTGAAATTTCAATCGAGGGTGAATATGGATTCAGTAGTTTGAAAATGGCTAAACCTGAAGCAGAAGCATAAGAAACTGGAAGTGAATCAGAGTGGACCTTCTACTACTCCTAACAGTGGTTTTTGGAATAGCAGTTGCGACTTTATTCAACTACTATCTCAACCTTGCTCCTGGTTCAGAACCAAAGGATTTTCAAGTTGGACCAAACGAGCTTGGAATTACTTGTGATTGTTATCTTAACATGTTGATTCTATCTGGAATTGTAGTTTTAGCACTCTCATTGACTTCCTATATGTTTGATTCTCCTACTGAGGTCATAATCTTGGGTGCTGTTGGTTTTATCCTTGTTACTCTAGCTGGATATTTTGGTCGTAGAAAACGATATCGCGGATGGGAAGAGATGGAAGATATGTTGGATCGTGTGATACCAAAAAGTAGAATTCGTAGACCTGTTGATGATCCTGTTGATCTCTATTTTGAAGATGATGATTACTGACCCTAACACCCTTTGTCATCTTTAAGATTTGGTAGTTTGATGGCAATAATCCAACTTGTATGCCCTGGAGGAGAAACGAAGTAGTGATGTTCCCCTGGTGCGACAAGAACAACATCTCCCTTTTCAAGAAGATACTTTTTTTCATCAATGTAAATATCGACAGGAGTACAAGCGATGAATAGTTCCTCCAGCTCTCGATGAAAATGTGGTGAAGTCTGTCCTTCTGGGATTGATACGATTATCACACCTGCGGTATCAACCTGCCTAAGTAATTTGACATCTGCTACATAATCCGCAAAGTATCCTTTCTTACGTATTTCATTTTCTTTTGAAGCTCTATATATTGTTACCAAAGAAAATCACTTCCAAATATAATTCTAATATTCACAATCTCTCTTGGTTATTACACGTTCGATAGGTTGAAGTATTAAATCAATCCTAGCATCTATCAAATAGGTGTAGTTATCATGCGACGTCGGATGATTTCAATAATAGGTGGTTCTGAGAGTTCAGATGAGAACCTCCGAATTGCTGAGGAACTTGGCCGCGAGATAGCGAAGAAGAATGCTGTTCTTGTCTGCGGTGGCATGGGTGGCATCATGGAATCTGCTTGTAGGGGTGCTAAATCAGAGGGAGGGCTGACAATTGGAATCACACCTTTTGATTCAAAAGATGCATCTAATGATTATTTGGATATAGTAATTCCTACAGGTCTCGGATATGCTCGTAATTTTCTCGTTGCAAAGGCAGGTGATGTAGTGGTATCAGTTGATGGATCTGCAGGAACACTAAGCGAAATGGCAATCGCTTGGTTCTCAGATCGTCCTTTGATAGCTTTGGCCAATACGGGTGGATGGTCTGGTAGACTTGCTGGTGAGAAGATAGATAATCGTCGTACTGATACTATTATTCCAGCTAAGAATCCTAGAGAAGCAATAGAACTAGCATTTAAGATAATGAACTGGGAATAAATGGTGTAACGAATGAGTGTAATTCAGAAGGTGTTTGAAGGAAACCGTGCAATAACCAGTGAAGATATTCTTCAACTAAATGGTATGCTTTTTGACCATTACAAGAAGAGTCCTAATGTTATTTCAATTCCAAAAGAGAATGTTTTATTCGTTGGAGATTTACACGGGGAGTTAACTTCGCTTCTTAAGATTAAGGATATATTTTTGAAATCACACTCATATCTAGTATTCTTAGGTGACTATGCTGATCGAGGTCCAGCTCAGATTGAAACAATTAATTTGGTTTCCTCTTTAGTGTTAAAATTTCCTGATAGAGTTACTATGCTAAGAGGAAATCATGAATCCGAAAGCGTGGCTTCAATCTATGGCTTTAGAGATGTAATCAAAGCAAACTACTCAGATGACATCTTTCATAGTTATTGCGATATGTTCTCAGTACTACCACTTGCTGGTTCAAATCCAAGTTCTGTCTTTGCTTGCCATGGAGGTGTTCCAAGGTCTGTCCAATCTCTAAAACAGATAAAAGATATTGATCGCTTTAATAGAGAATTTATCGACTCGACAGCATTCCAGCTGATGTGGAATGATCCAGCAGAAGGTGAATTCTATTTCAATCCAAATCCTCGAGGGGGTAAATCACTTGTGTTTGGAGAATTAGCATTCAATGAATTCATGGATTCATTGAACTATCGACTAATGATTAGAGCACATGAAGTATACCAGGATGGCGTTAAGTTATTTTTTAATGGAAGACTTGTTAGCGTGTTCAGTGCATCGTATATGGGAAGAGTAACACCGAAGATTGTTCATCTTGATAAGAATCTGAAAGTCCAACAGGTCAAAATTTGAACAGTACGTCCTTTTACATTAAGCTATCTTCATAAGGTATATACAATTGTTTACAAACATAGGTGCGTGTTAATCCTAAAATATCTCCCGAGGTTGACGTGAATAATGCCTAAAGTTGCGGTTGTTAAAACAAGTCCAAAGACTGTATTTGATGATATTGCTCGTATCATGGATTTAGCTGAATATGACAAGCACATTTCAAAAAACGTGATGACGACAATCAAACTCAACCTTTCATGGAGTAAATTCTATCCCGCATGTTCTACGAATCCATACATCTTTGACGGATTCCTTCAGAAGCTTATTTCTGATGGGTTTGATAATAGACGAATACAAGCAGTTGAAAATGAGACCGTAGTTACAAACATTTACGCTGGTGTTCACGGAAATAATTGGTATCCTGTCATCAAGAAGCACAGGATACACTTCCTTCCTCTTATCAAAGCAGAATATGTTGATGTCGAACTAGATCAAGATACACTAGTTTTGGAAAAGATATTCGGTGAGATTATCGCTCCAAAAGAGATATTCAATACAAACATCGTCCATCTTCCTACAATAAAGACTCATGGCCACACACAAATGACCGGTGCAATGAAGGATTCCTTTGGTCTATATCTTACCAAGAAACGTCATCTCGCACATCTGAAAATACATGAAGTCCTCGTCGATTTATTGCTATTACAGAAACATATCTCTCATTCTGAATTTGTCCTTACTGATGGTACGATTGTTGGCGATGGACCCGGTCCACGAACAATGATCCCAAGAGTTGGCAATCTTTTGATAGCTACGTCTGACATGGTTGCTGCTGATACTGTCCAAACCCGTTTAATGGGTATACCTCAGGAGTGCGTTCATAAACTCCAGATTGCTTCCGAGCTAGGCTTGGGTGAATCTGACCCTGAGAAAATAGAATTAGTTGGTGATTTTGAAACGTGGAAAGATCTTCCCAATCTCAATCTCCGATCTGGCAAGAGTCCTGTAATTGCATTTAATCGTGGTTTTCTGAAATTTCCAGGAATGGAAAGGTTCATGTTTAGGTCTCCCCTCATGTGGTTACCAACTCAGCTTTCAGGTCTCTATCATGATGGGCTTTGGCTTCCACTTCGAGGTAAGAAATGGGTCAAATGGTTCTTCGAAGAGACCGAGTGGGGCGAACTCTGGAAGTCGTACTCAACTAAGTAATAGGAATTATAGCAATGGCATTGAAAGATTATCTTCGTTTAATGAGGCCTCATCAATGGTACAAGAATCTCCTCGTTTTTGTTGCTATTGTGTTTGTTGAGGTTCCTCAACCACTTGAATGGCCATGGACACAAATACCAGCCGTTTTCGACTTGACAAAATATCCGCCTCTCATTTTGGGTTTTCTGGTTTTCTGTGCTGTTTCATCAGCTGGTTATATCCTAAATGACCTCTTTGATATCGAAAAAGATGCTGCACACCCTGAGAAGATGGAACGACCTCTCCCAGCAGGTCGCGTTTCGAAAGAATTTGCTCTTATATTAGCTATTGCTCTCTATGCTATTAGTCTAATCATCTCGTTATTCATTCTAGGTAGTGGCTTTTTTCTTCTATCTATTCTATTCTATATATTAAATTCACAACTCTATAGTTGGAAACTCAGAAATTGGGCAGTCGTTGATGTGTGTATTATTGCAGTAGGATTCATTATCCGAGCTGTTGCTGGAACATTCCTGATCAGAGATGCGCTTGGTAATCCTATTCCATTCACCTCATGGTTAATAATCGGTATCTTCTTCGTTGCACTTGTACTAGCATTTGGAAAACGAAAGAATGAGCTCCAGTTATTAGGCGATGAAGCTCCTCTTCACAAACCGGTTTTCAAGCAGTATACTGATGAAATACTCAATCAAGGTATAACGATGTCAGGAACTTGGGTTGTTCTTTTCTATGCACTATATTGCTACAATCAATTTGGAGATAGAATGGCTACACAGCCTGTAATGCTGACTGTTCCTATAGCTGCCGGAATTTTGATGCGTTACATCTACTTGATTCAAATAGGTTCGCCAGTTGGTAGAAAACCTCATCTTGCCATTAAAGATAAAGGTATATTGATTGGGGGAATTCTATTTGTGTTGGCATTGTTTGTGACTCTCTTTTTCTGGGACCCAATAATCACAACACTTGAAACACTGTTTCAATCAATAATAATCCCGTAGCGCGGTGAATGAATGAGTCAAGAATTATCGGCTTTCGATTTCCACTTTCATACCATTCACTCTAAGGATGGGCTGAATAATCCAAGAACACTCTTTAAACAGATGAAGCGAGTTGGACTAAAAGGAATCGCATTGACTGAGCATTGGAGACCTTCTTTACGTAAGACAATTATCCGAGATGAAAGATTTCTAATTCCCGCCTGTGAATTCAAATCGACTGACTCGGGAGAAATTATAGGTTTGTTCATTAGTGAACCCATTGAGAATCGATCATTTGTTGAAATTGCAGAGGATATTCATGACCAGAATGGATTCGTAATTCTTCCTCATCCTTATGATATTACACGTAAACACACTGCAATTAGGAAAGGACTCTCTGAGGTAATCATAAAGAAACATGTTGATCTTATTGAAGGAATCAATTCAAGAAACATAATCAACTTATTCAATACTCAAGCCCAGAGGCTTGCGGAGCGACTGAGGAAACCCATGACTGCTGGTAGCGACGCACATTCATTCTTAGAAATTGGTCATGCAAAGACATGGCTTCAGGGTATTGAGACTCCTGAAGATGTTTACGAGGAGCTAAGGAAAGGACACACACAAATCAGTGGTCATTGTTCCTTCTTCTGGGTTCATATTCCCAGTTCGATTTGGCAAAGAATTCGGAGGTATTCAAAGTGGCCGATACCCAAAGTGTGAATGACAAGGCAGACTCCACGTTCATCAGCCCAACAAAGGTTGTTGTCTTTGTTCTGCTTGGCGTGATTATCTATCTAATCATTGCTTGGATTGGTCAAATCGACCAGGTTGTTGGATTACTAGCATCTCTTGAGCTTTGGTGGATTCTACCAACGATGATGGCATTATCTTTTCTCAATTATGCAATAAGGTATATCAAATGGCAATATTACCTCCATCGAATCGATGTATACTTATCACACAGAGATAGCTTCAGTGTTTTCTTGGCTGGTTTCACACTTACAGTCACTCCTGGAAAAGTTGGTGAGGTAATCAAAGGGTATTTTATAAATGAGATAGATGGAACTCCAATTGCAAAGACTGCTCCTGTCGTTATATCAGAACGAGTCACTGATCTACTTGCGATGGTTTTACTCGCTCTCTTCTCATTCATAATTGGAATATCTGTTGGAAACGAACTGATTCTCTTACTCATTGTTGGAGGTATGCTCTTTGTTGGGGCACTTGTACTCAGTAATGAGAAATTCTACAGGAAAGTCTTAGACAAGCTCACAGGCTTGGGTCCATTGAAGCGCTTTCAGAATAGCATGAACCTTGTAGAGGATACAATGCTTAAAACGCTCTCTCCAAAACCAATGCTTGTTGGAACTGCAATCAGCATTCCTGGTTGGTTTATGGAATGTCTTGAACTCTGGCTATTGTTGAGTATATTGACTGGGGTTGGACTACCCTCACTAACCATGGCCTCGTTGATACTACTATCGCAAGTTACATTCATTCATGCTGCGGCATCGTCGGTTGGAGCTATTCTCATATTTCTTCCAGGAGGCCTCGGAGGATATGAAACATTTGCAGTTGCAGTGATGACTACAATTCTTGGAATAACTCTTACCATCGCAAGCACCGCAACTCTATTGATTAGATTTGTGACTCTTTGGTTCAGCGTCATTGTTGGATTTGGTGCATTAACCATAGTGACACGCAGAAGACGAAAATCATCGGATAATACAGTACCTGATTGATTAAGGAAAGAGGAGGTGCACCCATCATAAAATGGTGCACCAATAGTGCATTAATCGAGTCGAATTCCAAGACTGTCTAGTAGTGCCTCGAGATCAGCCTTCGAAAGATTCTCAGCTTGTTGAATTATAATTTCAATTTCAGAATCTGCCATTCCTTTCTGTCGGAGTTTCTTGCGGATACTCTCAAGCTCCTCGGGTTGTGCTCCGAGGAGTTCAGCATCTCTATCAGTTTTCCTCACTCCATCTCTTTCAGCTAATGCATCTGCACGTCTAGCTTCTTCTTGTTCGATAACTTCTCTGAGGAAACCAGGTCTTTCACTAGCTTTCATCCTTGAGAGGTCTGCTCGGAATGCTGCAAGTTCATCAGGTCCAAGGTTGGTGATATCTGCTAATCTTTCCAGTAATGCATCAACCTCAGGCACATCAATTCTGATAGAATACCCAGTGATATCTTCAATTTCTTTCTGAATTCCAACAGGCTTTAATTCATCATTTACAAATTCACTGACCAATTCTGTTCTAGTTCTTACATCAACTGGTTTGGGAACTCTACCTTTACTGAGCATACTGATTAGTCTATTCAGAGCACGTATAATCCAAGGAATACTCCAAATTCTAACATACAAAGCCAGTGCTAATGCAATAACAAAGAAGCTGAATCCGCCAAGATAACCGATTACTTGCTGTAATCTCTGTTCTTCAGTAATGTCTGAATTAATGGTGAAAATCAATGGTTCTGGTGTAAAGTAATCTTCCTTCTCAAATCCTATCTTGATTGTGAATTGGTTTGATCCGATGACTGTGAAATAAAGCTGATAGGTACCATTATCAAATGGCTCACTAGTATATCCTGGATAGTAAATGACCAGAGTGTCGTCATAGGTGACATTTGGTAGAATTCCAGATATACCAATATCATGATCCAAATCTATAAAACTTACTGTCAATATGATTGCTGCTCCACGTTGAGTCAAAATCTGCTGCTCATCCGTATACAAAGCTGTTTCTATTGGTCTAACTACTACTTCGATAGTTAATGGTGAGATGGTATACAAGACACTCTCAAAGACAATATCCATGCTGTACGTCCCCATTGGCACGTCATCTGGAATATTGAGAGTGAATGTTCCATCTTCTTGTGGTTCAAGCAACGAAACAGTACCTGTCTGCCAATAGGCAGCTCCTGAAACATCTAAGATTAAACTATTTCTGAGTGTATTATTTACCATGAATGAAATGGTGATAGAATCGTTAAATGGTATTGAAACACTTGATGGACCCACTATCTCTCCAGGAGTTGCTCTCAGAACAACACCAGGCCGATTAGATGTACTAGCATAGTTTAGTCGAGTGAATATGACGGATAATTCATATAATCGAGGTATTGTCTGATTCAGGTTTATTTCAACCTCATAGAATCCTCCTCCGATCTCTCTGAATGCATATGTCCCTCCGTCCCACTCCACAAACAGTGATGCGTTTATGATATCTTCATCATTGTGTGTATCACGAAGGTGGAATGTGAACGTAACATTATCACCAAAGTACCCATCTTTTAAGCTATCATCAACAGTTACTTCAGTGGGAATTGGTCGGATATTAACGAATAGGGTTAGACTACCGGTGCTATAGTTTGTTTTAGTAGCCCTGATTTGTAACCTTAGAACCCGAGCTCCAATCTGACTTGTATCTATTGAAGCTGAGTAACTTCCATCTGGGTTTTCAGTGAAAGTGCCACCGATTGGACCTAATAGATAGCTAACTGTAGCACCACTAATTGATCCAAGATAATATGTATCATTGTAACCAATAGTGACATCGAAACTGTCTCCAAAAATCGGTCTAGGCGATGTTACGCCACTGAGTAATGATATCGATGTTGGTACCGGAGTAACTGAAACGTCAACAGTCACTTTTAGAAAATCATGATTTGTGGCTATTCCGGTGAAGCTCAGATCATAGATTCCAATAGCTAATCCTCCAACATCTAATGTTGTATTATAGAATCCTGGTGTTCCATTATATGTCATTGAAATGATGTGCTCTTTCCACTCCATCTCGACTGTTGCGCCATCAATTGGGAGATTTGAAATCGTATCATTCAGGTAGACTGTGAATTCAGTCTGAGTCCCAACTACTACGTACACTGTTGATAATTCTGGAATTATCTGACCTGTGGCTCGAGTGACTACTAAACTGAATGTCTTTTGTCGAGTCTGATAGAATTCATATGAAGCTGATATCGTGGGAGTATAGAATCCTGCATCTTGGTTTCTACTGCTTACAAATAATTGATAGATTCCCTCTCCAATATCAGCAAATATGTATTCAATTGCACCCCATGTGAGTGTTACATTCATACCTGGCACAGGAGAACCATAGAAGGGATCAAGAATCTGTACTTCAATAAAGATATCTTGTCCCCAATCCACATAGTATGTTGTTCTGTCAAGAAGTATCTCAATTGTGGCAACACCTGGTTGTACACTAAAAGTGATTATTTCTAGTTCATAATTGGTCTTCACAACCCAGGCGTGCAATGTATACTCTTGTGCCAGAAGTCCGGTCATGTTTAACGTAACTCTATACTTGCCATTGCCTAGTACATCCACAACATAGTTCCTATTCTGAAGAATATCCCAATCTGTGAAAATTGTAGCATTATCTATAGTTGTATCATGGTCATAATCAATGAGTGTGAGATTAATTACCATTGGGGCACCAACTGGAATAGAACCGGGTGCTGGAGTATCAGCCGTTAGTGAAACCTGAATCAATCGTATGGTAGCGATTACATCAGTTGCTGATCTGCTTGCATAGAAGGGTGCTCCTGAAATGGATATTGTGAAATCAAAGTATACAATACCTGATCGACCAAATTGATTACTCGGAATTTGGAGTTTGTACGAACCCTCCGTTAATCTAACTAATGTGAACGAAGGAGTTGTGAGATTTAGTGATGTCACTTGAATATCTGCGTCGTCAATACCACCACCAGTCAGATAATCCACGTAATCGAGATCTATGATTATTGTATCACCAAATGGTGTATCCTGCACGAGTGGGAAGAATATCTGGGTCGGTCTCTCAATGACAGTTGCTGATGTTGTTTTGCTTCTTATTGCATAATATGGTATTGAGCCACTACGATCTATTGTTAATTCAAGAGTATATGAACCGAGTGATGTTTCACTTAGTACTGCCGAGCTAAAACTGATTTCGTAGTATGGATCCTGGTATGTAAAACTAAAATTAACTGAGGCAATTTCAATCAATGTTGGTCCAAATGCTAGAGAGATATGTTGTTTCTGAATACTAATACTCTCACCAGTTAGGAAATCATTGTATCTGAATCTGAAAGTAACATTCTCAAGGTAAGGCGTTTCTCCTGGTGTCTTGGTGATCAA
>Ga0315553_10001637_pt1 | contig 18404 bp, 14 predicted proteins | sample SalMarSW160140MG_FD_203099 | JGI IMG/M metagenome (GOLD analysis project Ga0315553, IMG submission 203099) | Salt marsh sediment microbial communities from the Plum Island Ecosystem LTER, Massachusetts, United States - Salt Marsh Sediment SW1601-40 ... | reverse complement strand
TACGCCAGCCCCACCATCCGCGGCGGCGACGCCCCGCTTCCCATTTCCCTCGACGTAAGCGACTCGCGCGCCATCGCCCTCCTGGTCGGCTACGCCGACCACGGCGACACCGCCGACCACGCCGACTGGCTCAGCGCCCGAATCGTCAAGTAACGGCCGCGCGGTGGTCTGTTCGATTGCTTCGTCCGTCGCTGCCGCGTAAGCTTGAATGGTCCCCCGACGGGATCGCAATCCACGAACAGGTGTCGCATGAATGCCTCGGTTGACGACTTTCTGAACTCGTTCGATTCCCTCTCGGAGCGCGACAAGCACCAGGCACTCACCGAGCTGCTGCGCCGCACGCTTCGCGAAGCCCCGTCCGAAGTGCCGGACGAAGCTCTGGTGGCCGCAGCCGAGGAGTTGTTTCTAGAGCTGGATGCCCGCGAGGCCGCCGATGCCCAGCCCTGACCGCGGCGAGGTTTGGCTGGTCGATCTGGGGCTTGCGGCCAAGGTCCGGCCCTGCCTAGTCCTGAGCATTCCCGCGACCGGTCCCAACGACCGTGCTTTGGCGACGATGGTAGCGCACACCACGAGCACCCGCGGTTCGCAATTCGAGGTCGCAATCCGCACACGATTCTTGAAGCCGGACGCATTCGACGCTCAGAATTTGGTCACCGTCCCCCACGCCAAATTGATACGATAGCTCGGCGAGCTCACGGGCGACGAATTTGGCCTCGTCGAAGACGCGGTGCGACGCTGGTTGGGATTGCAACGCAACTAGGTCGGCAACATACGTTGTAACATCGGACGACGCCAACAGGCTCATCGCCCGATTGGTGAAGTACCGAGTTACGCTCCGTACTTTCCGAGCCGGCCCGCGTTCGCCAGCGCGAGCGTCATCAAGTAGCGGGATTCAAACTGGCCCAATCCGCCGCGCTGGCAGTGGCTTTCGCCGAAGGCCGTGCTGCCGTCGGTGCGGCAGCAGTGGGAGACCAGCAGTGTCGGAACCGGGTGCCAACTGTGGCTTTTGAGTAGGCTTGGAGTGCTGTGGTCGCCGGTGACGATCAGCACGTCGGGCCCCAGCGCGGTGATTCTGGGCACGGCCGCGTCGAGCTCTTCGATCTTGTTTACCTTGGCGGCGAAGTTGCCGTCCTCGCCCGTGCTGTCGGTGTACTTGTAGTGCAGGAAGAAGAAGTCGTACTTCGGCCAACTCGCTTCGAGCACCTTGATCTGCTCGTCGAGCGTTGCCGCCTTGCCGACAATCTCCATGCCCACCAGCCGCGCCAGGCCCTTGTACATGGGATACACGGCGATGGCCGCCGCCCGCAGTCCGTACACTTCTTTGTACGTGGGCAGGTGCGGCCGCGCGGCGAAACCACGAAGCGTGATTCCGTTGGCCTTCTTTTGTCCCTTAAGAATCTGCTGCGCCTCTTCGATGAACTGCTTGGCCACCTGCGCCGCTTTCTCGCTTGCGGGTTCGCGCGCCGTCGGAAGAAGCGGCGGCACCCCCGTCGCTTGCGGATCGGTATCGTCGACCTGGTCGCCCAACCCCTTGCCGCGAAACACCACCACGAAGCGGTGCTCCCGCACTGGCTCGACGAACACCTCGACGCCCTCAACCTTCGCGTCTCGCAGCGCTCGCGCCAGCGGAGCGCTTTCCTCGGTGGGGATTCGGCCCGCGCGGCGATCGACAATGTTGCCGTCGCCGTCGAGCGTGCAAAAGTTGCCCCGCGCGGCCACGTCGCCGTGCTCCAGCTCGAAGCCGATGCCGGTCGCCTCCAGGGCGCCGCGCCCGATCTGGTACTTGACGGGGTCGTAGCCGAACAGACCGAGGTGGCCTGGTCCGCTGCCGGGCGTGATGCCAGGCGCCACGGGAATGCTTCCGCCCAGAATGCCGCGTCGGGCGAGCTGGTCGAGATTCGGCGTGCTCGCCGTTTCCAGCTCGGTCAGGCCGCCCGGCTCCAGCGGCAAACCCCCCAAGCCGTCGGCGACCAGCATGACAATCTTCGTTTCGTTGCGGATGTGAAGCTCGCGGGTCAAATCGTGAATGTCCATGAAAGGGCCTTGTCGCAAAGCGGGCTTTCGCGCGTGGAATCTGCGTTCGCCGCGCTGTTCGTCAGGGCAAAGCGCGGTGGCGCTTGGGCCGGGCGTTCGCAGCATACATGCACTGTGGTAGCATAAACACCCGCGCACGCAAGCCGCCCGATCCCCGTGACACAGGCTCCACGTCGCCCCGAGTGTGGCGCTTCCAAGAGGCAGCGAGCTATGAACCGACCCGAGCGAGAGTTCCTCACGTACGATCCACGCGGCACGTTTTTGCCAGAGACGGGCATCGCTCCGGCCGATCTGGCGCAGCTCGCCCCCAGGTTGGCAGCGGCGCGACGCGAGATACTCGAAGTCGACTTGCCGCTGTGGAACTCCTCGGGCGCCGTGCCGGCGGAAAAACAGCCGCTTGATGCGGGCTTTCACGAGTTGCCCGAGCGATTGCTCAAAGCCTACACCAGCGACCGACGCCAGAGCGAGCTACACCACATCCTGGGCACCGCGCACCGGCTGGGCGAGACGGTCGACCGCGTGGTGGTGCTGGGCATCGGCGGGTCGTATATGGGGGCCCGCGCGCTGATGGAGGCGTGCTGCCAGCCGTATTACAACGAACGAAGTCGGGCCGCGCGCGGGGGGCACCCGAGGCTGTACTTCGAGGGCAACAACGTCGACAACGACGCCTCGCAAGGCCTGCTCGACCTGTTGGCGAGCGCCAAACTGACAGCGAGCGGTGAGGACGGTTGGGCCATTGTCGTGGCGAGCAAAAGCGGCGGCACGCTCGAAACGGCCGTGGCGCTGCGACAGTTTCTGGCGGCGCTGCGCAAGTCACACGGTGGTGACGCCAAGGGGCTGGCCGAGCGGGTAGTGCCGATCACCGGCTCCAGCGGGCGACTCCGCGAACTGGCCCAGGCGCTCGGCTGCGCCGACACGTTTCCCGTGCCCGAGGGGGTAGGGGGGCGGTTCTCGGTCTTTACGGCGGTCGGGTTATTGCCGGCGGCGCTGTTGGGGCTCGACGTGGTGGCGCTCCTGGAAGGTGCCGCCGCGATGAACGAGCACTTTCGCACCGCGCCGCCCGGCGAAAACGTGGTGCTCGACTACGTGGGCGTGTCGCATCTCCTGGAAGAACGCCGCGGCGCCACGATTCGCCTGTTGTCGGTGTGGTCGAAGGCACTCGAATCGGTCGGCCTGTGGTACGACCAGCTTCTGGCCGAAAGCCTGGGAAAGCACGAGCGCGGCGCGACGCCGCTGACCGTCGTCAACACCCGCGATCTGCACTCCCGCGCCCAGCAGCATCAAGAAGGCCGCCGCGACAAGCTCATCACCAACGTGATCGTCGAATCGTGGCGGACCGATCCGTTGGCCGTCGGCCGCAGCGACTTCGACCAGGACCGGCTCAACGATCTGGCCGACAAAACGCTTCCCGAGATCATGGACGCGGCCATTGCGGGCACCAACGAAGCATATCGCCACGATGGCCGGCCCACCGCCGATATCCGCCTGCCGTGCGTCGACGAGTACACGGTAGGGCAGCTTTTGCAAATGCTCATGCTGGCCACGGTGGTCGAAGGCCGCTTGATCGGCATCAACCCCTATGGCCAGCCGGGCGTGGAGAAGTACAAGCAGAACATGAATCGGATATTGAAGGGCGGCTAACCGGAGACGATCTGATGACCACACAGCTTACCTGGCTGGGGCATGGCACCTGGCTCATCGAGACGGCGGGGCACACGGTTCTGCTCGATCCCTTTCTCGACGACAACCCAGCCGCTCCGGTCAAGGCGGCCGGCGTCAACCCCGATCACATTCTCGTTTCGCACGGCCACTTCGACCACGTTGCCGATGGCGCGGCCATCGCCAACCGCACGGGCGCCACGGTGGTGTCGAACTACGAGATTTGCACGTGGCTCGAATCGAAGCACGGCGTCAAGAACACGATCGGCATGAATCTGGGCGGCTCGGTCAAGCTCCCCTTCGGTCGCGCCACGCTCACGGTGGCCTTCCACAGCTCGCAGTTGCCCGACGGTTCGTATGGCGGCAACCCCGGCGGCTTCGTTTTGGATATGCCCGACGGGCGAGTGTACTTCGCGTGCGACACGGCCCTGTTCGGCGATATGAAGCTGATCGCCACCGCGGGAATCGACCTGGCCGTGCTCCCCATCGGCGACTTGTTCACGATGGGGCCGGACGACTCGGTCGAGGCGATAAAGCTGATTCAGCCCAAGCGCGTCGCCCCGGCGCATTACAACACGTGGCCACCTATAGCTCAGGACGCCCGAGCTTGGGCGGATAAGGTGCGCTCGGCCACGTCGGCCGAACCGATTGTGGTGGAGCCAGGGGGCAAGATCAAGCTGTGACGAGAGTCGAGAGTTGAGAGTCAAGAGTCAAGGGACGAGAGTCCAGAGCCGGACAGGAAAAGCGGAAAGCGGAGAGCAGAAAGCGGGAAATCGTAACCCGAAGTGTCAGCGAGGGCGAAGCGGCGGAAGCTCGAGAATCGAGAGTTCGCGACCAAGGGCGGAAAGCGGTGGTGGCGGCGGACGTTCGATGCGGCTATGCCGGCGTGTACAGGGTTTGCGCTGCGGTTCTCTGGCAACTCGGAACGGAGGATGGATAAATGTCCGCGTTGAGGCTGTTGGAATGCATGGATTCGAGATGCAAGTGGGTCAGCATCGTGCGACGACTCGCGATATGCGTTGTCGCCGCGTTCGCCCTCCTTGCAACCGCACGTGACGCCACCGCCGCCGAGAAGCTGCTTCGCTGGAAGTTCGAGCCCGGCCAGAAGCTGCGGGTCGTGTGCACGCAGGAGTCGCGGATGGAAACGAGCGTCAACAATCAGCCGCTCGATGTGCAAATCGACATGGGCCTGGAGATGCTCTGGTCGGTCGAATCGGTCGAGGCCGATCACACGGCGACCATCACGCAGTCCTTCACGCGACTCTCAACGAAAATGCAAACCAAGGACGGTGAGCCGATCGAGTACGACTCCGCCTCGCAAGCAGAGCCCGAGGGCGATGCAGCGAACATCGCCAAGGCCGTGGCGCCCCTGTTGGGCGCAAAGTTCGTCGTCAAGATGGACGACCGCGGCGAGATCGTCGACGTTGCCCTGCCCGACAAACTGGCCCAGGCGCTGCAAGATGCCGGCATGGCGCCGGCAGGCGCTGAGGGCCGGGAGGTGCTCGAAGGCGTGTTCCGGCAGTCGCTGCCGCACCTGCCCGCGCTGCCTGTCGACATCGGTACGAGCTGGAATGGCACGCACGAAGCCAAAGCGCTGGCCGGCACGATGATCGTGCGTACCCGCTACTCGTACGAAGGTGAAGAGGACCGTGAGGGGGCCACGCTGGAAAAGATCGCCGCCAAAAGCGAGCTCGAAGTAAAGCAGTCGACGAACGAGGAAGAAGTTCCGCTCGTGCTGAAAGACCACGAGCAGACCGGCACGCTTTACTTCGACGCGCAAGCCGGCCGCCTGGTTTCGGCCGAGACGACGCAGAAGATGACCACCGAGTCGGGCAGCACGTCGCCCAAGACGAGAGTACGCTCGACGGCGCGGGTCTCCGTGACCATCACGCCGATCGAATGAAACGTGCCGCACTCACGCTTGCGGTTTCGCCTTCGGGACAGCCAGCACCTGAATCTCATCTCCCTCGACGCGCACCTCAAACGAGTCGATGCTGATCCGCGGGTTGTCGCACCAGGTGCCGTCGCAAATCTTGAACCGCCAGGCGTGCCACGAGCAGGTAACCACGCCGTCTTGCAGGTGTCCGCCGGCCAGCGATGCGCCCATGTGCGGGCAGAAGTCGTCGATGGCAACGTAGCGGCCGGCATCGTGGAACACGGCAACCATCCGCCCGTCGACGGCGAACGCGGCCCCGCTGCCCTCCGGGATGTCGCCGACTTTGGCGACCGTGGTGAATTGCGGTTCGGTCACGAGTATGCGTGTCCTATCGGAACAGACTTGTGGAAAAAGTGCATCTCACGCCGACACTTGGCAATCGTTACTCGCGATACCGCCGCACCACAACCGCGCTGGCCTGCCCCTGCGGCGTGATGTTGACGTTCAGGAATGTATCGCCCGATTCGATGTCGTCCGTTCGCACGGCGTTCACCGGGCACTCCGGGTCGGGCGTTTCGTAGTTGAGCACGCGGAACAGCCGCCCGTGCTGAAGCGCGAGCAGGCTGGCGATCAACTCGACCATTCCCGCGCCGGCGCCGAGATTGCCGAAATAGCTCTTGGCGGCCACGACCGGCACGTCGGGGTGGTCGGCGAACACGCGTTGGATCGCCCGCGCCTCGTCGGCGTCGCCCTTGCGGGTCGACAGGCCATGAGCGTGGACGTGGTCGATCTGGCTGGGCGTCACGCCGGCGCTTCGCAGTGCCGCCGTCATGGCGTTGGCCAGCGCCAGCTCGGTGTTCGGTGCGTCGCTGCGATCGACCACCGTCGACGATCCGTGCCCGATTACTTCGCCCAGGATTCGCGCCCCCCGTCGGCGGGCCGTTTCCAGCTCTTCCAACACGATCGTGGCTGCCCCTTCGCCCAGCACCATGCCTGTGCGGCCTAAGTCGAACGGTCGGCATGCGCGGGTCGGCTCGCCGTCGCGTGCGCACTCCTCGTACAGGCTCACGTGCACCGTGCGCAGCGGATGGATGCGCGATCCGGTCGCCGCCGCGAGCATGGTGTCGGCCCAGCCGCGTCGGATGGTCGTGTACGCCTCGCCCACCGCCAGATTGGCCGCTGCCTCGCGATGCGTGAGCGAGTTGTTGGGTCCCCGCAGATCGTTGTAAATGGCCACGTGACTGGCCGGCATATTGGGCAGGTATTTCAGCAGCCACAGCGGCGTCACCTTCGGCAGACCCTGTTGGCCCCAGCGCTCAAAGTGGAATCGGCCGCTGCCGTTCATGCAGCTCTTGATCCCGTCGGCGAACTCGTCGGGCATCGTCAGAATGTAGTCGCAGCCGAACACCGCTCCCGTTCGGTCGGGGTCGTAGCTGCCCGGCGCGAGCCCCGCATCGGCCAGCGCCAACTGCGCCGACGCGACGGCCATTTCGATCTCGCGGCACATCACCTTGAGGCCCTTCTTGATCTGCCGCTGAATCGCCTTGTCCAGGGGACCGAAATCGTCGATCTTGCCGGTGAAGTCGCGGGCCTCCGCCCCGAAACGCGTGGGAAGGTTCTCGGCCGGAAACCGCGTGATGTACCCCACGCCGCTACGGCCCGCCGCCAGCTCGTTCCAGAGCTTCTCGGGCGAGTTGCCGAGCGGGCTGACGAGTCCGCTGCCGGTGATTACTACGCGCCTGGAGGGCTGTTCGGGCATGGGACGGTTATGCGTGATGCGGCCGCGGGCCGGAAAGCGGCAACGCGACAAATGCGGGCGAACGAAGTTTCCTGGGTATCAGGGCCGCTATGGCGGTTGGAGGCGATCCTAGGGCCGTAACCGCCAGACCAGTGGCCATTTTAGATTTGACGGGCAATCAAGTCGAGGCGGCCCGCTCCGGGCATTGACGCGGAGACGTGCTGACGCGGAGACGCAGGGATAGCCGCCACATTCATGTGGCGCCTGCCGGCCCACTTTCCAGCGAATTGACAATGGACAACTGACGACGGACAACTGACAACAAACGACCGACGGGCGAATGCCGGCCCACCGACAAACGAATCAATCTGAGTTTCGCATGCGAATCCGAGTCGTTCCCCATGATCCGGCGTGGCAGAGAGCCTTCGAGGCCGAGGCGGAAGCCATCGCTCGGGCGTTGGGCGACGTGGTCGCCGCACTGCATCACATCGGCAGCACGGCGATTCCCGGAATCCCCGCCAAACCGATTATCGACATCCTGCTCGAAGTGGGCGACATCGCCCGGCTCGACGAAAGCCAATCTGCTATGGAGCAACTGGGCTACGAAGCGCTGGGCGAATTCGGCATCCCGGGCCGGCGATACTTTCGCAAGGACGATTCCGCGGGCGACCGCACGCACCAGATCCACGCATTTCGATCCGACAGCCCCGAGATCGCCCGCCACTTCGCCTTCCGCGACTACATGATCGCGCACCCGAAAGCGGCGCAAGCCTACGCCGTGCTGAAACAGCGCCTGGCTCTCCAGCACCCCAGCGACATCCAGGCCTACATGGACGGCAAGGACGCGTTCATCAAAGAACACCAGGCCAAGGCACTCGCCTGGCGCGCGGCCGTGCTAAGCTGATTCGTAATTCCTCCATCGCGAAAGCGAGGAGGGGCGAAAGCGCGAGACCAGAGCGGGCGGATCTCGCGTGGCGCGTAAGACTCTTGGTGAGTGCGGAAAGTCACTGGCATTCAGATGTCAGTCAACTGAACACTGAAAACTGAACACTGAAAACTCGGCGTTGTGCTAATACCTGCCCCGGTAGCCGGGCGCCATTCCGACGGTGGCGCGGTCGTTTTCGATGAGGGCTTGGGCGGCTTTGCCCTTGCTTTCGACGATGATGAGGGCTTCGGCCCGCGGTGAGGTCACGGCTAGCGGGTTGGGAACTCCCAGTGTCGTCGAGGGTTCGGCACCTGGCGTGGCGCCGATGCCGCAGCTAATCAGCAGCACCTCGTCGGTGGGCCAGCGGAAGCGCTCGTGCAGCCGCCAGGCGGCCCGCTGTGGGACCTGCACTTCCACCCGCTGCGTCTGTCCCAGACCCGTCGGTACGTCGACCGTGATGGGCACGAGCTTTTCGATCTGCACTACGTCGCACTTGATCACCGCGTCGATCGTGCGGCCGTCGACCGAAAGCAGCGGGCTCAGCTCCATCGAAAAGCCTTCCTCGACCTGACCGATCTGAATCCCATTGGCCAACAGCGATGTTGCGCTGGGCTGCACGCCGCGGTAGTAGGGGCGGGGCCGCGTGCGGGTAATGTTCTGCAACTGGCCGTTGGGGATCACAAGCTGCGGAGAGTTGTACTGGCGAAAGTCGGTCCGCTTGCTCAGCTCGCTCATCAGCACCGCCGCGTTCTCTTTCGACACCAACCACGCTTCGATGCCCGGCGTCTGCACTTCCACGGGCTTCAACAGCGACAGCGCGATGGAACGCCAGTTGGGGCTGGCCACGGTTACGAGATGCAGCCCGAAGGCGTGCGTTTCGCCGCCGCTGCCGACGAATCGGTCGACCACGTCGGCAACCACGCGCTGCACTTCGGGCGTGTGGTAGACGCGCAACGTGTTCTTGTCCGCGCTCAACAGGCCGAGGGGCTCGCTGAACCACATGTCGGTGCCGGTTTCGCGCAGAATCCAGTCGACGATGGCCTTTTCGGGCCGCTCGACCGACACGACTCGCGACGTGTAAGGGCGGATGTCATACTCACGCCACACCTGGCCGTGCTGATTGGGCAATACGTCGAGCCCTTGGGTGACGTGCGTCACGGGCTGAATCTGCTGGGGCGAAAGCACCTGCGGCTGCGCGGCAACCATCGGACCGAGCGGAGCGCCGGGACCCGTGGGAGCGGACGCGGTTTCCACACCGCCGGATCCGCCCGTGGAGGACTTGAAAGCGGCTCGCCACCGCGCGTCTTCTGCATTGCCGGTCGGCCAGTCGCGGGGAACCTGGGCCAAGACGCTGGCAGTGAGCACGGTGGCCGCAAACAACAGCGCCAGCGGCGCCGAGACGAGTCGCATGAACATGTCGGGTCTCCGCTATTTTGCGAGCTACGGCGCGGCAAGCACCGATGCCCGGGGCGCTAGCCTGGACACGGCACAACTGCGACGCAGCGGCGTGAGCGCGAAACGGCTGGGGCGCGAAACGACGGGAAGCGAATGGGGGCGCGCCGCCAAGTATTGACGAGGGGGCGGAGTATACGGACCTCGCAATCGCGGGGCAAGAGCGATGGAGTGCTGTCACCGATAGCACGGGGCGCGGCCGCGCTTCGGAGCGGTGAGCAGGCAAGCTCCAAATCCCAAATAACAAATCCCAAACAAATCGCAATGCGGCAAAATCGCAAAGCTTCAAACCCGGGTCGCGTTCTCAATCTGCTAGCGGAGACTCAAACGAACGACGCGACCATTGATCCCGTTGGGAGCTTACTTCCGTTTGGAGTTTGATCGTTGTTTGTGATTTGGGATTTGCGAATTGTGATTTCTGTTTTCAGCCCGGGCCGCTCAGCTTTGGCTACGTTTCCGCACCGGCCATGCGGCTCAACTTTTCGTCGTACAGCTCCATGAAGCTGTCGGCTTCGATCGCCTCGCGGACCTCGGCCATCAGCCGCTGGTAGTAGGTGAGGTTGTGGGCCGAGAGGAGCATGGGGCCGAGCATCTCGCCGGTCATGAACAGGTGCCGCAGGTAGCCGCGGCTATGGCGGCAAGCCGGGCACGGACAATTCTCGTCGAGGGGGCGGGGGTCGCGCTGATGGGCGGCATTGCGAAGCCGCAGCGTGCCCGAATCGGTGTACGCCAGGGCGTTGCGGCCGTTGCGCGTCGGGATCACGCAGTCGAACAGGTCGATGCCGCGGCGAACGGCCTGAAGCAAATCCTGCGGCCGGCCGACGCCCATCAAGTAACGCGGGCGATCGGGGGGTAGCTCGGGACACGTGGCGTCGAGCACCTGGTACATCTCGTCGGGCGATTCACCGACACTCAGACCGCCGACCGCGTAGCCGGGGAAATCCATCTCGACCAACCGACGTGCGCACGAGCGGCGCAGCTCGGGATCGAGCCCGCCTTGCACAATGGCGAACAGCGCCTGATCCGGGCGTCGGGCGGCGCGACGGCACTCGTCGGCCCAGCGAATCGACCGCTCGCAGGCGTCGCGCACGTCGGTATCCGCGGCAGGAAGCGAGATCACGTGGTCGAGCACCATCGCCACGTCGCTCCCCAGGTTCTCCTGAATCTCGACCGCGCGACGAGGCGTGAGGTGCAGGAGGCTACCATCGACGTGGGAGCGAAACGTTACGCCCTCGTCGGTCACGTCGGCCGCGTCGGCGAGGCTGAATACCTGAAAGCCGCCGCTATCGGTGAGGATGGGCCCCTCCCACCCCATGAAGCGGTGCAGGCCGCCCAGATCGGCGACCACGTCGTCGCCCGGCCGCAGCGCGAGATGATAGCTGTTGGCCAGCACCATGGTGGCGCCGGTGGCGCGGAGCACGTCGGGCGTGATGCCCTTGACCGCGCCGCATGTACCGACCGGCATGAACGCCGGCATGGGTACGGTGCCGTGCGGCGTGCGGAACTCAGAACGACGCGCGTGCGAATGCGCATCGACGTGCAGCACCGAAAACGCGAAAGGGGAGCCGTTCATGAGGACCCGTGACGCGGAGACACGGAGACGCGGCGACGCAGTTCGGTCAGTTGTCCGTTGTCAGTTGTTCCGCCGCTGGCGGACGATCTGTCCGAACTGAAAACTGAAAACTCTTGCCGCCATCCCTCTCCACGTTGCCCAACCATGGGACGCGGATCAATCCCCCCGCAGCTTAATCGCGAACTGCGTCAGCTTCTCCCGCACTTCGTTCAGGCTGGTCACCCCGAAATTCTTGCACTCCAGCAGGTCGTCGGCCGTTTTGCGGACCAGCTCGCCGATCGTGGAAATGCCCAAACGAACCATGCACTTGCGAGCCCGAACCGAAAGATTCAAATCGGCGATGGGGCGCTCCAGCAGCGCCTGCTCGTCGGGCGACATGGTCGACGTGTCGATGTAGGGCTCCGGCTCGAACTTCTCGTGCGCGAACTGGCCCAGGTCGAGCCCCTTGGAGTGCAGCATTTCGCTGATTTCGACCAGCGAGGTCTCGCCGAAGTTCTTGCTGGCCAGCAATTCCTGCTCGCTGGTGCGCGCCAGGTCGCCCAGCGTGCGGATGCCCATCTTCTGCAGACAGTTGCGGCTTCGCACCGACAGCTCGAAGTCGGTCACCGGAACGTTGAGTACCTGGCTCAGGCGGTCGCGCCGCTTCTGGGCTTCCTCGTCGTAGAACATGTCGCCCGATGCCGATGCATCCTTGAAGAACAGCCGGGCGCGGGAGTGATCGGGGTAGGTATCGAGAACGCGCTGGTAGCACTGCTGGGCGCGGTCGTACTGCTCGCGATCCTCGTACAACAGACCCAGGTTCAACAGCGAACCGACGTGCGCCGGGTAGCGTCCCGAGGCGCGGCGGTACAAGTCCATGGCTCGGTCGTCGTTGCCGCGGCGGTCGTTCTCCAGGGCCAGGCCGAACAGGGCGCCAGGGTGCGTTTGGTCGACCTCGACGGCGCGTTCGAACAGGGCCACCACCTCGCTCGGGTTGCCGCCGAGTGCCGCCACCGTGGACGCCCGCTGATACAGATACTCCGACGTCTGTTCGATGGCGCCCGACAATTCGTCGAGCGTCGCCAGGGCGGCGGCGTGATCGCCGGCATCGCGCTGTGCGTCGGCGATGGCCAGGGAGCACAAATCGGAGTTGTAGCCGGCGTGGGCGGCTGCCTTGAAGGCGGCGACGGCCTCGTTGTAGGCGCCCAGCGCAGCGTACGACTTGCCCAGGTAGAACACGGCCAGCGCTCCGCCGTCGGCGTTCTTGAGTGTGTCGCGGGCCTGCTTGTTGCGTCCCATCACGTAGTAACAGACGCCCAGCCTAACGCCGGCGGCGGGGCTCCGATCTTCGCGGTCTTCCAACTCCGCCACCGCGTCGCGGAGCACGGAAATCTGCGAATAGTCTTCGTTGATGGCTCGGGAAATGGTTTCGATCTCGCTGGGGCCGAAGCTCGCGTTCGAAAGCACCAGCTCTCTCAGGTCTGCTAACGTGGTCTGCACCGGGACACTCCTTCTTGGGCGACTCTTGCCGACGCGCCGTGGGTCGGACTAACGATACCGGCTGCACTCGGTCGCTGCGGCTCGACGTACCCCTGGCGAGAATGGGAGAGGGCCAGCGGTGGGAGTCGAACCCACAACCCCCGCATTACGAATGCGGTGCTCTGCCAATTGAAGCTACGCTGGCACGTCTGCCCGGCACTCGGCCGCCGACGCCCAGGGGGACGACGCGCCGCTGCTGTTTGGTGGGCGGATTCACTCGACAAAACGCTCACTTACCGTCCGACCGACGCGATCCGCCACCGTACCGGTCCGCCACTTTGCCGGCCATCCGAACCGGGCGGAGGGATGGCCCCCCTCACCTTACCCCCGCTGCCAAGCGCCAGTATCTCACTGCGGATACCCCAAAACGCTTAAAACTAGGGAAATAGGGCCCAGGCGTCAATAGCCGCGGCTTTTGGGGATTACGGCGTTCGAATGATGAGGGGCAGGCATTCGTGCCTGCCATTCTCCGGCAGACAGGAATGTCTGACCCACTTGACGCCTGCCGCCACGAGCATGTCGCGCTCCGCAACTTGGGCCTCAACCGTCGAGTCTCGGACGAGCGGACCTCCGATCTCTCGGCGGCCTTCTGTTTGAAGTTCGCTGCCGGCACTCGACTCTCGACCCTTGACTCTCGAACTTCCGCCGCCTACCCCGACTTGCCCGCTTCCAGGCTCCCCTCGATGAACCGCTCGCCTGGTATCGTGGGCGTGAATTTGTTCGCAGGCTCCGTAGCGGCCGGTGCCGTGTCGACAATAGCACGCTGGACCGACAGATCGGTGATGATCACCTCGTCGACGACGCGCTTGCCCAGCGTTTCGTTGATCATTTCCTGAAGCTGGCGCTTCAGCTCGGTAAGCGTGGGGTCGGCAAAGTCGCGCGACTGCGCCTGCCGCAAAAGCTGCTCGACCTCCTGCTTGACCTTGTTCTCACGCAGCGCCAGCAGGATGCGCCCCGGACGCTCCGCCTCGCGCAACAGGCTTACGTGCAAATGAAATTTGGCGCTGGCGACGGGCCGCTCGGGCGAATCGCCCGCGATGAATTCGAACACGCCCAGGCTCACCTCGGGCGATTCGATGCGGCCGGCCCGCTGCGAGTACGAGCGGAGCCAGCCGAGCATGACGACGTGGCTGACCAAGAGCAGCCCCACCACCAGCACCGCCCAGCGGCGAATGACGAACGCTTTCACCTTTTGCGCGACGCGCGTCAGGGCCTTCTCTTTCGAGGCCGCTTGATCGTTCCCTTCGCGGGATGCTTCACGGGCTGCTTCTCGTGGTGCTTCTTGTGTCGCTTCGCGTGCCATGGCTGTCCTCGTTCGTTGCTGCGCTGTCGGTGTGGAGTATCGCTACCCTGTCCCTCTGGGGGGGCTAGGGTGAGGGCCCGGAGCATCCCTTGGCAAATCTAGCATTGGGCCGAGGGGCAGAAGGGAGCGAAAAGACAGTTCTTAGGGAAAATGCTGGCGCATTCGCCGCGATAGCCGCCACAATCATGTGGCGGTCGCCTGCCCCTGATCATGTGGCGGTCGCCTGCCCCTGATCATGTGGCGCTCGCCTGCCCTTGGCGAACCACCATGCCCGGGTGATGCCAGAACCTAAGAATCCCGGCTATCCGCATTGCATCAATCGCGAAGGCGCGAAAGGACGAAAACGCGAAACGGAGCCGAATCGGCCTATCGCGAGAAGACGACTACCGCAGATTGTCCAAGGCCAAGCGTCCTAACTGACAACTGAACACCGATCCGCCAGCGGCGGACTGAAAACTTACTCCGCCCCTTTCCACACATCGGCCAACAAACCAGGGTGGTGGAACCGGTCGCGGACTTGTTCGAGTGGGACGAAATCGAGCGTGCCCGCTTTGCGGTAGCGAATGAACCGCTCAGCCCCTTCGGAGCCGTCGAAGCGCCCGGCCGGGGTCACAACGAGCCAGTCCTTCCCCTCATCGAGCGAATAAAGCGCCGTCAACTCCTTGCCGCTTTCGGCGTCCCAAATCCGCGTCGTGCCGTCCCAGGATCCAGTTACAACGCGCCGCCCATCATGGCTGATATTCGCGCTGCTGATTCCCTTGGAATGTCCGACAAACGTGCGGACTTTCTCGCCGGTTTGAATATCCCAAAGGATGGCCGTCGAATCTCGGGAGCCAGTCAGCATACGTTCGCCGTCTGCGCTGAAGCAGATAGAAAAGACGGCGTCCGTATGGCCGGTGAATTCCCTGATCCGCTCGCCAGAGATTGCATCCCACAGAATGGCAGCTCCGTGAAAGGTTCCGCTCAGCACGGAATGACTATCGCGGCGGAGAGCGACGCATTCCGTCGCTCCGAATTCTGCTACCAACGTGCGTAGCTTCTCTCCGGAGGCGCCGTCCCACAGCGTGACTGCTTCGCCCGAGCCAATCAGCACTCGCTCGCCGTCGCCGCTGAGCGCGACGCTTTCGATCCACTCGTTGGATCGGAAGGTATGGAGTTGCTTTCCCGTCAGAGCATCCCACAGAATGGCCGTCTTGTCCGACGACCCGGTTAAGACTTGCTGTCCCATGCCACCCAGGGCCACGCACTCCACCTTGCCCGAGTGCCCAGCAAACGTTCGAAGCTTTTCGCCGGTGCGGCCGCTCCACAGAATCGCAGTCTTGTCCGACGAGGCGGTCACGGCAACATCCCCATCGTCGGAAAGGGCCACACCGTTGACCGCGCCGTCGTGCCCGACGAAAGTGTGCACCGCTTTGCCGTTGTGCGTATCCCAGAGACTGGCCGTTCCGTCGTAAGCGCCGGTCACCAAGCGACGACCGCCGCTGCTCAACGCGACGCTCGTGACCCCCGATGTGTGACGGGTCAATGTGTGAAGCTTTTCACCGGTACGAGCGTCCCAGAGGACGGCCACTCCTTTCTCCGATCCCGTAAGGATGCGCCCACCATCGCAACTCAGACTCGCGCCGGTCAATGCGTCGTCGGTTGCTTCGAATGAGAGAAGCTTTTCGCCCGTGCGACTGTCCCACAACACCACCTTGCCATCGTCCGAAGCGGTCAGGATGCGCTGGCCATCGCCGCTCAGCGACACGTTACGCAATGCGGCTGAGTGGCCAGTGAATTTGCGGATCTCTTCTCCGGTGCGAGCATTCCAAAGAATCGCCTTATCGTCCGCCGAACCGGTGAGGAGCCGTTCGCCATCGTCGCTGAGCATCAGGCTGGTGATCCCGTAAACATGGCCGGCGAAACTGCGCACCTTGTCGCCCGTGCGTGCGTTCCACAGAACTGCCGTGTCACTCCACTCTGTCACCAGAAGCTTGCCGTCGCCGCTGAGCGCCACACAATCGATACCCTTGCCATTCCCTGCGAACGCACGCAGTTTCTCGCCGGTTTCCGTGTCCCACAGGATCGCCGAATTGTCCCACGACGCTGTCGCCACGCGGCGGCCGTCGCCGCTGAAAGCCACTCCGCGAACTTCTTCCGTGTGCTCAGTGAACGTGTGGAGCTTCTCACCCGTGCGCGCATTCCAAAGAATCGCGGTTCTGTCGGCGGAGCCGGTGAGGAGTTGGTCCCCCTCGGCGTTAAGGGCGACGCTGTTGATGCCCTTGGAGTGACCTTCAAATGTCCGAAGCTGCTCACCCGTTCGGGCATTCCAAAGAATCGCCTTCCCATCAGCGGTGCCGGTCACAAGTCGCCGGCCGTCCCCGCTGAACGCCATGCTCCAGATTCCGTCGCCACAATTGATCTGGAGGACGAGCTCGAGGTTGTCATCCTGCGCCAGGGCGACGGTGGCAAATGCGAGGGAGAGAGCGACGCACAGAGTCGCCCGGGCGGAATTAGCCGCGGCGTGGGGCATGGGTGTGCTCCTCGCGTTGCAGAGGCGTCGGGCAAGAGGCGGGCGACGCTTCTTGATTTTAAGGCATGAGCGGTGCCGGATGCATGCGGTTTTTTCCAAGTCGGAAGTCGGAGGTCGGAAGTCGGCGTTCAGAAGTCGGATATCCGAAGTCGCACGAACTCGAGTTCACCGTGTCTCCGTGTCACCGTGTCTCCGCGTCAGGGCTGCAACGCGCCAGGGCACGTCGGGCGCAAAAAAGGGGGCCTCTGATGCGCCAAAAACACTTGGCGATGCCGGTTGGCCAGGGGCAAGGCAAACCAACCGACCCAGTTCATCAGAGGCCCCGCGGGCCAGCTTCGATTGAGAGGCTATCCGAAAACCGTCCGGAGAAGGGGACAGGCACATTTTGCTCCGCGATTTCCGCAACGGGAGCAATCCAACCTCTCCTTATACGCTCCGCAAATTGAGCCAGTCCCCGACGGCTTTCGGATAGCCTCTGAGCCCGATGGGAATCGCGGGTCAGCATTGATTGCCGCGACACGTTTCAGGCGCCCGTCAGCAGACGCAAGTGCCGTGCCCGTGACCTGGCGAACCGCAAAAGAACATCGATAGAAGCGCGGCGCAGGTCGCCAGCGACGCGCCGAATCGCTGTTTTCACGCGATTCACGATCGACTCGGGCCGACAGATAAATCGTGTGTCGATGTGGAATTCTTCATTTGCACGCCCGTTGGTGCATGGCGTGGCAGTGCTGCATTTCGCGCCATCGAGCCGAAACGCTGTACCGGAATCGAGCATTCGGCGTATTCCAGCGGTACAGGCACTTTGGGGGCTATGGATTACAATAAACTCGTCACAGATCGCAAAGCTTGCCATTGTGAGAGGCTCGCACGTGCCGCCGCCGCTTTATAACCTGACCGACGAGCTGCGGACGGTGCTGATTGCGGCCAACCCGCGGGCCGGGGCCCGATCGGGGCGTCCGGCGGTCGAGCGGCTGGCGGCGGAGCTACAATCCGAGCGGTTCGACGTGCGGGTTGTGACCGAGCTATCGCGGCTGGGCGACGAAGTCGGCCGGGCACGCGACAACGGTTCGCTGCGGGCGGTCATTGCGGCGGGGGGCGATGGGACGGTGGCGTCGGTGGCGAATCTGGTGCCGCCGGATGTGCCGCTGGCCGTGTTTCCCCTGGGTACCGAGAACCTGCTGGCGCGGCACCTGGGCATCCGGGCCAATGCGCGGCGGATGGGCCGCATCGTGAGCAACGGGGCATACGTGCGGTTCGACGCGGGAAGGGCAGGGGAGCGGCTGTTTCTGCTCATGCTGGGCTGCGGTTTCGACGCCGAGGTGGTGCGGCGGCTGCACAGCCAGCGGCGGGGGCACATTCAGAAGCTGGCCTACGCCAAACAAATCCTGGCCACGATCCGTAATTACCAGTACCCGGAGATCACCGTTCGATTCGAGTGCGACGACGAGGCCACGTCGCCGGCTGTGACACGAGAGGCGGTATTGGCGACAACCGGTGGGCGGCATGATCGTGGCGATTCGTCGCCGGCCTGTGGTTCGACAACCGCCGGGATCGCCGCCGAATCGATCGTGAGGGCCAAGTGGGTGTTCGTGGCCAATTTGCCGCGCTACGCGGGGGGGCTGGGAATCGTGCCCGATGCCGACGGGGCCGATGGCCTGCTCGATGTTTGCACTTTTCGCGAAGGCTCTTTGATTACCGGTCTGTACTATCTCGGCGGCGTGCTGCTCGGGCGTCATCGACTTTCGGGCGATTGCATGACGCGCCGCGTGCGGCGCGTGCGGCTGGAATCGGAACAGCCGGTACACTATCAGCTC
>Ga0315553_10001636_pt1 | contig 18408 bp, 17 predicted proteins | sample SalMarSW160140MG_FD_203099 | JGI IMG/M metagenome (GOLD analysis project Ga0315553, IMG submission 203099) | Salt marsh sediment microbial communities from the Plum Island Ecosystem LTER, Massachusetts, United States - Salt Marsh Sediment SW1601-40 ... | reverse complement strand
CGGCATCACCCCGGACGTCATGGCGACGGCCAAGGGGCTCGGCGGCGGCTTTCCCATCGGCGCCTGTCTCACCACGAGCGAGGCCGGCGTCGGCATGACCGCTGGCAGCCACGGCTCCACCTTCGGCGGTAATCCTCTTGCCATGGCCGTGGGCAATGCTGTGCTCGATGTCATGCTCGCCCCTGATTTCCTCGATCACGTCGCGGAGATGGGCTTGCGGCTGAAGCTGCGCCTGGCCGCCCTCAAGGACGAGCATGACGCCGTCATCGACGAGGTGAGAGGCCAGGGCCTGATGCTCGGCGTGAAATGCAAGGTGCCGAACCAGCTCCTGGTCCAGCGTCTCGCCGCGGAGCGCATGCTAACTGTCCAGGCCGGCGACAATGTCGTGCGCCTGCTGCCGCCACTCGTCGTCGGTGAGGCCGAGATCGATGAAGCCTGCACCAAGATCAATGCGGCTTGCGCGGCGTTGGCCACCGCCGCGCCGGCCCCGGCATGAGCGCGAGGCGAGCGCCAATGGTTAGCCAGACAGAACCACGGCACTTTCTCGACATCGACGCGCTCGATCGCCAAGCGTTGCACGCGATCCTCGACGATGCTCGGGCCATGAAGGCCTTGGGACGCAATCGTGTTCCAGACGGAGTCAAGGTTCGACCCGGGGCCGTTCTGGCCTTGATCTTCGAGCAGCCCTCGACCCGGACCCGCGTGTCCTTCGAGGTGGCAATGCATGAGCTCGGCGGCACATCGATCATGCTGAGCCGCGATGACATGCAGATCGGCCGCGGCGAGACCATCGCCGACACGGCACGCGTGCTCTCGCGTTACGTCGATGCCGTCATGCTTAGGACTGCCGACCACGAGAAGCTGCTCGAGCTCGCCGAGCACGCCACCGTGCCGGTCATCAACGGCCTGACGCAGCGCTCCCATCCCTGCCAGGTGATGGCCGACGTCATGACCTTCGAGGAGAAGAAGGGCGCGATCCAAGGCCGCACTGTGGCTTGGCTTGGAGATGCCAACAACGTCGCCGCGTCTTGGCTCCACGCCGCGGCGCGGTTCGGCTTCACGCTGAAGCTCGCTTGCCCGAAGAAGTTCAAGCCGGCTCCGGAGCTGCTCTCCTGGGCAGAGCGTGAAGGGGCTAAGCTCGAGCTCAGCCACGATCCCAAGGTCGCCGCGCGCGGCGCAGACTGCATCGTCACCGACGTCTGGGTGTCCATGGCCGACGGCGAAGATAAGAAGAAGCGCAAGAACCTGCTCAAGCCGTTTCAGGTCGACAGCACCGTCATGAAGTGCGCCAAGCCGGACGCCATCTTTATGCACTGCCTTCCCGCCCATCGCGGCGACGAGGTGACCGCCGCTGTCATCGACGGGCCGCAATCGGTGGTGTGGGATGAAGCCGAGAACCGTCTGCACGTGCAGAAGGCGATCCTCGCCTGGTGCTTGAGCGCGAGCGCTACGGGCACGGCCGGGTCAGCCGCTGGAGAGGTGCGCGCCAACGCGAGGCTTCGCCGAGTCGAGCGCGCCGGGGCGAAATGATGGCGTCGGAATCGTCCTCGACGGAGCCCATCGAGCTCATCATTCCCGACGACGACTTGATCCTGCCTTTCCAGGCGGACCAGGCCGATGTCTTCGGGCGCCTCGTCAAGCTTGGGCCCGTGGTCGACACCATCCTGTCGCGTCATGACTATCCGGAACCGGTGTCGAGGCTGCTCGGCGAGGCCGTGGCGCTGACGGCACTGCTCGGGGCCGCGCTCAAATTCGAGGGCAAGTTCATCCTTCAGGCCTCGACTGACGGCCCCGTCGATCTTCTCGTTGCCGACTACCAGGTGCCGGGGCAATTGCGCGGCTATGCGCGGTTCTCGTCGGAGCGGGTCGCCGAGCTCGAAGATGGCGACCACGACTTGTCTGAGCTTCTCGGCCAGGGCCATCTCGCCATGACCATCGACCGGGGCACCGACACGGAACGCTACCAGGGCGTCGTGCCGCTCGAAGGCGAGAGCCTGACCGAAGCCGCCGACACCTATTTCCGCCAATCGGAGCAGCTGCCGACCTTCATCCACCTCGCCGTCGCCAAGCACTATCGCGGCGGCCAAGGAGGCGAACGCGGGTGGACGTGGCGGGCGGGTGGCCTTCTCGTGCAGAAGCTTACCAGCGAAGGCGGTCATGGTGGCGCGGGCGACACGGACCTCGCCGAGGAGGACTGGATGCGGGCGAAGCTGCTCGCCGAGACCGTCGAGGATCATGAGCTGCTCGATCCGCTGCTTCCCGCCGACCGCCTTCTGTACCGGCTGTTCCACGAAGAGCAGGTGCGGGCTTATCGGGCCGTCGCGCTGGAGACCTATTGCAGCTGCTCCCGCGACCGCGTCGAGGAGCTATTGAAGCGCTTCAGCAGCGAAGATCTGAAGGACATGGTGGTCGACGGCGAGGTCTGGGTCACCTGCGAGTTCTGCAACAGCCGCTATCGCTTTGACGCCGAGTCTTTCGCCAAGCCCGACGGGGCTCCTTAGGCGCCTTTCCTCCTAAGCCCCCAACTGGTCGGCGAGTTTGGCGAGAAACGCCATGCAGGCCTCGAGCTGCGCTTCGGCGACGAATTCGTCCGCGGCATGGGCCTGGGCGATGTCCCCCGGGCCGCAGATCACCGTCGGGCAGCCCGCGTCCTCGAAGAGCCCGGCCTCGGTGCCATAGGAGACGGTGTTGGTCGCGTTGGCCCCGGTGAGCGACCGCGCCAGCGCCACGGCCTCAGAGCCGGGCTTGGCGACGAACGCCGGCACGCTGCCGAGATGGGTCGTATCGATCGCGGCGGGGATTCCGTTTCGCTGCATCCGCGGCAGCACCGTCTCGACGCCGTAGCGTTGGAGGCGGTCCGAGACAGTGTCGGGGTTCGCGCTCGGCAGGCTCCGGATTTGCCATTGGAAGCGGCAGCTCTTGGGCACGATATTTGCCGCAGTGCCCCCCTCGATGGTCCCAACCTGCATCGTGGACACCGGCGGCTCGAAGCGGTCGTTGCTGGTGCTCGCGGCGAACTCTTCGCCGATCCGGTCGAGCTCAACGACCATCTCGGCGGCGCCGGAGATGGCATTGACCCCAAGCCGCGGCAAAGCCGAATGCGCTTCCCGCCCCGTGACCACGGTGCGGTAGGCGTCGATGCGCTTATGCGCGTCGATCACGGTCATGCTGGAGGGCTCGCCGACGATGATGGCGCGGGGGCGCGGCAGATCGCGACCGAGGCGCGCCAGCATCGGCCTGACACCGGTGCAGCCGACCTCCTCATCGTAGGAGACGATGAGATGGACCGGCTCCCGCAAGTGCCGCGACACGAATTTGGGAACCGAGGCGAGGACACAGGCGATGAAACCCTTCATGTCGCAGGTGCCGCGCCCGTAAAGCTTGCCGTCGCGCTGGGTGAGCTGGAACGGGTCGCTCGACCACGTCTGACCCTCGACCGGCACGCAATCGCTGTGGCCGGAGAGGCCAATGCCGCCGTCACCTTCTGCCCCAATCGTTGCGAACAGGCTCGCCTTGGTGCCGTCGGCAGACGGCGTCAAGGTCGAGGTGACGCCCTGACCGTCGAGATAGCCGCGGACGAAGTCGATGAGCGCGAGGTTCGACTTGGCGCTCGTGGTGTCGAACGCCACCAGCCGCTCCAAGAGCTCGTGCATTGCTGTCGATGGAGAAGCCGGCAAGGAAGCACCTTTGTCGTTTCGCTTGGCGTCCGGGAAGCGTCGCCAGCTACGCACGCTGTCTTGTGCCAAAGCGCTCCGCCGACCGCGCCCGAAGCTTTGCCGCCTCGACCGCGCGGTCTTTAGGCGGGGCGTCGGTGACGAGGGAGTCGATCAGCTCGCGCGCCGCCGCCGAGACCTTGTCCACGGCACGCTCGAAGGCAAGCCGATTGGCCTTGGATGGCTGGGCGAAGCCGCTGAGCTTGCGGACGAATTGCAGCGACGAAGCGTGGATCTCCTCATCCGTCGCCGGCGGATCGAAATTGTACAGGGTCTTGATGTTTCGGCACATGGGCATCCCCGTTGGCGGCCTCAGGCTTTGACGGGAAGGTGGCACAAGGGCGTGCCGCCAAGCAAGCTGCTGACGTCATTGTGACGCGCGCAAGCCTCGATCGAGATCGGCCTTGAGATCCTCCAAGTCCTCGAGGCCCAACGACAGTCGCAGCGTGCGGTCGAAGATGCCGAGCCCGGCGCGCGTCTCCTCGCTTAAGCGCTGATGCGTCGTCGTCGACGGATGCGTGACGAGGCTCTTGGCATCGCCAAGGTTGTTGGTGATCTTGAAGATGCGAAGCGCATTCATGAGGCGGAAGGCGTTCTTCTTGTCGCCCTTGACCTCGAAAGCGACCAGGGGCCCGCCGCCGGCCATCTGCCGCTTCGCCAGCGCGGCCTGCGGATGATCGGCGCGCCCGGGATACAGCACGCGCGCGACCTCCTTCCGCTCGCTCAAGAAGTCGGCGATCTCGGCGGCTGAGGCACTTTGCCGCTCGATCCGTACCGGCAAGGTCTCGAGACCCTTGAGCATGACCCAGGCATTGAAGGGGCTGAGCGAAGGACCGGTCTGCTTCAGATAGGTATGGAGCTTCTCGTCGATGAATTCCTTGCCGCCGAGCACGACGCCTCCGAGGCAGCGGCCCTGGCCGTCGATATGCTTGGTCGCCGAATAGACCACGATGTCGGCGCCGAGCGTCATCGGCCGCTGTAGCATGGGCGTGGCGAACACATTGTCGACCACGACGAGCGCGCCGACTTTGTGCGCGATCTTGGCCACGGCCTCGATGTCGACGAGCTCGAGCACCGGGTTGGTCGGCGTCTCGAAGAACACCGCGCGGGTGTTCGGCCTCACCGCGGTCTCCCAGGCATCGAGGTCGCGGCCGTCGACGAGTGTCGTCTCGACGCCGAAGCGCGGCAGAAAATCCTCGACGACATAGCGACAGCTCCCGAACAACGCCCGTGCCGAGGCCACGTGGTCTCCTGCCTTGAGGTGGCAGAGGAGCGATGCGGTGACCGCCGCCATCCCGGTCGCCGTGCCGCGGGCCGCCTCCGCGCCTTCTAGCAAACGCATGCGCTCCTCGAACATGGCCACAGTGGGGTTGGCGTAGCGGCTATAGACGAAGCCTTCCTCGTCGCCCCTGAAACGGGCCTCGGCGTGCTCGGCGCTGTCATAGACGTAGCCCGAGGTGAGAAAGATCGCCTCGGAGGTCTCGCCGAATTGGCTGCGGAGTGTGCCGCCATGGACGAGCTGCGTCGCCGGTCGCCACGCGGTGTCTTGATCGTTCTTGCTGTTCTTCGCCGCCATGGCGGACCTCCTGGAGCTGACGCGGGCACAAAAAAACCCGGACTTTGGCTGCCGCCAAATGACCGGGATTGCTCGCGCGGCCCTTTTAGCGACTTGTTTAACGTGGCTGCAAGCCGGCCGGCCAAATCACCACGTGCGGCGATTAATGTCGGGGCGAGCCGTTCCCGTCAAGTGTTCTCCTGGGTGTAGCCCTTGTGAATTCGGGGGAGAAGGGCGACCTATTGACGAGCGGTGCCGCTGAAAAAATGCCAAGAAGATGAGCCATGGAGCAGGCAAGTGAGCATGACAAATTGTTCGAGGGCCTCCCTGAGAGCCCGGCGCCCGCGCCGCTTGCGCCGGTGAAGAGCTCGCTCGCCCGCACTGGCATCCTGCCGTCCCAGGCGCTGAGGTCCCTCATCGCCGGGGGCGAGATCAAGGCGGCGCCGGACATCATCCCGGACCAGATTCAGCCGGCGAGCCTCGATCTCCGGCTCGGCAAGGTCGCCTATCGCATTCGAGCGAGCTTCCTGCCGGGTCCGGACGCGACCGTCCGCGACAAGCTCGCCGAGCTCAAATTCCACGAGATCGATCTGACCCAGGGCGCCGTGCTCGAAGCCGGGTGCGTCTATCTCGTGCCCCTGATCGAGCAGCTGAACTTGCGTGCGACCATCGCCGCCTTTGCCAATCCGAAGAGCTCGATCGGCCGCATCGACGTGTTCACCCGTCTCATCGCCGACCGTCAGGACAGTTTCGATGCGGTCGAGGAGGGGTACAGCGGCCCGCTGTTCGCCGAGATCTGCCCGCGCACCTTCTCGATCAAGGTCCGCTATGGCTCGCGGCTCAGCCAGATTAGGTTCTTGCGCCGCGTCGGCCAGCAGCTCGACACCGACGAGCGGCCTGGCCGCGTCCGCGACCGCGCCTTGCGCGAGATTCACTCCGATGTCGGACTGGTCGAGGGCGTCGCCGCGATCCGCGAAGGCTTGAACTTGCGCATCAGCCTGCAGCCAGTCGGCCCTTCAGGTCTCGTCGGGTATCGCGCCCGCCGCTATGCCGGTGTCATCGACGTCGACGAGATCGGCGCTTACGAGGTCAATCAGTTCTGGGAGAGCGTGCATCTTGGTGCCGACCGGCGCCTCGTGCTCGACCCGCACGAGTTTTACATCCTCGCCTCCAAGGAGAGCGTGTCGGTGCCTCCGGCGTATGTCGCCGAGATGGCGCCGTTCGATCCGCTGATCGGCGAGTATCGCGTACATTACGCCGGCTTCTTCGATCCGGGCTTCGGCTACGCCGAGGGCAAGCCGCCAGGCGCCAAGGCGGTACTCGAGGTGCGGAGCCTCGACATTCCCTTCATCTTGGAGGACGGCCAGATCGTCGGGCGGCTGGTCTACGACAAGCTCACCGAGACCCCGGACCAGCTCTACGGCCACGGCATCGGCTCGCATTATCAGGCGCAAGGCCTGAAACTTTCCAAGCACTTCAGGCAGGGTTAGCCTGCGGCAGCGTTCACGCCGAGCAGGAGCCGCCGCCGAGCACGCAGAACTTGGCGCAGTGCGGATGGCAGAGCTTGACCGCCCCGCCGGCGAACATGCCGCCGTTCGCCCGCGCCGCTTCGGCGAGGGTCGCCCCCATCTCGAAGGCGGGGTCGTAGGGCAGCAGCGTGCACGGCAGCACCACGGGGCGCACGTCGCCCTTCCGCTTCACCACCATGCGGCTCGAGGCGCACATCACGTCATGAGGGCTCTTGTGCAGGATGCCCCAGCACGCGCTCGTGATCTCCGGCACCTCAGCGCGCTCATCCATCTCCGGGAACAGCACGAGTTGCGCCGGGTCGTATGCATCGATGGGCCAGCCCCGCTCGCCGATCAAAGCGGCATAGCCCTCGCGCTCCTCGGCTTCGTTCTCGCCCCAGCAGGTGCGGCCGGCGAGCGCCACGGCAAAGCCGTGGCGTGCAAGCCAGTCGATGCCGTCGATGGTCCGGTCGAAGGTCCCAACCCCGCGCTCTTCTTCGTGCCGTGCCTTGCTGTAGTGGTCGAGGCTGACGCGCATCATGAGTCGGGATCCGTGGCCCTCGCGCAAAGCCAACAGCGCTGACAGGATGCGTTGGCGCTGCATCGGCTGCATCGCATTGGTCAGCACCAGCGCCCGGAACCCCCGCGTCAGCGCATCCTCGAGCATGGCGAGGATGTCTGGGTTCATGAAGGGCTCGCCGCCGGTGAAGCCGATCTCCTCAGTCGGTAAGCCGGTCTCCGCGATCTCGTCGAGAAAGGCGAGCACCTCGGCGCGGGTGATATAGGCAAGCCGATCATTCTCGGGGCTCGATTCGATGTAGCAATTGCGGCAGGTGATGTTGCAGAGGCTTCCGGTGTTGATCCACAGCGTCCGCAAGGCCTGGAGCGCCACTAATGCGCGCGGCTCCCCGCCCACGGTCCAGTCAGGATCGCTGAATTTCTGTGGACGCGTCTCCAGCGCGACCTCGGCCATGACAGAGCCCCCGGGATACGGCAACTGGTCCTTGGTCTCACGACCGGAGGGCGGTCCGCAAGCCAACCTTCGATCACCACTGTGTGAGGCGAAGCTTGCTTTCTCGCGCGCCTTCGCGCCATGCTAGCCGCCCTTGGCAAGGCGGGTGTAGCTCAGTGGTAGAGCAGTAGCTTCCCAAGCTACGGGTCGTGGGTTCGATCCCCATCGCCCGCTCCAACTTTTTCAACGTAGTATCGTCCTCGCCCCTTGAAGGGGGCTCATCCGCGTAATCCGTCCTATGGTCGTTCTTGGCGTGACCGACGAGCTGGATACAGGGGAGAGAAAAAACATGGACGATGTCGGAACCTCTGGCGACCCCCCAAAATCGTCTTTACCCAAGGGCGCAACGCATGAAGTCGCCCCCATTCGCCTCCTTATTTAGTTTAGGCAAGCTGTTCGCGAAATTCCGAGAGGGCTTAAACCACGGGTTTCGTAGCCGTCTGCTCGTTGCCAGGCAGACCACAGTGATGCCGAAATTGTCGATGCTCCAGGTGAATTTCTCGATGGAGGGCGGCTGAGTCATTAGGCTCGGCTTTAGGCGTCGATCAATGGAAACACCGCCCAATTGATGCCGGTCGCGAGGCTGAGCGAGGCGATCAGCCAGAACGGCAGACCGAACAGGCTTGTCGGCTGCGCCAGAAAAGTGCTGTTGGCGACATCGTACGCCGCGAGCGCGTAAAACCAGGGGTGCACCAGCGCCGACAGCAGCGTCCCCCCGACCATGATCTGGAACGCGAGGAATCCGAGAGGTCCAAGCTCGCGCCACAACGCGCGCGGCGAGCGCATATGCACGAGCCAGGTTTGCATGTAACCCTTCATCCATCGCGTCCGTTGGCGGAGCCAGGACATGAATCGCGTTGGCGCCTCCTCGAAGGTGGTCGAAGCAAGCACGCGGCAGCGATAACCCTTGCGGGCGAGCCGCGTACCGAGATCGGCATCCTCGGTGACGTTGAACGGGTCCCAGGCCATCAGCCATTTCAACGCCGGCACGCGGAAATGATTTGAGGTGCCACCGAGCGGGATCGGAAGCTCGAGGCGATCGAGCGCAGGCAAGATGCCATCGAAAAGCGCGCCATATTCGATGGCGAATTGGCGCGTCAGCCAAGAGTCGAAGGCGTTATAGAGGTTGAGCCGTGCCTGCACGCAGGCGAGGTTCAGTGGACCTTCGCGGAAGGCGGCGACCGCTTTGCGCAGTTGATCTGGTTCCGGCCGGTCTTCGGCGTCGTAGATGACGAGATAGTCGCCGCGCGTGAGCGGCAGCACGTAGTTGAGTGCTTTCGGCTTGGTGCGCGGAAACAGCCCCGGCACCACCACGATCTCAACCGAGCCCGGGAGGTCGAGCGCTTGCGCCGCGGCGATGGTCTCGCCATCGACCGCCTCCAAGATCAGCTTGATATCGAGCTTCGCCGCCGGGTAGTCGAGACGGACAAGCGCCCGCATCAGCGGCGCGAGCACATTGGCCTCGCGGAGGAGCGGCACCAGGATGGTGTAGATCGGAAGCTCGGCGTCATTGATGCGGCCGCGAGGAGCGGGGTATCGCCGCTGCCGTCCGGACAGAAGATCGCACGCGGCGAACACGCGGAGCGCGATCAGCGGCAGAGAGACAAAGGCGAGCAGGTAGGAGACCGCACGCATCGATGCGAGCGGTGCGAGAGCGGCCGCGCCAGCAAGTGCGGCAAGGCCGCATCCCAGAAAGCAAAGCTGCCATGGCGCAAGATTGGAGCGGGCGCTCTGCTCCGGGTCGCGCGCGTGGAGGCCGTCAACTGAGACATGGGCGAAGGCGCGCGCGAAGTGACCGCAAATCGCGCGCCTGACGTCATGCGGCGCCGCCAGCGAGACGCGATAGGGTCGCAAATCCCGCAGCATCTCGGCGACGGCGCTGGGCGTCAGCTGGTCCGGCGCGATCACATAGGCGCTGCGCCGGCCCCGCTCCTTGAGCAGGCCGCGCAGGATGCACTGTCGCGGATTGGTGAGCGGCAGGGGCGCGGTCACCGCGTCGAGGCGAAGCTCATCACGAAATGGGACGTCGCAAGCCTGCGCCAGTGCTTGATAGTAGTCGCGCGCGCTGAGCCAGCCATTGGCGATCATCACGCTATGGGGCGGCACACCCCATTTCTCGCCGAGGGCTTCGGCGCGGGCGAGTGTTGCTCTATCGATGTGCCGTCCAACCAGGAAGGAATAGTCTGACGCGGAGGCTTGGGATGCACGGACCCCTTGAAGCCCAAAGCGTTCGACAACCCGCGCTGATGCCCCCCTCACGCGAGTTCTCCCACCTACAACTAACGCACGAGTATTTGCCAGTTGTAGAACTCACGCAATATTCAACCGATCTTTAGAATCAAATTTGTCGCTCTACCTAGAATAGTTTGTAGTCGTATAAATACAATCTAAGGATGCATCGTGGCATCTAGCAAGCGGGCCCCGGCCAAAGTAGAACAAGGCCGTGAACCGATGCGGCGCAATCAACGTGAAGTGCGGTCCGGCCGTGGTGCTGGCAATTCTCGCCGCGCTGGTCGCTGCCGTTGTTGCCTCGCCTAGCTTCGCCCAGGCGCGGAACGACATCGTCCCCGACGCCTGGCGCGGCGACGTGCAGCGCACCAAGCCGGACATGCACAAGCTCGACAAGCTGCGCTTCGTCACCGACAGCGACTATCCGCCATTCGACTATTTCGACGAGGAGGGCGTGCTGACCGGCTTCAATGTCGACCTCGCCAAGGCCATCTGCGAGGCGCTCGAAGTCCAATGCGAAGTTCGCCCCGTCGAATGGGAAGACTTGTTCTCCGCGCTCGACAAGGACGAGGCCGACGCGGCCATCGCCTCGATCAGGATCGATGCCGACACTTTGGAAAAGGTCGACATGACCGACCGCTACTACGCGACGCCGGCGCGCTTCATCGCGCGCAAGGACAGCGACCTCAAGGACATCCACCCCGAAACCGTCGGCGGTAAGAAGATCGCGGTCGTCAAAGGCACCGGTCACGAGGCCTACGTCCGGCTCTACTTCCCGGAAGCCGTCATCGTCTCCTTCGACAGCGCCGAGGAAGCGCAAGACTCGCTGAAGTCTGGCGAGGTTGACCTCATGTTCGGCGACGGCATTGGTCTCACCTTTTGGCTCAACGGCGTGACCAGCAATAGCTGCTGCGAGTTTCGCGGCGGCCCCTATCTCGATTCGCGCTTTTTCGGCGAGGGCGTGGGCATCGCCGTGAAGAAGGGCAATCGAAGGCTAGTAGACATTCTCAATTACGGGCTCGAGCAGGTGCATGCCTCCGGCCGCTATGAAGGCTTGTTCCTGCGCTACTTCCCAATGAACTTCTTCTAGCCCTCCGCGTCCCTTTCCTTGGCCACGGGCCGTTGCGGCCCGAACGGAAGCCACAAGCTCCACCCAAATCGCGTCGGTGCCTCGCTCTGATAGGGGTTAAGCCCGATGGTCATGCCTTCTTGCCCCGCGCTCGGTTCGGCGAGATAGGTGCGGAACAGCCGGTCCCAGACCGACAGATTGAAGCCGTAGTTGCGGTCGTGCTCGCTTGTCAGCACCGAGTGATGCACGCGGTGCATGTCCGGCGTGACGATGAAGATGCGCAAGACCCGGTCGAGCCAAGCCGGCAGCGCGATGTTGGCGTGGTTGAAGGTGGCGCAGCCGTTGAGGATCACCTCGAACAGGAACACGGCGAAGGGCGAGGCGCCGAGCGGCAGCACGACCACGATCTTCCATAGCATCGAGAGCGCGATCTCGACGGGATGAAACCGGACCGCCGTGGTTACGTCGATATCGCGATCGGCGTGATGCACTTGATGCAGGCGCCAGAAGATCGGCACCTTGTGCGAGACGAGGTGCTGGAACCAGATGGCGAGGTCGAGCACGAGCAGCGCGACAACGACCTTGACCCAGCCTGGCCAGGACACATGGTTGAGCAGCCCAAGCCCATGCTGCTCAGCATAAAAGGCTGCGGCCACCGCCGCGATCGGCACGGCAACGAGCGTCATCAGCCGCAGCATCAGGGTGTCGACCGCGGCAATGCCGAGATTGGTGAGCCAGCGCCGGCCCTTCGACATCGAGAGCTTGCGCTTTGGGAGCAGCAACTCGATCGCCGCCATCGCCAGAAATACGGCGACGAAGACCTCGAGCCGCCACACGCCTTCGCCTTGGCCAAGGATGTTGTTCATGCCGGGGAGAGTAGCAGCAATTGGCGGGCTGTTGAGCCTCAGTTCAAGCCCTTGCTCGCGAGACTCAAGCCAGCGACGCCGATGACAACGAAGGCGATCGAGGCGAGCTTCATGGCGGTGAGGGGCTCACGGAAATAGGCGATGCCGATCATCACGGTGAGCGCGGTGCCGACGCCCGACCACACGGCGTAGGCGATCGACAGCTCAAGCCGCCTGAGCGCGAGCACCACGGCCGCCGCCAAGCAGAGATAGAACACGAACACCCCGACCGACGGCAGCAGTTCGGCGAAGCCGCGGGATAGCTTCATCGAGGTGGTGCCGGCCACCTCGAACAGGATCGCGATGGAAAGAAAGATCCAAGGCATCCAGGACCGGGCCACCGGCATTCCTCGCGAGCATCTTCCGACTCACAGCGCTTGTCGCGCTTGGATCACTCAACAGCCGAATTGCATGACGCCGTGATGACAGCGTTCACAGCATTTCGAGTGAGGTCGCGCCGACGGGAGGGGGAAAACCCTGGTTCAACTCGGCGAGATCGGCGGCGGTGAGGGCAAGATCGAGCGCTGCCCGGTTCTCCCGGACGTGGGTCTCGTTGGTGGCCTTGGGGATCACCATCATGTCCTCGTGGCGAAGCACCCAAGCGAGAGCGATCTGCGCCGGGGTCACCCCGTGACGCGCGGCAACGGCCGCTAGCGCTCGATTGCGCAAGACGCGGCCCTGATCGATCGGCGAATAGGCCATGATGGGAATGCCGGGGGTCCGGCTCCAGGGCAGGAGGTCGGCTTCGATGCCGCGCCTGGCGAGATTGTAGAGTACCTCGTTGGTGGCGACCGCGTCGCCGCCGGGGAGCGCCATCAGCTCCTCCATGTCGTCCACGTCGAAATTGCTGACGCCCCACGCCTTGATCAGGCCGTCTCGGCGCAACGCCTCGAACCCGGCAAGCGTCTCCTTCAGCGGATGAGGCCCGCGCCAATGCAGCAGATAGAGATCGAGCTGGTCGATACCGAGATGCTTCAAGCTGCGCTTGCAGGCAGAAATGGCGCCGGCACGAGAGGCATTCTCCGGCAGCACCTTACTGACGATGAACACTTGGTCGCGGCGTCCGGCGATGGCCTTCGCCACCACCTGCTCCGCCCCGCCACTGCCGTACATCTCGGCGGTATCGATCAGCGTCATGCCGAGATCGATGCCGAGTTCGAGCGCCGCGATCTCTCGCGCCTGCTCGCGGCGGCTTTCACCCATGCGCCACGTGCCGAGACCGAGTCTCGGCACGGTCTCGCCGGAGGGAAGTTTGAGTGTTGGAACGTCTGAGGCCATCGGAAGCGCGCCAGAGGCTGGAGGGCTTCCGGATCAACGTCAAGGGCGTGAAGTCGTTCGCGCTCGCGTCGTTCCAAAATGGGCGGTGAGGAGCGTGAGACCGCCTTTCACCAAGGCCGTTCGCAGCTCGGGCCTCAGGCCTTTTTCGCCGTCGCGGTTGGTGCCGGCGCCTTGCGCTTATGTTCCTCGCGGCGCGAATGGAGCTGGAACGCCAGCACCAACAGCAACACGCCGAAGATCAGGGCATAGGCGCCAAGCCACCAAGTCAGCACCACGGCGCCGACTACCGGCGCAATGAGCAGGACGATGCCGAAGATGACCGAAGCAATGCCGCCAAGCGCGAGCCACCAGCGGCCGTGCTCCAACTTCAGGCTGAAGGCTGCAGCAAGCATCAGGCCGCCGGAGATGATCGCCCACACGGCGATGATAAGAACGAAGGCGACAGCGGTAATCGCCGGCCAGAGAAACGCGACGGCGCCAGCGGCGATATCGACCACGCCTTCGAGCAGAAGCAATCCCCAGCGCTCGCCGCTCCGCGCGGCCTTGATGCCGGAAATGATGGCGAGCACGCCGTCGACCAGCATATAGGCCGAGAACAACAGGATGAGCGCCAAGATCGCGGCAGCGGGCACGAGCAGGCAAATCAAGCCGAAGGCGACGCCGAACAGGCCGCGCAGGCCCACGACCCACCAATTCTCGGCTAGAAGCTCGCTCATCACCTCGCACCGCACGTCTGCGGCGGACATTGGATTTTTCCCGGATGCTGCGGTTGCCATGATCGCCTCCCTTGAAGATCCGGTTGCCAGGCCTTGGATCCGCGGCGAGCCCCGCGCCCGATTGCGCGCCGACTCGAATGGGTCGCATAATGCCGCCAATCCCATGTGACAGCGGCGGTTTTCCCCAGTTTTCCACATGGGAGGACAAGCGCTCGGCTGCCAGGGCGGCAGGTGCGACCTCGTGGCCCCTGCTTCGACACTAGATCAATTTGATGACTTTTCGCCGAGAGCGAATAAAGCCTATGAGCGCATGATGAAGGGCGAAGTGCGCTACCGCTTCGTCATCGACATCGCCAGCCCGAACTAGGGCGAAGACGGAGGTCCTCGGAACTGGCGGCGACAGGCTGAATCGGCGTCGAATTGTTAACGCCGGGGGGCCGTCGCCAGGCTTCCGGCCCTGAAAAAGCCACGAAATTCGTCATTCTCGGGCCAAGACCCGCGCTGCGCGACTGCGGGCGTTAACCATGGGTAGATCGTCATCACGCTGGGGCCGGGGGGCGGAAGCTGATGAACGATGCGTATTCTGGCCCTGTCCACTATTCTCGCCACTGTTGCGCTGACCGCGCCGTGTGCGGCCCAAACCGCAACGGCTGCGGCCGAGCCGCCGCGAACCTCCGTCGTCGCCAAGCAGTCCCGGGCGCCTGAACCGCAGCGCTTGGCGCCGGCAGACGAGACGGCAACCACCGCACAGCCCGAGCGCCTTGCGCCGCCTGACCTGCAGCCGCCGCTGACGCTATCGCGGCCGATTGAGCCGGTACGCACCGTCCCCGCCGCAACGCAACAGCCTGCTACGCCGCAAGCGCCCGAGCCGAGACAGACCGCAGCCCCACTGCCGTCGTTCTCGACGCCGGACAGCTTGCTTGAGTGGGTCTACAACTACCGCTCCCACAAGGCGCCATCACGAGTGCCTGCGGCCGTGCGCGCGATGCGCGAACTCGGCCTCTTCCGCGACGAAGAGAAGGAGGCCTTCTGCACCGGCTTCATCGCCGGCGTGCTCGGCGACAATCCGAAAGACGGCCCAAGGCTCGTGGCCAAGATGCTGCCGATGCCTGACAAGGATCAGGCGGTGCTGATCAGGGCGATCGCCTATTCCGGCCGCCCGGACTGGCGCGATCTCCTGACCAAATACAAGGATCGCATGACGCTCCGCGGGCCGCTGATCGACTCCTACCTTTCCGGCCAGGCCAAACCCTTGATGCAGGTCGAGCTCAACGAGACCACGGTGATCTACACGCTGTGGGGCTACTACGTCGCCACCGGTCAGTATCAGCCCGTGGTCCGCATCATGCAGGCGCTGCGCTGGTCCAAGAACAAGAATGACGGCGGCTTCTCAGTGAAAAAGATCTTCTCCGGCTGGAAAAACGACCCCAGCGCCGTCGACAAGATTTCGACCGGTGCTACGGCTAAATGGACGCTGGCCTCCTATGCCGAGCGCAACCGCGATCTGCTCAGCCTCTACCGCGCCGAATATGAGCGGCAACCCCCGGAAATCTCGAAGCCGCTTCGCGACGTGATCGTGGCCGCCGAGGCGTTCGAATCCGAGAAGGTGCGCAAGGACCAGTTCGGTGCCATCGAGGATGCGCAGAAGCTGCAGGCGACCAACGAAGCCGGCATGTCAAAAGCGGCGACCGCGGGATCCATCGCCATCGCCACGGGCTGTGTCGCGGCGAGCGCGCTCGGCCAGTTCTACATCGCAGTGCCATGCGTGATCGGTGGCGCGCTTTACACCGGCGCGATGAAGCTGATGCATTAGATTTCGAACGACAATCACGCGGCAGAGGAGGCCAGCCGTATGATCCGCGACGTCAAGACTTACGGAACTTCATCCATCAAGGTCATGGCGGCAGCCTGCTGCTTGGGCATGACCCTCTTGGTTAGCGCCTGCGGCACGCCGGTGCCTCTCGACTATCCGGCCTTCCATCTGACCAACGCACCCGACACCGATGGCGGCGACGAGCGTCCCTGAGCGGCGCTCTGATCCTCCCCCGCTGACAGTCGCACGCCGCCGCGGTCGACTGACGTGATCCCTTGGGCTTGCCCGGCACGGGCTCAGTTGCTAAGTGCCCGGCAGTGCTGTCACGCCCTCGCATCTCGACCTGAGCCGCCGGACAGTCTCGCCGATATGAGCCTCAGCATCTGAACGAGCCGTGGATTGGCACCGCTTTCTCCCCAGATCGACGATCCGCTCAACGTTGCCCTCTTTCTCGATCTCGACGGCACCGTGCTCGATATCGCGGCGTCGCCCACCGAAGTCGGCACGCCGCCGGGCCTGACAACAACCTTGGGTCGCCTGCAAGCGGCGCTCGAGGGTGCCGTCGCGATCCTCACCGGGCGGCAGATCGAAGAGGTCGATCGCCTGCTCACGCCGCTGCGTCTCTCCGCCGCCGGCGTCCACGGTGCGCAAATGCGTTTGGAGCCTGGTGGTACCATCGAAGTGGCGAGCGACGAGGTGCCGACGCCGCTTCTCGTTGCCGTCGAGCGATTGGTGCAGTCGACGCCGGGCCTGCTGGTCGAGCCCAAAGGCGTCTCCATCGCTGTCCACTATCGCGCCGCTCCCGAGATGGAACCGGTTCTTGAGACGGAGTTGCGGGCGCTCCTTGATTCCCACCAAAGTCAGCTGGTTTTGTCCCATGGCCGTCGCGTGTTCGAGCTTACGCCGCGGAGCTCGACGAAGGGCACCGCGCTCGCGCAGCTCATGGAGCAGTCCAAGTTCCGCGGCCGCGTTCCGGTGATGATCGGCGACGACATGCCCGATGAAGCCGCGCTCGAGGCCGCGGCGCGCCTTGGCGGTGTCGGCCTCAAGGTAAAAGGCGAGCATTTCGCCGGCGTGGCGACGCATTTCTCGGGCCCGGCGGATGTCCGGCGCTGGCTCGCCGCCTTCGCGGAGGGCCTTGCCAGATGACCACCCTCGATCTTGCCGTGATCGGAAACAGCAACGTTGCGGCCTTGATCGATCGCACCGGCCGGATCGTATGGACGTCCTGGCCACGCATCGACGGCGACCCCGTGTTCTGTTCCCTCGTCGACGGCGACGACCCTGAGGGCGGCTATTTTTCCATCGAGTTCGACGAGGAGACGGTCGCCACCGAACAAAGCTACGACCGCAACACCGCGATTGTCCGGACCATCCATCGCTCGGCCTCGGGCGCCTCATTCATGGTGACCGACTTCGCGCCGCGCTTTCGTCAGTTCGGCCGCATGTATCGCCCGCCGATGATCATCCGCCGCGTCGATCGTCTGGAGGGCCTCTGCCGCATCAGGCCCAAGATGCGCCCGCGCATGGATTACGGGCGGCTCAAGACCGCGACGGTTCCCGGCAGCAACCACATCCGCTACGTGACCGACGCGGGTTCCATACGGCTGACCACGGATGCGCCGGTCGCACTCATCGCCAGTGAAAGCGCGTTCGTGCTGTCGCGCCCGATGACGTTCATCGTTCATCCCGATGAGAGCCTGCCCGACGCGCCCTCTCGCGTCTCCCGTGAGTTCCACGATCTCACCAAGGAGTATTGGCTGGACTGGGTCCGGTTGTTGTCGATTCCGTTCGAGTGGCAGGAGGCCGTAATCAGGGCCGCCATCACCTTGAAGCTCTGCAGCTTCGAGGAAACTGGCGGTATTGTCGCGGCGCTGACGACGTCGATCCCCGAGGCGCCTGAGAGCGGGCGCAATTGGGACTACCGCTTTTGCTGGCTGCGTGACGCCTATTTCACCGTCCACGCACTCAACCGCCTGAGTGCTACGCGCACCACCGAGCGGTTCATCGACTACGTGACCAATATCGTCGCCATGGAGCAGGGCTCGCGGCTGAGACCGGTTTATGCCGTGGTTCCGGAGCAACCGCTGGAAGAGCGGATTGTCGAGAATTTGCAGGGCTTCGGCGGCCATGGCCCCGTGCGCGTCGGCAACGCCGCAGCGGATCAAGTGCAACACGATGTCTATGGCAGCGTCATTCTCGCCGCTTCGCCGCTGTTCTTCGACGAGCGGCTGCCGAGAAAGGGCGATGCGTCGCTCTATGCCATGCTTGAATCACTCGGCAGGATCGCTGTCGATCACGCCTTCGAGCCCGACGCCGGCATCTGGGAGTATCGAGGGCGAAGCAGCATTCATACCTATTCGGCGGCCATGTGCTGGGCCGCTTGTGACCGGCTGTCGCGGCTCGGCCGAAGCCTCGGCCTCGAAGATAATGCGGCCATGTGGCAGCAGGCGGCCGGAGGGCTTCGCGAGACCATCTTGCGCCGGGCTTGGAATGCTGATCGTGCGACCTTCGTGGAGAGCCTCGACGGCGACTCCATCGATGCCAGCGTGCTCTTGCTGCACAAGCTCGGCATCGTCGACGCCATGGACCCGAGATTCGTCTCCACGG
>Ga0315553_10001635_pt1 | contig 18410 bp, 14 predicted proteins | sample SalMarSW160140MG_FD_203099 | JGI IMG/M metagenome (GOLD analysis project Ga0315553, IMG submission 203099) | Salt marsh sediment microbial communities from the Plum Island Ecosystem LTER, Massachusetts, United States - Salt Marsh Sediment SW1601-40 ... | reverse complement strand
GAGGCCACTGTATCACAAACGCAGGCTTACCAACATAGTTGGTTCGCCGAAGGTGTGGGGCCTCCGCCCCCACGCCCCACCACTGACAATGTCAGTGGATTAGTGTTAGATTTAAGAATAATGTTTTTCAACATAATTTTCCAAAACATAATAATGGACAGCCTTGTGCAGAAATCGCTTAGCATTTCTTGAGGCAGAAAAAGAGGGGGCTTGTCAGCGTCACGGATCATGAGGGGTTTGCATCTCTCTCCTGCCAGACAGAGGTAGGCGAGGTTAGTTTCTATGGCGGGGGAGGTTTGGATATCAGTAAAGAATCCACGCCAAGAGGACGTGGTTTCCTGAGACGGAAGAAATGCTATATGGGCCAGAAGGATAAAATCAACGGGACTGCTGCCGCAATAATCAGCACGCTCATGCCGGACCCCAAACGCAGGTAGTCGCCAAACTGATACCCACCCAGTCCCATCACCAAGGTGTTTGATTGATGCCCTATAGGGGTGAGGAAGGCAGCCGATGATCCTATGGCAATGGCCATAAGGAAGGGATCGACGGAATAACCCATGCCCCTGGCGATGCCTATTCCGATTGGGGCCATAAGCACTGCTGTGGCGGCATTGTTGATAACCCCCGAAAGGAGCATGGTTGCTGTAATCAGGATGGTCAGGATGGCCCATGCCGGGATATGATCAGCAATACGAAGGATCTGGTCTGCCAGGAGCGCGGCCCCGCCGGAATTTTCAAGCGCCCCGCCGACGGGCAGCATGGCTCCCAGAAGAACGATTACCGGCCAGTCGATGCCATGGTACACGTCCTTTAATGGTAAGACACCCGATAGAACCATGCCCACTGCAGCCATAGGGAATGCAATATGTACGGGGAGCAAACCCGCGATAACCATAATGATCGAAGCGACAAACAAGGCAAGGCTCAGGGCAATCTTTTTCTCGTAACCGATCCTGAGTCCGCGCTGCACAAGAGGAAGGCACCCCATGGAAGTAATGGAATCGTTCAGCATATGGGCGCGACCCTGAAGCATCAGCGCATCCCCTGCCATGAATAGTACATGGTCGAGCCTCCGGTATATCTTCTTCCCCCTGTGCGAAACGGCCAGCAGGTTAACGCCGTAACGGCTCCGCATCCTCAAGCCCGACGTGGTTTGCCCGATCAGGGGCGAATCGGCCATCACGACGGCCTCATTGATGGCAATGTTTTTGGAGCCGACTGCATCCTTCCGGAATTTCTTGCCGCCCACAAGCTTCAGACCGGTATCGTCAGTAAAGGCTTTCAGGGCCTCGGCGTCGCATTCGAGGATGATGACATCATTTGCAATCAATGCCTCTTCTTCATCAGGGGCATGGATCTGCTTGTTCTTGCGGACAAGCCCCAGGATCTGAACATCGGCTTTGGACATATTTTTTAACTCACCGATGCTTAAGCCGGAGACTTTAGACCCCTTGCCGACCCGAACCTCCGTAATATAATCATCAATAGAGAATGACTCCGATTCAGACTTTGCAGTTTTCCTTTTTGGCAGCAGCCGCCAGCCAAGCAGGCTTATGAACAAAATGCCCACAAGGCTTAGTCCCACGCCAACCGGTGCAAAAGCAAACATGCCGAAAGCCTCGCCCGTTTCGCCGACCCTTAAGGTGGCAATGATGATGTTGGGCGGGGTACCGATCAGGGTGATCATGCCTCCCAAGAGCGATGCAAAACCGATGGGCATTAGAATGGAAGAAGGCGGGTTGCCGCTCTTTTTTGCCATTTGCAGGGCCACGGGCATTAAAATGGCCAGAGCGCCTACATTATTCATGAAAGCAGATGCCAGGGCAACCAGCAGGGAAAGGATAAGGATTTGCAGGCTCAGTCCATAATCGAACCTTGAGATCCATTTTCCCAGCACATCAATCAAACCAGAATGTTCAAGGGCTTTGCCGATCACCAGCACTGCAGCCACTGTAATAACAGCCGGATGACCGAAGCCGGCAAAGGCCTCTGCCGGCGGCACTATTCTCATCACCACCAGGGCAAAGAGGGCAATAAGCGCCACAAAATCGTGCCGGATGCGTCCCCAGACAAAAAGAATAAGAGCGACGGCAAGGGTTATAAAAACATATATGTGTTGCATAGCAACCTATTGCATCATTTCGTGTGTCTGTTGGTGATGGTGGAAAACCCCCGCCTTCGAACCTTGAAACGACTGATCAGAAACGGGGCTATCGCGTAAGCTGCTGATTCCTCAACCCTTTGTCCTCAATGGGTTTCAACAGCAGTAAAAGCGCCAGACCCAGGGAAGCCATCACGGTACAGAGCCAGAACGCCGGGCTATAGTGAGCGGTGATATCGAAAACATATCCGGCCAGAATCGGGCCAAGAGCACCGCCGATAGTGCCGCAGAATGCAATGATGCCGAACAGCACACCATGTGCTCGTATCCCGAAAAACTCGGCAACGACGGGCGAAATAGCGGTAAAGAATCCGCCGTGGGCAGTGCCGTAGATCACGGCAAAAAGGTAGAGCATCCACATTTGATTGGCTGTCTGCAGCCACAGAAGCCCGGCGATCAGCAGGATACAGCAGACAATCATTGCCCTTTTGCTGCCGATCCGGTCAACGGCAATTCCGGTGATAAACCTGCCTACCATGCTCACGCCGCCGATCGTAGCGAGAACACCCGCAGCCCTGGTTGCGGAAACCCCTATATCCTGGGCATGGGGCACAATGTGCACTATGATCGTTAGGAAGCAAAAGACTATGCTCAGGTTGACCGAACAGATCATCCAGAACTGTCCGGTGCGGATCGTTTCGCTGAGGGAAAAACCTCCACCGGCTAAATCCGGTTTATCCCGTGACGGTTCCTTGGTATAATCGGCCAGCGGGGGAATCCGGTCCGGATCAACTTTGAGCAGTTTAGCGATTGAGATAAGCACGAGGAGCACCGCAGCACCGATAATAATGTAAGAGGTCCGCCATCCATACCTGGCGATAAGCATGCTCGCCGCAAGGGGGATAATAAATTGGCCGGCGCCTGTACCGATTTTAACGATGCCGGTCATGATTCCCCTTTGTCTGACAAACCATCGCGCTGTTGTGCTGAGGGCGATCACATCAACAGAACTGAAGCCCATGCCGACAATGATGCCGTAGAATACATATAACTGCCAGATAGCGCCAAGCCTAGACATGAGCATATGGCCCAGCCCGAACAAGAAGCCGGTGACTGCCATCACATTCCTCGGCCCTATTCTGTCGTTGAGCCTGCCTACGAGGATGCCGAACAGCCCGGAAAGGAAAAAGGCCGCAGAAGAGGCCCCAGATATCGCAGCCCGGGACCAGCCGAACTCAGAGATCAACTGATTAAAGAATACTCCATAGCATACGTAGGTGCCTACACCGATTGCCTGGATGCCAAAACAAGAAGCGGCAATAACATACCCATAGGAAGAGTTGCGCTTATTTATCTTCTCCATTCAATAGACTCTTTCTAAGAAAGGGATACTTAAAAGAAAAGCCCTCATCAGGATTCAGTACTCCTGATGAGGGCTGATTTCAACTGGTTTTCAATAACGGTTATTTGCCGGTAAACCTGGGTCGTCTGCGATACGACATAGCGGTAATGCCCTCATTCAGGTCCGTGGTAAGGGCGATGTCCCCGGACACAGATGCTTCAAGGAACAGTGCTGTCCTTTGGTCTGCTTGGGCCCCGTAGTACATCAGGGACTTGGCCAGCTTCTGCGCCAGCGGCGCGCCGTCAGCCAGCCTCTTGGCGATATCATCCACCACGGCCTCGAACTTATCAGGATCGGCAGTTAGATTGACCAGGCCCCAGGCCAGGGCCTTGTCCGCCATTACCGGCTCCGACAGCAGAACCATCTCTCTGGCACGCCCCCAGCCGATAAGCCTCCCGACTCGCTGTGTCGCCCCGGCCCCGGGCAGCAGCCCAAGGGTCAGTTCAGGGAGACGCAGTTGCGCCCTGGTGTTCATTATCCTGATATCGCATGCCAGTGCCAGCTCAAGGCCGCCGCCGATGGCCGGGCCGTTGATGGCGGCGATGACCGGCTTCGAGCAGGTCTCAAACCTGGTAAAGACGTCGTGAGGCGCTTCGCTGAATCGTAAGGCGTCATCCACCTGTCCGGTAGCAAAGGCCGATACGTCGGCGCCGCCGCAAAAATTCGCCCCGGCCCCGGTGACAACAATGCAGTGGGCGTCATCGTTTGCCTCAAGTTCGGTTAAGGCCTTGTTTATCTCCGTCATAAAGTCGGCGTTAAAGGCATTGGCGCGGTTGGGACGGTTCAAGATAAGACGGGCTACCCTGGTCTCTTTTGTGATCTCGAGTTTGACGAATTCATACTCTCCAGGACCGTATCTATAAAATCCCTCCCCGGTTTTCCTGCCCAGCTTGCCTTGTTTGACAAGTTTGGTCAGAACCGGAGAGGCTTTGTACCTTGCCGCTCGATATTTCTTCTTGAGACGGTCAAGCTCGGCCACGATGGTGTCCAGGCCGACGCTGTCAGCCATCCTGAGGACGCCGCGCGGGTAGTTTAGGCCGAGGAGGACCGCGATGTCGATCTCTTCTCTGGTCGTGGCCCCTATCTCAATAAGGGCAGCGGCGGCATTGACCGTCGGCGCCAGCACCCTGATGGGGTCGAATCCGAAGCCGGCATTCATAGGGATCTCATTGGTCTGCCCCGACGACCAATCATAGTAACCTTTCCCTGTCTTTTTGCCGAAATTCTTTGACTTAAAAAGCTTCTCCAGGATGGGAGCAGGCCCGTGGCTTTTGCCCAGCATGGCGCCGAAATACTCCATAACGTGGTACTGTGTATCGATGGAGCCGCCGCCAAGGATGTCCTGGAGCTCCAGCATACCCATAGGCAGCCCCAGCTTGTACTTTATCGCGGAGTCTACCTCAAAGGCGCTTGTGGCCTCTTTCTGGGCCAGGGCCCAATCTGCCTCGTTGCACATGGTGCAGAAGATGCGGTTGGCGACGAAGCCGGGCACATCTTTCACGTGTACTACAGCCCTCCCCATGGCCTTAGCGACACGCTCGGCTATCTCGATAGCCTCTTCCCCGGTATGGTCGCCATGGACGATTTCAAGCAGGCTCATGCGGCTGGGGGGGTTAAAGTAGTGGGTTCCCACCACCATCTCCGGTCTTTTAGCAACGATAGCGATTTCCGCGATGCTCAGCGATGAGGTATTGGTGGCAAATACGGCATCTGCAGGGCACAATGCCGACACCTCTTTCAAGGCGCTCTTTTTCAGGTCCATAATCTCCGGCACGGCCTCTATGATAATGTCGGCATCCTTAACCGCTTCTTTAAGGTCAATGAGAAAGCTCAGACGGGCCAGATTAGCCTTTTTATCGGTTTCGGAAAATTTACCCCTCTTTATCCTCTTATCGTACATATCCTCGACAAGTTGGCGGCCTTTCTCAAGAAATTTTTCCTCAATATCCCTGACCTTGACCGTATACCCGGCCTCTGCTGCTAGGGAAGCTATCTGCGCTCCCATGGCCCCTGCCCCAAGTACGGCGACATTTTTTATCTCTTTCATGTATCGCAACTCCTCTTTTAATTTGATGATTTGTTTCACACGGTTAAAGTACAATGCACCCGTTCAAAGGCTTCTCTATCCTTTTAACCTCTATCGGGTGCGACGGGCCAGCAAAAAAATGATCGGGACTTGCTTTTGGTGAAAAGAAGCATAAGGAAATTGCCTGTGTGTGTCAAGGGAAAACGACCCCCAAAAACGCTGAATCGGCCTGCCTATACGGTTCACCAGGACAGGGAACTGCGCCGTGATAGCGGCATGTTCACCAGGCCTTTTCCTGCTTTCTACACCTGTTCTTTAGAACGTAACGCTCAGGATTCAATAAGACTCGGGAGAAACGTGGCGATCTCAGGAAAGATCATGAGAAGGATAATCAATAAAGCAATCGCCCACAGAAAAGGAAAGATGCCGCGAAAAATAGTGCCAAGCGGGATATCCGGAGCAATCCCTTTAATGACGAAGACATTAACGCCAACGGGTGGGGTAATGACGCCCATCTCAGCAACCAGGACCACTATAACCCCAAACCATATCGGATCAAAACCCAGTTCCTGTACGACAGGAAAGAAGATGGGAATGGTAACAACAACAAGGGCCATGGAATCCATAAAAAAGCCCCCGATGAAATACATAAAGATAATGATTCCCATAATAGACATTGTAGAGACTGGAAGCCCGGCTGTCCAATCGGCAAGGATGAAAGGAATATTTGAGATGGCCATAAAATGGCCGAATACCGTAGCGCCGGTAATAATGAACATGACCATACAGGAAGTCAGCAGTCCATCCTTTCCGGACTCAATGAAGTTTTTCCAGGATAACTGGCCGCGTAAAAGCCCTATAACCACTGCTCCTCCAGCGCCGATGGCTCCCGCTTGCGTCGGACTAAACCAGCCAAGGAACATCCCGCCAATAGTGAGAACAAAGAGTATTGCAGCCTCGATAATGCCCAAGGTTGAACGCAGTTTATGCTTAAAAGGTGTAGGACCAGCAGGCGGCCCCAATTCCGGTTTTCGGAAACAGAGTATGGCGACTGTGGCCACAAAGAAAAGGCTCAGTATGATTCCGGGTAGGATGCCCGCGATAAAGAGCTTACCAATAGACTCTTCGGTCATAATGCCATAGACGATCAGTATGGTACTGGGGGGGATGAGAATCCCAAGCGTCCCTGCGGCAGCTACTGTTCCGGTGGAAAGAGTATTTTTGTAACCGTATTTGCGCATTTCCGGAAGGGCGATTTTGCCCATGGTGGCCGCGGTCGCCGCGGTCGATCCGCTGATGGCGGAGAATCCAGCACAGGCAACAACAGTCGCGATAGTTAGCCCACCGCGAAGCGAGCCGAACCAGGCATAGGTTGTCTTGTATAGCCTGTGACTAATCCCTGACGCAAAGGCAAAAGAACCCATGAGAATAAACATGGGGATAACAGAAAGGGGATACGATGAAAGGGTTTCAAAGACATCTTGAGAGAGAAGTCCTAGAGCCGGCCCAGAACCGGCGAGAAAGGAGAAACCAAAAACGCCTACAAGAGCCATTGCAAAGGCTACCGGCATCCTAATCAGGAACAGAAACAGGAGCAATCCTATGCCTATGATGCCAACCGTAGAAGGATTCATGTGTGAACAACCGCGAGAATCGATTTTATAGAATTAAGAATAAAGGCAAGACAGATGGGGACACAGGCAAATGCAATGCCATACGCAAAGGGGTACAAGGGGATTCTCGCGGTGGAACTCGTTTCTGCCCCGGCCTGCAACATATAGCCGTAAAGGATAAGACGCCATATAATCACTGCAAAAAGCGCTAAGCAGAGCAAATCCACAACCGTATCAATCAGGGCCTTAAGGCGTGCTGGAAGGAAATTCACGAAGAATTCAACCTGAACATGCCTGCCGTAGATAAGGGCTGCGCTGACTGCGAATGCCATGGCAACCTGCTGAGAGAGTATCACTATATCAATAGCCCCGAAGACAGGGCGGAGAAAAAGCTTTGCCCCTATCACGTCAGCACAAGTAATAATCATCATCAGCAAGAGACCCGCAAACCCTATCCATGCAAGCCAGTCGCTTAAAACAGTTACATATCGCTCAAAACGGTCCACCATCGGGAGAAATCCCCTGTACCCGTGAGATTATAAGCCTTATTTTTTTAGTAACCTCTCTATGCCCTATGGTCGTATTGCCAGCGGACCTGTGGGGGATTTAAGACGATATTGAATCTGTTTTTTGGTCCAGAAGTCGATGCGTTCCTTAATATAGGAGATCCAGCCCCTGATTTCCGCTTCTGAAAATCCCTTTGACGTCATATCCTTGATATAGCCTTCGATAACCGGCTCAGTCGCTTTTTTCCATCTGGCCAGCTCAGCATCGGGCAGATGGATGATCTCCACTCCCTTCTCAATACCAAATTCCAGTCCGTCAAAGTCCACTGAATTCCAGACCAGGGCCATCCTTTCCTTGTACATTCCGCAAAGTTTATCAAAGGTCTCTTTGAGATCTCCGGTAAGCTTGCTATAGCTTTTTTGGTTCATAATAACAAAGAAAGTATACAGATTACCCACTTCCCAGGTTACGGTGGTGTATTTTGCCACCTCGGCAAACCGGAAGGCCTTTAGGGTTTCATAGGGAATATTCACACCCTGGATGACGCCCTTGGCCAGGCCGTCATAGACTTCCATGATGGGCATAGGAGCTGGTGATGCGCCCAGGGCCTTGACTGTGTCCTCCACGCGGCCCGGGGCCCTGATGGTCAGCCCCTTAAGGTCCTCGAGTTTACGAATCGGTTTTGTCGTGATCATAAGATTGGGGGTGCTTGTATGCATCCAGAGGACCTTTACATTATCCCATTCTTTGGGTTTGAATTTATTGTAGAAATCATCGACAACCATATTCGCGACCCATCCGTCTGGATAACCTAGGGGCAGATCACAGACCTCGGTTACGGGAAAACGACCGGGTGTGTATTCAACATGGGCAAAACCCATATCGGAAACACCCATCTCGATTCCTTTATACATCCCGTCGGGTTTAAGAAGAGAGCCGCCCGCGAAAAAGCGAGACCTAACCTGACCGCCGGTTCTCTCTTCAAGTTCCTGGAGAAAGGCCTCGCATATCTGTGAAAGTGGATTTGGCTGAGGAAAGATATGAGCGAATTTGAGATTTATCGTTTGTGCCTGTGCAGGTTGGAAATTGATAAAAGCCAGTGCGAACATGATAAAAATAAACCCGGTCATCGTGAATAAACGTTTTCCTTTCATGTGCATCACCCCCAAAATAAAAGTAATATGTTAATAAAACCCAACCCAGCCGATTGCCTGCCTATTTGCTCCTTTCTCTCTATTGAGCTAAAGATCACTCGGTGTTAAATCTGCCCAGAATAAAACCGATGCCCGACACTATCCGGTTTTTATTATGCGTTGCTCCCGTTAGACAGTATGAATTCTTTAATAGGGACTTGAAAAATCTGTTTCAGTAAAAAACGCTTTGTCTAGCCCATACGGTTGTGATCGATGTTCAAAAGAAACGGTATACCGTGAACCCAGGAACATTGAGCCCGATAGCCAGTATTTTTAATAGTAGTTGGTTTATCCGTTTGGTATCGGTACTCATTTCCATGCAGCACGCATTGAAAAATGCCAGGCGATGGTGTAAAAACCCTTCTCTGCATCACCAGAGCGATACATAACATCAAAATATGGTATTATAGTTTGGATACAGCACTCATAGGGTATTGATTTGACTATCACCCACTATCATTCCTCAAGCACAGCTAACTCTTTCTTGCTACTTGGGGACTAAATAAAACGAGAAGAAAGCCCTTTGTTGGGCAGAGGGGATAGGTGCGGTGGCCTTGTATGTCAAGGAAAAAGTATCCATGGCATATGCTGTTTTCGAGTTAGACTATGGCGACAGGACTTGTGATGAGTATCAGGGGAGAAGATAAACCTTGCCCTTCCAAGCGTATTTTCACGGCAAAAGTCTCACGAGCCCTTTGATGGTTAACCGGGTGAACGGATTTTATGAAGAGAGGTTTAATCATGGAATTGACGCAGACGAGATATGACATTGAAAAAGGCGTTGCCACCATCACGCTTTATCGGCCGGACCAATTGAACGCCCTGACACAAACCATGCGGAAGGAGTTAATTAAGATCTTTATGGAGGCTGATCAGGATGATTCGGTCCGTGTGGTTGTGGTGAAGGGCGCAGGCAAGGCTTTTTGCGCGGGAGCCGATCTGTCCTCCGGGGGCTCCGCGTTCGATCAGACCGCGAAAGAAGGCCGAAAGGTCCCTATTGGCGAACATCGGGACGGCGGCGGCCAGATCTCTCTCGCTATTTTCAGATGCCGAAAACCTGTGATTGCGGCGATCAATGGGCATGCAGTGGGTGTGGGCATTACGATGACACTGCCGATGGACATCCGGATCGTTTCAGAGGAGGCCAAGATCGGGTTTGTTTTTGCCAGACGCGGGGTTGTGCCGGAGGCCTGCTCATCATGGTTTCTGCCGCGAATAGTAGGGATTTCCAAGGCGGCTGAATGGGTCTACACAGGACGTGTCTTCCGCGCCTCGGAAGAGGCGACATCGGGTCTTTTTAGTTATGTGGTCTCTCAGGACAAGGTCCTGGAGAAGGCGATGACAATCGCAAAAGAGATCGCGGAAAACACGTCTGCGGTTTCTGTGGCCCTCAGCAAGGCGCTCTTATGGCATGGCTATGGGGAAGCTGATCCGCAATCGGTGCATCTGATCGACTCTCGATGTTTCTTTTGGATGGGACACCAAAAAGATTCGCGAGAGGGCATTAAAAGTTTTCTGGAGAAGAGACCGCCGAAATTTTCCATGAAGGTCTCCAGCGACATGCCCGACTTCTATCCCTGGTGGAAAGAACCGAAGGTCTAAAACGATGATGCTGGGGATGGCAAAATAAGTGAGGTTAATATTAAGCCATCGAACTATACCGATACAATCACTGGCGTTTTTCTTAAGGGGAAAGCTACCGAAGTTGTTCCCGCATTAATAGAAGCTATAAAATCCAAGGGGGAAAGATGACTTATAGTGTATAGCTTATTTTTCCAGAGAAGGGCAATGATAACGCTCCAAAACACCATGAACGATCCCATCACGATTTCGGCTCTCTATGCGTAAGGGTTGCAGATGCTTGATGCGTCGGCAATACACGCACATCCGCCAAGGTCACATGGAGCGGACGCATGGCGCAGAAGACGACTACATCGGCGATGTCATCTGGCGTGAGCGGCGTGAAGTTCTCATAGACAGTCCGTGCCCGATCGGCATCGCCATGGAATCTCACCACAGTGAATTCGGTCTCCACGAGCCCTGGATCGACGGAGCAGACACGCACCGGTGAATCCACAAGATCCAGACGCATTCCCTTTGTCAATGCATCTACCGCATGCTTAGTTGCGCAGTACACATTCCCCTTCGGATAGACTTCGTGACCGGCAATCGAGCTGATATTGATGATTGTCCCCTTCTTCCGAGCAACCATGCCGGGAAGGACCGCGCGACTTACGTACAGCAGGCCTTTAACATTGGTATCGATCATCTCCTCCCAGTCATCGGTTGCGCCCTCGTACAGTTTGTCCAGACCGCGGGCCAGTCCGGCGTTGTTTACTAGAAATTCTATGTTCTTCCATGATCACGAGGGCCATGCCCTGTGTGGTTTCCAAAGGAACAATATCTCTGCAGGGACGAATGCTGTATGGAGAGTTCTGTCTGAGGTTGCAACATTGCAGCTCCCCAGTGCGGACATTGAGAATGCCTAAGAAGAAGATCACAGACATGCCTGAGGGGCTTATCCATGATAAGAACTTGCTTTTTTGGGCAAGACTACAGCTAAATTTCGATTGGCGTCAAGGAAAAAATCGACCACCACCGCCCGAAAATTTTGGAACTTCCACCTTCAGGGATTTGAATTAATCATGGTAGAAACCGGTCTGGGCAGATGTGGCGTGTCTTTTCCTATGCAGAAGGTCCCGGGGTCCTGACCATGGATTTCGCCTTTCCTTTGGGGGCCTTTTTATGATATGGTTTCATGGTGTTTCAGAGCCAACAGACACCCAGAGGAGAATCTCAAAATGTCATCCAAAGGCCGAAGAGGGTGGAGCATCCGCACCAAGATCCCCCTGATCCTTCTGGCGTTCACCGTGCTCTCACTGCTCCTCTTCGCCACCGTTTCCTATAACCACATGAACGGGCTGGGCCGGTTTGCTCTCGAGGCCAGCAAAAACCTCGGAGACCAGGTCCTGGGAGACAGCAGCCGGGCCTTGGAAGGTCAGACCCACGATTATGTCGTCCGCCTGGCCGGCCATCAGGCGGCCTTGCGTGAGGCCCTGTTTGACCGTGTGGAAAAGGAAGTGGGCATCCTGTCGGACTTTGCCACCTGGCTGTGGAGGCTCCCGTCCCGCCACCTGGAGGGGACCTGGCCCGCGGAGACCGAAGACCGCATGTCGCCCTTTTCGCCCAAGCCCTGGGTCCTGGCGCCAGGAGTAAAGCCCGAGGAGGTCCGGGAGGAACTGGCTCGGTCCCGGGCCATGGAGACGCTTTTTATCGCCCTTGTTTCCAATGAGCGGAATTTGGACTCCCTTTATTTGGGTACCGAGAGCGGTCTGTTCAGGGGATACCCCTGGATGGCAGGACTTGATCCCTCCTATGATCACAGAAAGCGCGGCTGGTATATGAGGGCCTTGGACCAGGAAGATGCCGTGTGGAGCGACACCTATGTCCACGCCGTCACCAAAGAGCTCATTGTGACCTGTTCAAGGGCTTTTTACAGTCCCCGTGGGAAAGCTGTCGGCGTGGTGGAAGCGGATGTCACCCTCAAGGTCATGAACGAGAGGATCACGGGCTCCCACATTGGAAAGCTGGGTTATGCCTTTCTCATCGACGATATGGGAAGGGTCATTTCTCGGCCGGGATTGAGCGCGGGAGATGCGAGATGGGATGAAACCTACCGGACCGAGAATCTACTGGAAAGCGGCAACCCCGCCCTGCGACGGGTCGTCCAGGCCATGATCGCAGGCAAAACAGGGTTTGCCCGCTGCAATTTTGAGGGGGGGGACAAGTATATCGGGTACGCGCCCATTAGCTCTACAGGATGGAGCATGGGTATTGTCATCCCATACAAGCAGGTCATGGAGCCGGTGATAGACGCGGAAAAGAGGATCCTGGATGAGACCCAAGGCGCGGAAAGGCATATTGACTGGCAAATGACCAATGCCCTCCGAACCCTGGGGCTCTATTTCGCGGCCATGATACTGGTGGTGATACTGGTGGCCTTCCGCCTGTCCAGCCGCATCACCCGTCCCATCCTGGCCTTGGATGAGGGGGCGAGGCAGGTGGGAGCGGGAAACCTCGAGTATCGGGTAAGACTGAGAACCGGCGACGAGCTGGAGCGGCTGGCCGACAGCTTCCGCAAGATGACCCAGGACCTCAAGGTCTATATCCGGGATCTAAAGGAGGCCACCGCGGCCAAGGAACGAATCGAAAGCGAACTCAGTGTAGCCCACGACATCCAGATGGGGATCCTCCACAAGATATTCCCCCCCTTCCCGGAGTGCCACGAGTTCGATATCTATGCAGCCCTGGAGCCTGCCAGGGAGGTGGGAGGCGATCTGTACGATTTCTTTTTCCTGGATGATGACCATTTCTGCTTTACCGTTGGGGATGTGTCTGGAAAGGGGGTGCCCGCTTCCCTGTTTATGGCCATCACCCAAACACTCATCAAGAGCAAGGCCTCTCGGGGGCTTATGCCCGATATGGTGCTGAGCCGGGTCAACGAAGACCTGTTCATGGACAACCCCTCTCTTATGTTTGTCACGCTCTTCTTAGGCATCCTGAACATCCGGACAGGCGAGCTCATGTACAGCAACGGTGGCCACAACCCGCCTTACTGGATCCGTAACTCCGGGCAAGTCCTCGCCCTGGAGTCGACCCAGGGTATGGCCCTGGGCGTGGTCGAAGGGTTTGCCTACCGATCTCGGGAGTTGGTCCTTCAAGCGGGTGAGAGCCTCTTTTTATACACCGACGGGGTTACCGAGGCCATGAATGAAAAAGCGGAGCTTTTTTCAGAACAAAGGCTGGAAGGGGCCGTCCTAAAGCTGAGACAGAAGCCGGTGAGGGAGTTTATTTCCGGCATAAGCCGGGAGGTGGAGGACTTCTCAAAGGGGGCGCCCCAGGCAGATGATATCACCATGATGGTCCTGAAATTCTATGGGACTCCCTAGGGACCTTCAGGACCCAATGCATGGTGCATGAAGGGGGTGCAAGCAAAGTGCAAGTGACGGACAAGGTGATTATGGTGACGGAGGGTGCGGTCGGTAGTGGCTAGGCCTTATGCCGGAGGTTCTCTCCGGAAGGACCCAAGGTCGTGGATGATAGAAATTGCTTTTTGGGCTTGAGGAAAGTTTAAAACAAAAATAAGGAAAACTTCAACCTCTTTTTCTAATTTTTCCCCGAGTCGACCCTTTCTAAGCAGAAGAACCATTTTTGAAAACAATGGAAAGGCAGAAGATGTTGCAGGTTGCCTTTTTTTCAATTTCCAGAAGAAAGTAGAAGGGGCAAGAACCCTTCGGGTGAAATGTAAAGCCTACGCTTTTGCATTAGCGTAGAACGTTGAACGGGTTATCAAAGGGTCATCTTAAGCACGGGGGTGGATATGGAGATCTCAAAAACCAGGGAAAGGAACGCGGTCTTCATGACCGTCAAAGGAAGGATGGATGCGGTCTCATCTCCTGAATTCGAAAAGGAAATGGAGGAGCTGATCGGGCAAGGAGAAAAGACCTTTATCATCGACCTGTCGAATCTGGACTACATCAGCAGCGCCGGTCTGAGGAGCATCCTGATGACGGCCAAGAAATTGAAAACCCGTGAAGGGAAGCTCCTTCTGAGTTCACTGAAGGACGTCGTAAAAGAGGTTTTCGAAATCTCAGGTTTTAGTTCCATCATCCCGATCTATGATTCGGTGGAATCGGCATTCGCGGAGCTGTAGATAGATTTTGAAACCCCATCTTCATCGGGAATGACGACTATGTCGAAGATCAGGCTGCCGGCTAGGCTGGAAAACCTGGAAAAGCTTTTACAGTCCGTCGCTTCCTTTGCCGAAGAAAAAGGTTTGTCGAGCAAACGGATCCGGGAAATCGAGCTCGCCACGGAAGAGGCATTCGTCAACATATTTAATTACGCTTACTCCGAACAGGGAACAGGAGAAGTGGAGATCGACTGCAGCATGGGAGAGACATTCGAACTGATCATCCAATTGATCGATACCGGCATCCCGTTTGATATCGCTACCCTTTCCGATCCTGACGACCTCGATGCCGGTCTTTCCGAGCGAAAGATCGGAGGGCTGGGCGTCTTTCTCATTCGAAAGATGGTCGATGAAGTCCAATACCGCAGGGAAGGAGACAAAAATATCCTCACCCTGACCTTTCGCAAATGACACCGGGCATTCTGGTAGGATCATTGGCCATGCATATGGCGAATCTTATTAGGATAATAGGTCTCTACTATATGCTGGCGAGATGGAGCTGGTTCACCCGGAACATGGAATCCTGTCCTACGGTATAGAGGAAAACCAAATCGAGGGGAACAGCATCTATTACACTGTCAAGATTACCAGGCCTATCCTCAACAAGGCCGGTATCCCGCCGCACAATAAAACGGTAAAACCGAATACGGTTACTAGTATCTTGTATATCCAGCCCATAGTCTCGTTTTTTCTCTCCTTCTGTCGTGGCCGGCGCTGTCATTGAAGGAGCGGGGCTGGGGGCTTTTAATATCTGTTCCCCCTATGATCGCAGCGGCATCGGTTGACATCCCTGTTTTTTTATCTCTCAGATAGAGAGCGCATTCCCCATAGGTTCCCTGTCCGAACAGATACGGATGATGTTGAACAACCTTTTCAGCAATGGGGGCCGGCAGTTCCTTGCGCTGCTCGTCGCCATCGTGACGGTGGGGCTGGTCAGTTTAATGAGGATTCCGCGCATAAACGCGAACATAGGCCCTAACGATCTCTACCCATGAGGCTTTCCGTTCTTTAATTCTCCCGCATAGGGAGTCGCGCTTTCCACTTGGTGTTCCTTTTCGATCGATTTGGATTCTTTCTTTTGTTTACTGTTTGAATTCTCATTTGAACACACATATAAAAAAATTAACGGGCTACAGAGAAAATAAAGGACCGCCAACTGTAAGAAAATTTATCTTCCTATATAGATAGGCCATATCCTCCCGGTGATTTTCCGGGATTATGGCCAAAAAACGACGTTCAAGTCGATAACAAAATATATTCCTTTTTTGAAGTTATTTTAATGAGTTATCGTAACCGCCTACATTTTTAATTGATTAGCAATGAGCCGGCATGATACAAATATTCGATTGAGTCAATGGGGTTTAAGTTTGTTTGAAGAGCGCTATTCAATAGAAACGATATGTATTGAACCTACGGCCCTGAAAGCGCCGTTTGGGGGCGCAAGCTGACCGGTCGTTATGGGGAGTCAAGGTTTTGATGGAAAGGATATTTAGCTATCGAAAATCGTGGAATCCGCTTTTCTAACTATTATGCAGGGAGGGTTTTTACATGCAGGGAAAAAGAAGCAAATGGCCCCACGTGGGCACTGTTTTGAAGATGAACGCCCTCAACTATCCGGATAAGTTGGGATGGCAGGACAAGGTAAAGGAATTCACCTTCAGAGAATGGAACGATCGATCATGCCGCTTTGCAAACGGCTTAAAGGACGTGGGCGTTCAGTATAAAGACACCTTCGCCGTGATTTCCTATAACCGCGGAGAATGGATGGACATCTATGCGGGCTGCGCAAAGGGCGGGCAGATCATTGTGCCCATCATGTTCAGACTGGCTGCCCCGGAGATTGCCTATATTGTCGAACATTCTGAATGCAGGGCATTCGTTGTCGAGGCGCCCTTTGTAGAGCTCATAGACGGCATCAGGGACAGACTGCCTCTACCCGAGGATGCCTATATCTATCTGGGTGACGGTCCGGCCCCCAAGGGCTATACAGGATTTGAAGAGCTTCTGGCAAAGGCCTCCTCAGAGGAGCCTGAACCTGAAATATACGGGGATGATGTGTGGAACATCATGTATACCTCCGGCACCACCGGGAGACCCAAAGGCGCGGTGCGAACCCATGAAAGCCACCTGGCGCACTATGTATTGAGTAATATCAACATGGGCGTGTTAACCACCGACAAGGTGATGCTGGTCATGCCCATGTGTCACGTCAACTCCATCCAGTATTCCTTCCCCTATACCTTGGTCTCAGCGCCGGTATTTGTATACAACATGGTAAATTTCGATCCAGAGGATTTGATTAGAACCGTCCATAAATATCAGATTACGTATATGTCGCTAGTCCCCACTCACTACAGGATGATCCTGGACCTGCCGGATACTATCAAAAACGAGGTGGATGTCTCCTCCATACGGCAATTGCTGATCTCTTCGGCCCCGGCAAGCAAGGATCTAAAACTGGAAATCATGGCATATTTCAAAAACGCGGAGCTTTGGGAAGCCTATGGGAGCACGGAAGGCGGGATCGGGACCCTGCTGAGACCGGAAGATCAATTCAGGAAACTGGGCTCCATAGGCAAGGAGATTTTTGGAAGCGATCGGATTAAGCTCCTTGATGACAACAGAAAGGAGGTCCCGGACGGAGAAGTGGGCGAGCTGTTTTGCCGAGCCCCCTGCGTTTTCAAGGAATATCTCAAAGATCCTGAAAAGACAAAGGATGCCTTTGAGGGCGAGTGGTTTTCCGCAGGAGATATGGCAAAACGCGACGAGGACGGTTTCTATACCCTGGTGGACAGGAAGGCCAACATGATCATCACCGGCGGAGAGAATGTCTACCCCTCGGAGGTGGAGAACGTGCTGAGGACCCATGAGGCGGTTAAGGAGGTCGCTGTCATCGGGGTGCCGGATGAAAAGTGGGGAGAGGCCATCAAAGGCATTGTGGTATTGAAGGAAGGTCACGAACCCAACGAGCTTTTGGCCAACGAGCTGATGGATTTCTGTCGGGGCAAAATCGCCGGGTACAAGAGGCCGAAGAGCATTGACTTCATCAAAGATGAACAGATGCCCAGAACCCCTACGGGAAAGATCCTGCACCGGGCCCTGAAAACGATGTTTTAAGGTCTCAAGAGAAGGGCGGCATTGCCGAGCCGGGGCCGCGATGCCGCCCTTGTTGATCCAAGGCCCAATTTGGAACAGGAACTAAACCCGTTGAGTATGCGCATAAAATGGGCATATCCACACCCTATTATATAGCCATGACGAATCTGGTCAGATCGATCGAAGCTCAGTACAGGTAATTCCTGTCCCCAAAAAGCTTTATTCCAGAAATATCCATTCTAGAACCAGGAGATGAAGATGCACAAGCTGCTCATCAATGCACCGGGCCGGAGGATCCTTTTGCTCGGAAACGAGGCTATAGCCAGGGGCGCCTTGGAAGCGGGGCTGGCCTTTGCGACCTGTTATCCAGGAACACCCTCTTCAGAGATTCCGGAGCAGTTTTTTAGGATCAGCCAGGAGTCGGATCTCTATTTCGAGTATTCCACCAATGAAAAGGTTGCCCTGGAAGTGGCGGCCGGAGCCGCTATGACAGGCCTGAGGACCATGGTAACCATGAAGCATGTGGGCATGAATGTGGCGGCCGACCCTCTGATGACCCTGGCCTATACAGGCGTAAAGGGCGGGATGGTTATTGTGAACGCGGATGATCCTTCCCTGTTTTCCAGCCAGAACGAACAGGACAATCGAATGTACGCCAGGATATCATCCCTTCCTATGCTGGAGCCGACAAACACCCAGGAGATGAAGGACTGGACA
>Ga0315553_10001634_pt1 | contig 18410 bp, 14 predicted proteins | sample SalMarSW160140MG_FD_203099 | JGI IMG/M metagenome (GOLD analysis project Ga0315553, IMG submission 203099) | Salt marsh sediment microbial communities from the Plum Island Ecosystem LTER, Massachusetts, United States - Salt Marsh Sediment SW1601-40 ... | reverse complement strand
GCCGCCTCCCTGACCTGATCACCGAGGAGCAGCTCAAGGGTGATCTCCACACCCACACCGTCTACAGCGATGGCGCCAGCACTGTAGTGGAGATGGCTGTGGCAGCCAAGGCTCGAGGCTACGAGTATGTCGTGATCACGGACCACAGCCAGGGATTGGGTGTCGCAGGTGGCCTCAATGCCGAAGGCTTCGCACGTCAGCGGGACGAAATCGCCTCCATCAACGAGAGGCTGGCACCCTTCAAGATACTCTCCGGAGTGGAGCTGGAAATCAAGACCAACGGAGATCTGGACCTGCCAGACGACGAACTGGCGCGTTTCGACGTGGTCGTGGCCTCGGTCCATCTCGGCTTGCGCCAGGAACGAGAGAAGATGACCGAACGTATCGTGGCGGCCATGCGAAACCCCCACGTGGACATCATCGCTCACCCCACAGGGAGGCTTCTAGGCCAGCGAGACAGCGTGGACCTCGATTTCGAGGCCATTCTGGAGACAGCCGCCAGCACAGGAACAATGCTGGAGGTCAATGCGCAGCCCAACCGGCTGGACCTGGACGGGGAGTTAGCTCGTAAGGCCATCGCACGCGGGATCCTGCTGGCTCTGGGCAGCGACGCCCACCACGACCAGGGCCTGGGGGTGATGAGGTTCGGGGTGGCCACGGCCCGCCGAGGCTGGGCCGAGCCTGCCAACGTGGCCAACACCCTGAGTTGCGAGGAGTTGCTAAGCAAACTCAAGAGCGGCTGAATGGCGGCTCCGAACCTGGTCTTCAAGCGGGATCGGCTCGTCCGGTCACCCTCTCCGCCTCAGGCCCCCGTAGCAGGCGAGGCCTGCCAGCCCGGCGCCCAGCAGAATCAGGCTTGCTGGCTCGGGGACGAACTCCGCAGCGCTGCAATCATCTGCGAACAGGAACCGTCCCGTCACGCTTCCCGACTCTCCGCTGACGTCCAGGTGCCATTGGCCGTAGTCGGCTGGCCTCCACTCAGGGTGTATCCACCAGTAGCGGGCCTTGACTTGGGCCGTGACCTCGTCCTCCGCCAGCCAGGGGTTCTCACAAAGAAAGATCAACTGCAACTCGAACCGCCCCTGTTCGTCAGCACCGAAGAAACCTGTGCCAAAGGGACCAGCGGGGCCGGGGCCAGTCAGCACCAGGGTCAACCGCTCATTCGGCTCCCACCCTCGACTCGTGGCGAAGGCCGCGTAGTCAGGGCAGGGACCAAGCTCCTCCAGCGGGCAGCATTCCACACACCCGGGCACGATGTTCAGGCTCACCTGGGCGAAGGCGGTGCCGCAGGCCAACGCCAGCAACACTACAGCCAGCCCCACGCTCCTCAGCCCGGCGTTCCTCACCCCGCACCTCCTGCTCCCCGCGTCCTCACCTTCAGGTCCTCGTCACTGAAGTGGCCGCTCGCCGCCGTCTGCCATCAATGGTCCGCAACCTCGCTGCTGCGAACGAAGACAACCGTCCGCGGACAGTATAAGCAGGGCCGAGCGGCGAGTCAAGCTTCATTCTGAGAGCGGAATCATCCTGCGTGCTCGTCCCGCTCGAGGCCGCAGGCCTTGAAGGCATCATGGCGCGCCATCCAAACCCTCGTGTTTACTCCGCCACCGACCCAACACAAAGCGGGCAGCAACATATCCTGCCCGCTTCACAGATGCAAGATTGTTCTATCGGCGATGTCTATGGGGAAGACGTCCTACGACCGGCAGCCGCGGTACCGCAGACCCGCGTATCCCGCCAAAGCCATCAAGCCGCTGCTGAGGAGGATGACCGAACCAGGCTCCGCCACGAACTCCTCGGCCAGGACCTCGGAGGTCGCCTCGGCATCGCCGGACTCCACACCGCTGACCACCAGGCGATACACACCCGTCGGCTGGCTCGGGCCAGCCGTCCAGCCATAGCAAGGCACGTCCCCATTCTCATCGGATTCCAGAACGAGGGAACAGGAGAGGTCTCCACAGGGCCAGTAGAAGCTCTGCGTGACCTCGTCTCCGGGATAGAAGCCCGAACAGGTGACCGCGAATTTCTGCCCGACGTAGCCGGAAGTGGGGTTGATCTTGATGTGCGGCTGTCCCATGGCCAGGCCTGAGGTGGCCAACAACAGCGCCAGTGCTACCGAGACTGCGACGAGAATCCGTCCGCGGCTCATGCTACCATGCTTGACGTCTCAACGGTGTCTTACACGCCACTATGCATGCTCACGCACATCGTGAAGTAACCACACCCTGGCCACTCGCCAACCAGATCGGGCAGACTTCTCTCGCCGCGAGAGGCTCGCTAGTGTGCGTGGGCGTGATCAGGCGGCCTCATGTTGCCGAAGGCGTTGATCACTACCTCGCTGAGGGCCGGGTGGATGACCTGTGAATCCGCCAGAGGGATGTAGTCTCGCTCGCCGGCGTTCATCAGATACACGATCTGCTGGACCAGGATCGCGGCGTGGGGACCCACGATGTGGCAGCCCAGTATCTTGCCGCTGCCCTGTTCCACCACCACCTTGACCAGGCCATCCTCCTCCCCCATGGCGTATCCCTTGGTCACGTCCATGTAGCTCGCTCTGCCTACCAGGATCTGGTACCCCGCTTCCTTGGCCTTTGCCTCCGTGAGTCCCACGGCACCTACCTGTGGGAAACCATATACAGCATGAGGAACAGCGTGGTAGTCCACCTCGTGTCTGTGATCGGACAGGGCGTTGACGGCCACGATCTCGGCTTCGTAGTTGGCAGTATGCCTGAACATGTACTTACCCGTGGCATCTCCCAGCGCCCAGATGCCGGGCTTGCTGGTCTCGAGAAAGGGATTCACTTTGATCCATCCACGCTCGTCGGTCTCCACCCCAGTCTTCTCCGGCTTGAGCAGGTCGGAGTTGGAGCGAACGCCAGCGGCAAGCATCACCTCCTGGGCGCTGAACTGCCGCCTTTCACCGGTCTCGGCATTCACGGCGGTAACGACCTTCAGATCGCCCTTTTTCTGCACCTTCTCCACCCTGTGGTTGGTGAACACGTCCGCGTACCTGGAGAACACCCGCCTCACCACCTCCGAGATCTCAGGATCCTCCCCCAGCAGCAAACGGGGCATCATCTCCAGAACGGTCACCCTGGTCCCCAGAGCAGAGAAGAAGTGCCCATATTCGCAGGCGATGTATCCCCCACCGATGAGGACCAGGCTCTCGGGCAGCGACTCCAGATCGAGAACCGAGACGTGATCCAGGTATCCCGTGGCCTCGAGACCTTCGATGGGCGGCACCAGCGCCCTGGCTCCGGAGGCGATCACGATCTTGGGAGCCGTGATCGTCTGCTCTCCTACCCTCACCTGGTGCTCGTCCACGAACTCGCCGGTCTCGCGGTACCAAGTGAGACCCTCCACCATGGACACACCCTCTTCCATCTGCTCCCTGTCTACCTTCACGAAGGACCTCATACGCCGCAGGATGAGGGCAAAGTCCACGCTGCTCACAGCAGCCTCCACACCGATGCGGCTGGCCTCCTGGAGCTCACGGATCACGTCGGCGGGGTAGAGGAGAATCTTGGAAGGTATACAGCCAGTGTTCAGGCAGGTGCCTCCCATCAGACCGTGTTCCACCAGGGCCACCCTCTGGCCTCCCTCGACAGCCTTCGAGGCCACGTTCATCCCCGCGCCTGAGCCGATGACGATCAGATCGTACTCTTCCATGCTTGCCCGTTATCCTTTCCTGGGGTGAGTTTCCGGCCCCTACTGCCTTCCACGACGTCGGTCATCCCTGCCAGGAGGTCCACGAAGACTTAAGCGCCCAACGTGTTCCAGCCCACCTCACCGCGTCCCCACGGCCCCGCATGGCTGCCGGCTACTCGTGGCCTCGAACCAGGCGCGGAAGGAGGCGCCCCGTGTGCGTCTTGTAGGAACGATACTCATCCCCGAACTGCTGCATCATCATCTCTTCTTCCTGGTCGATGCGCCTGTAGAGCATGACGATGGCCGCAGCGGTCCCCACCATGAAGATCCAGTTCGCGGACACCAGACAGAGCGCCGCCAGAAAGGCGAAGACTACCGAGTACATGGGATGCCTGACCCAACGATACGGCCCCTCGGTGACCAAGACGTGTTCCTCCCTCAACTGGAGACCGCTGGACCACTGCCTGCCGAGCGCATGCTGCACCCAGATCAGGAATGGCAAACAGAGGAGGCCCAGAACCACACCCGCCCAGCGCAGCCGGGAGGGAAGAGGAAGCACGAAAGAACCCATCCACTGCGGTTTGAAAGTGTAGACCACCAACGCGCCAATCAGACCGCAGAAGAGAAGCACTCGCGCCCCGTGAAGCCACCCGCCCTCGCGCTGCTGCACGGCTCGGCGGCCTGGCGAAACCCTCTCACCCGCACGCCGCAGCCTCGCCGCGTAATACACCCGGATCAGGAACAGGCAGAGCCACAGTGCCAGTAGCGCGCTCCTGAATACCCCTTCCTCCCCCAAGTCCGTCTCTCCCTCTCTACTCCAGCTTACACGTAGTCGAGTTCCACCCGGCCAGCCCGCCCAACACCACCGATACCCGCTCCCAGCCTTCTCGCCTCAGGAGACTGGCCGCGATCATCGAGCGCAGGCCGCTCCCGCAGAAGATGTACACGGCGCGATCTCTGGGCACCTCCCCCAGGCGTCCCGGTAGCTGCGTGAGGTGGATGTGCAACGCATCGGGGATGCGTCCCGCCTTCTCCAGCTCCTCCTCGCTGCGCACGTCCAGAATCGCAGTCTCTTCCCCTGTGTCGAGGAGAGCACACAATCGTTGCACCGTGACCGTCCGAACAGAATCGCTCTCCAGGCCCGCGGTGTGCCAGGCCAGCATCCCGCCCGACAAACAGCCCGCAAGATCGTCGTATCCCAGCCGCAGCAGATACCGGGTGGCCTGCTCGGGGTTCTCCCCTTCACTCACCAGCAGGATGGGCGTGCCGTAGGGAAGGAACCATCCCGCGAAGGCCGGCAAGCCCTCCAGCCACACGAACAACGACTGGGGCACGTGAGCCGAGGCGAAGCCCAACTCCATCCTGGTGTCCACCACCAGGGCCTGCTCCCGGCAGCTCGCGAACTCCGCCGGCTTCATAGGCATGGGGGCCGGAAGCGCACCCAGCACCGGTGCCCCCTCCACGTTGTACTTCTCCATACGCCTGAAGTAGGGAGGCCGCTCCAGCTCCCTGGCCACGTTACCCACGAACTCCGCCTCTCCTGTGAACTGGAGCTTGGGGTTCAACTTGCGCTCCAGCCCGATGGTGGTCCACAAACGCTCGGCTATGGCGGTGCCGCAGACGGAGCCCGCCCCGTGAGCCGGACAGACGATGACCGCGTCGCCCAGTGGCAAGAGCCTGCCGAACACCGTCTCGTACAGCAGGCCCGCCATCTCCTCCGCGCGGTCCATGCCCAGCAGGTCCACCCTGCCCACGTCTCCCGCGAAGAGCGCATCGCCGGTGCAGACCGTCCACGGCTCCCCCTGAGGGTCCCGGAGCAGATAGCTCTTGCTGCCGGGGGTATGCCCAGGGGAGTGTATGGCCTCCACCTCCAACCGCCCCACCCTCCAGGTCTGGCCGTCCTCCACCGCCCGCCCGTATCGGTAATCGAGCTGCCCATCCGCGTGCCAGATCTCGGCATCCGTCCGCTGGGCCAGCTCCAACGAACCGATGACGTAGTCCTCGTTGCGATGGGTCTCCAGGATGTACCTTATGCGCAGACCTTCCCTGTAAGCCCTCTCCACGTAGACCTCGCAGTCGCGCCTGGGGTCGATGACCAGAGCCTCTCTCTGGTCGCCGATGAGGTAGGAATAGTGAGCCAAACCCTCCGACTCGATCCGCTCGAAGAGCATCCTTCACCTCCATAGGTGGTTCGCTGGGACGGGCGTGGCTACCGTGGACTGCTTCCCGTCACCGTGGGGTTCTCTGGGTAGGAGGTCCACTCGGTGAAGGACCCCTCGTAGATCTTGACCTGGGGATAGCCCAGGTACCATTTGAAGAGCAGAAACTCGTTGGTCGCCTCCCGCCCCGTGCCGCAGGAGCAGATGATAGTCTTGTCCGGCGTGGCACCGTGGGTCTCGATGATGGCCTGGAGCTCGTCGTCGGGCTTGAGGAGCCGCTTGTTCCTCTCGTACATCAAACTGGCCCACGGGAGATTGACCGCGCCGGGTATGTGTCCGGGCTTGATCCAGGGGCCCTGCCCCTCGTACACGGCCGCCGGACGGGCGTCCAGCAGGAGAACTTCTTCTTGGTCCTTGATGGCCTTGAACTTCTCGTACTCCACGAAGTACTCCTGGCGCACCTGGGCCACGAAATCCGACTCCTCGACCTTGGGGAAGACCTTGGTCAGGGGTCTCTGCTCCTCCTTCCACTTGTCGCTGCCACCGTCGAGAACGTAGACCTGGTCGTGGCCGAAGCGGGCCAGGGAGTAGGTCACCATGGTCTGTTCCAGCCCGTCGCCCCAACCCTTTGCGGGCCCGCTCCCGGTGTACACCACCGCGGGCGAATCGGCCCGGAGCCCCAGCAGCCGAAGGGCTGGCTGGACAGTCTCTGGAGGGACGAAGACCCCTGGTGTGCCCCCACGAGACAACCGCAGCAGGCCCTCGGGCAGATACACCGCCCCAGGGATGTGCTCCGCGACGTAGTCGTGGATATTGGGCTGGCAGTCGAGGATCGTCAATCCTGCGTCTTCGAGATGCGTCTGGAGCCAATCTGTGGAGACCCACTTGACGGTGCCCTTCCCGTGGGGATAAGCCTTGGCCATCTTGCTCTCCTTCCTCTATCTGCGCCGCACCCGTGAACCCGTGCGACCGTAATCATACCAAAGAGGACCAGAACGCTCAAGAATCCTCTCCTTCGATCCACACCACATCTTCACCCTCAGGTCTGTCGATCTTGAACACCACCAACCGGAAATCGTAGTCCGACTGGTTCCACAGGCTATGCTGGTCTCCAGGGCTACAGATCAGGGCGTCTCCCGGCTGTACAGTGTACTGCTCGCCGCCGATCTCGATCAGAGCCCGGCCCTCCAGCACGTAGAAGACCTCCGTCTGCTCCCGGTGCAGGTGCAGGCGCTGCCTCGTCCGCGGCGGCACAGTCACCACTTGCAGCAGGTGACCCGGCGCTTCGAAGTCCTCGCCGGAGAAGATGATGATCTTGCTGTAGTCCTGCTCCTGGACGATCTCGCCCGAGCCCGCTGCTCTGTACTTCATGGCTCGCAACCCACCTCATGGCTCATGCTCGTTGTCCCGACATCTTGGCCCAGGTACTATCGGCGCCATGCAAGACGACCCCGTAGCCGCACGGCAAACCGTGCGGCTACACAGCTACCACACGCACCACGTCCGCATGACCGGGTGAAGCCCGCGTCCTAGCCACAGGGTGGAACTTCAAGCGTTCTCCAGAGACCATCGCGCCAGATCGATGGCCCTGGTGTCCATCAGCGGCGACGTCCGCCCTTGAGCTCCTCTTGCAGCGCGCTGAGCCGCTCCCATTCCCCTTCTGCGGCCAGCCTGGCCTGCGCGGGCCAGGTGCCGGGGTCCGCCAGCGCCGTCAAGTCGGCATCGGCAATGATCTTTTCCAGGCGCTCAACGGGGGCCATAGCAAGCTGGGCGAAGGTGGAGATGCCCGCCTCCCGAAGTAGCCCAGAGATCTTGGGGCCGATACCCTCGATACGTGTCAGATCGTCGGCCACTCGAGGGGATGGCGGCGCAGGCGCTTCCTTGGGCGCTCTTCCTCCGATGACCCACCACAAGACCGCCATCGCCACCAGTGCGGCGACGATCAGCACGATCACCGCATAGACGTACTGAAAGGGGTCGCCATTCGATCCAAGAGGGACGGCAAAGCCAGTGCCGGTCATGGCGACCGCCAGGCAACCCAGAAGAGCACTCATTCTCCCTAGCATGGCACACACCTCCTTTCTTCTCTATGTGCATGGCGCGGTCTTCGAGACGAACCCATGGCCGCGCGGTTTGCGGTGCGGCTACAGACGAGAACCTGCAATCGCCCTCAGCCCGCCTTCCCCAACTCCGACGTGCAGAACGCACAACGCGTGGCCTTGAGGGGGATCGTGGACAGGCAGAACGGGCATTCCTTGGTCGTGGGCTCCGCGGGCGCTTCCTCCTCCCGGCGCATCCGGTTCATCATCCGGATCAAGAAGAACATCACCAGGAGGATGACCAGGAAGCTGATCACCGCATTGAAGAACACGCCGTAGTTGATGGTCACCGCCCCCGCGGCCTGCGCGTCAGCCAACGACGCGTAGGGTGCCTCGGGCGCACCCGCCTTGAGCAGCACGAAGAGGTTGGCGAAGTCCACCCCGCCCAGCAGTAGGCCGATGGGCGGCATGACCACGTCATCGACCAGCGACTTGACGATGGTCCCAAACGCCGCGCCGATGATGATGCCCACGGCCATGTCCACGACGTTTCCCCGTAGTGCGAACTCCTTGAACTCTTTCCACATGCTTGCCTCCGGCGCACCTCACTGCGCACACGCCTATTCGAGCGCCACCCAGCCAGCACCCCGACCATGCCTGGCCTGCAGATGCGTCTCGTGGCCTCTACGACACCAGCTTCACTCCAGAGATTCCTTGGCTCGCTTCTTGATAGACCTCAGATGACCCGAACTCCTGAACCCCCGCAGCAACTGCCTCGTGGACCGATTGCCGTACACAGGCTCGTCGCTGGAGATCCTGGCCACGCTGCTGAAGAAGCGCGCCGGGGCGATGCCCACATCCTCCGCGGCCAGCCACAGCGCTCCGAGGCAGATCAGGAGATCCCGGTAGTCCACCTTCTGATCGGCGATGGAGGCCGCGGCCAGGCCCAGGCGCAGCCACTTGGTCTCTCCCGTAGCTCTCAAGCGCGGGGCCGCTCTGCCCCCCGCGTAGCTGTGCAGGTACTTCCTCAGCCTCTCCTTGTCCTCGAAGGAGTCCCGAATGAGCAGGCGCTGTTCCTCGCTCGCCTCCAGGTACAGATCGAACAGCTCATCCAGCAGTGCGTGTAGCTCCTCAAAGGTGACGGGGCCAGTTCCTGACCGCAGCGCGTCCATCTGCTGGCGGTGGACCACCTCCACGGCCGCCAGCTTGTCCATGCCCGCCTGTTCCAGGCGCTTCTGGACCTCTAGCAGTTCCTCATCCCAGGCGGTCCAGGCCTCGTTCACGCGCTGAAGGCCGGCGTCCAGCTCTGCCAGGCGCTCCTGGGACACGCTCTGCCCCTTCGACATCGAGGACCCCCATCATCAAGCCATTCGCCGCCCTACGCACCGGCACGACGCAGGATTGCCCGACCCACGGGGACGTGGATTCTCGCTTCGCCAGGAAACGAGTCTAGCTCTTAGGGGCCTCCCACACCTCGAACACCTTCTGAACGGGCGGTCCTTTGAGCAGCTCGCCCACCGCCTGCTTCATCGGCTCCTGAGTGCCCGCCAGAGCGGCCTCGGCATCTTCTTTGGTCGCCCAGACGCTGAAGCCGCCGTACTCTCCGGTCTCGTAGTCCCCGAACATGGTCATGCTCTGGAAGCCCTTCATGCTCTTGAGCATGGCCCCAAACTGCACTCCCATCTGGTCGGCCAACTCCCTTGTGCCTGGACCCAGCACGAACGTGGTCAGCACTGCGTACATCATTCCTGCTCCTTTCGCGTGTATGAGAGCACGAGGTTCCTATCTGGTCCCCGTGGGTCGCACCACGAACAGGAGCCCGGCGAGCTACGACAGCTCCTCCAGGCTCCGTTTAATGTCGGCTAGCTCCTGTGCTGTGAGGCCCCACAGCTCCGCCGCTAGCTGGTCGATCTCCTCCTCGATCTGCTTCACTCGGACGGTTTCCCCGGCTGCGCTGGCCTTGTGAGCGTCGACCGAGAGTGACGCCAGGCGCATGTGCACCTCATCGCGCTCATCGTATCCAGGGATACCCACCTTCTGCATGATATGCGGAGAGGGATGCATAGCGATGTAGCCGACGACAACGAAGTTGGCAGCCGAGGAGTTCAACAGCGCGCAGAGGTAGTGAGCCTCGCCTTGCGACCCAGCTTCGACGGCCACGAGAGTGTGATCGGGGATGGCGACTCTTTCGCCTCTCGTAGGTAGGATGGGTACCGCAGCCTGGACATAGTTCGACACCTCCCGCCAGACAACCCTGTACGGCACAAAGGTGTGGTCAGCGATCGCGCCCATTGAATAGAAGGGGATGCTGCCACGCAGTCGCAGGAGGACTGCATCGCGTCTGAGCCCCAGAGGGCTACGAAACCTGTTGAAGTAGGCGTAGGTCTTGGGATAGGCTAGCCTCATCTCGGCCTCAGGGATGGCCTTCTCAGCGGTGCCAGGAACCTTGGTCATCAGTATGTGTATTGACGGCACGGCGCTCCAGCGGTCCACATCACGACCGCGAAGCAACGGATAGACCAACTCGGCCTCAATCGCAGCCTCCACCTCGTCGACCTTACGCTTGGCTCCTTCGGTGACATTGCGTACGACCAAGCTGCCTCCTGGAGACTCGTGTAGCACGTCGATCCAGTATACGGCGTTGGCACCCCCCGTATTGACGCCCTCATGTGCCTCGTAAGGGGATGGCCCAATCAGCTTCCGCGCCGCCTTCAGCGCGGCGCGATACCCCGTAATCCAAGCTGAAGTCGGATCCGAGTCATCCACAGGTTCAGCGTCGAGGACGCGGCGCACCGTAAGTGCCGCTACCTCCTCAAGAGAGGAGTCCTCCGCTATAGTGCGTCTGCCGCCCACCCCCCGCCAACGAATGTACTTGACCGGATATCGTGCACGTGCCCCACGCCGCAACACCAGTATCGCAGTTCGATTGGCAGCTCCCGGGAAAGGCTTCAATTCCGACATGTCATCCACAACCAGTGGACCAACTGCGATGCCGCTAGCAGGCGTGAACGCTCGGAAGCCCTGTCCCGCTCCGGACATCTTGAACACCGACTGAGTAATCAGGAACCCGAGTTTCCCCCCGTCTCGCACGTACCGGTCGATGGCCACAAACGTCATCAACATGGAGATATCCATCTTGCTGCCACCCAGGATCGACTCAAGGCCTCCTGCCGGCAGCATGCCGTGCTGATGCCAGAGAGGAACGGTTTCTCTCCTGTAATCCTCTGGCAAGCTCTCCCAGTTCACCCAGGGTGGGTTGCCCATGACGTAGTCAAACCGCCCCTGGAAGAGCGGTGCGAAGGCGTTCTTGATCACCCTGGCCCAGATGCCGTTGATGCCCTCTTCGTCCAGTTCCTTCAACTGACGGTACACCTCTCCGGCCAGGGCCAGTTGCCCTTCGTTTTCCGCCAGCACCGGGAAGGTCTCTGCCGCACGATGCTGGAACTGCTCCTCCGTCAGCCCGACCTCCACAGACTCCTCCAGCATCCCCGCCAGGCGGTCGATGTCCTGGGCATCCACCAGGAGCCTGGGCACGGCGAACCGGCCCACCGCCGTGTTGAAGCTGTAGCTGTCCTGATCGAAGAGAGTCTCCCCCGTGGAGGGGGTGAGGATGGAGTCGGCCAGATAGACGGGGGTGCTGATCTCCCCGCGCCGGTGCTGGATCAGGTCCCCCAGAGCCAGGAGGTAGTTGGTCCTGGCCGAGATCACCGCCAGCGGGTTGAGGTCGAAGCCCACCACGTTGGAGAGGATCTTCTCCAACACCTCGTACTCGGGCATCATCCTCTCTTCGGCCCAGTTCCTCATGCGGCGGATAGCCAGCACCAGGAAGGTGCCCGAGCCGCAGGCGGGGTCCAGCAGACGCTTGCTGGGGTCGATACTGGGCCGCTGTCCCCGCTTTGGGGCGCCGCACAACTGGTTCAGCAACCTCTCCGCCAGCCAGTCGGGCGTGTAGTACTCCCCCAGGGCGTGGCGGAGCTTCCTGGGTATCAGGTTCTGGTAGAGCTTCTTCAACAGGTCCCGCGTCTCCTCGGGGTCCACGTCCAGGGTGACCAGCGAGTAGAGCGAGAGCTGAGTGATCACCTCCCGGATGGCCTGGTCGATCTCCCCCGTCCAGATGTCCAGGTACCACCCGAAGAAGTCCCCTTCCAGGAAGTTGCTGATACCGAAGTCGGTGAACACGCCGCCCCGCTCCATCTTCTCCAGATACGAGCACAGCTTCTCGCTGGAGTAGCTGGCTACCTGGACAAGCCCCGTGCCCAACCTGGGGAAGGCGTAGTAGGAGGCTATCTGCACGGCCAGCAGCTTGATGAAGGTGGCGTAGTAGGTGTGTACGGCGAAGAACAAACGCAGGGGATCGGGGTCTTCCTCGTCCACGCCGAACGCGGACGCCAGAGCCGACGTGTCTAGACGGCTGGACTGCCTCTCCCAGCCACAGACCTCGCTGAACTGCCGCTGCCACTGGTCGAAGAGCTTCGTCACCTTGGGATGATCGGATCGTGAGAGGGCAGCGTAGAGGGTGCCCACACAGCCCGCGGCCACCGGGGTGCCCTCGCCGAAGTCTCTCAGTAAGTTGTCCGGAGTGAGGGGCAGTTCGGTGCTGAGAGAGGTAAGGTAGCGCAGAAACCTCTCGGTGGAAGAAGGCGTCACCGGCAGGGCGTCGTCCACGCGCCAGTGCCCATCGCGGAACCGGGCGAAGATGAAGTACTGCCCGTCGGTCGCCGCCCCCGCCAACCGCTTCAGCTTGCGCCTCTGCACCTCGCTCAGCTCCTCCAGGTACTGCTTCACCTGGTCGATGGCGTGGGCGTTGGAGCTGTGGGTGTTGCGATCTCTGAGGGACCTGGGAGGCTCGTACTCGATCACGAAGCGGTTGTAGACAGCGTCGGCCCGGCCGGAGAGCAACGTGTACTCCTCGTGGAGGTCCAGGTCGAGATCGAGTTGCTCCGCGAAGTCGCCGATGATGCGCGTCGCCGCCGTGCGCAGCTCCGCCTCGTTCCGCGCCCGCTCTGCCGCCTCCCTAAGGGCCGAGGCTATCCTGGGGGCTTCGCTGCGTACTGCCTTCTCGGGGTCCAACGAGGTTCCTCCTCACGGTTACGTGTAGAACGGAACGAGGTACGGTGATCATGATGGGGCCTGGCAGGTCGTGGCCACTCGAGAGAGCGGAGCCTACGTCAGCACCCTGGGGGAAACCTCGTGGGAAGCTGGTTCTCCCGCTCTGGGCCCGAGTGCGCCGCGCACCTCGCCCAGCACACCTGCTCCATTTTACCAGCCCTGAGTCGGGATGTCAACACTCGATGAAGAGGGCGTGGAAAAACCGCCCACATACAACACCGCCTCGGTTGACCACGGATCGTGGCACCGAGGCGAAGCAGGGCCTACGAGAGAGCCCACAGGCTCGATCTGGCCTCCCAGGGCCTCACCCCATGTTGGGGGGCCACTCCTCCGGCATCTCGCCCGCCGACGCCAACCGGTGGTAGCTGTCGCGTCCCTTCTCCTTGGCCTGACACATGGCCAGGTCTGCCTTCCTGATGAGGGTCTCTACGTCCTCACCATCTTCAGGGTAGAGGGCCATGCCTACGCTCACCGTTATCCGGACCTCGCGACCATTCAGGGCAAAAGGCTCCCGCAGCGCTTGCATGATCCTCTGGGCGACCCTGTCCGTATGCTGTGGCGCCTCGATCCCCAGTATCAGTAACACGAACTCGTCATCCCCCGAGCGTGCCACGGTGTCCGCCGTACGTACCAGCCCCGTCAGACGATCACCCACAGCCTGGAGCAGTTGATCGCCCGCCTGAACTCCATACTGGTGGTTGATGTCCTTGAAGTGATCCAGATCGATCATCATCACGGCCATCCTCTGCGGATCGCGATTGGCGGCGGCCAGGGCTTGCGTCAGGTGATCCCGGAACAGGGACCGATTGGGCAGCCCTGTGAGGTGGTCGTGGTCGGCCAGGAGTTTCAAGTCATGTTCGGTCAGCTTGCGCTCGGTGATGTCCCGGATCACACTGGTCAGGAAGACCCCGTTTCGCGTGGTCCACCCTGCGAACGTTAGCTCGAGCGGAAACGTACTGCCGTCCTTCCGACGCCCCATCATCTCCGCCGGCTGAGCGAGGCTGCTAGACGATCCACCCGACTCGACCTCGTTCACCGCTTTCTTGTAGGCCTCGCGCAAGTCGCCAGGGGCTACGAGGGTCAGCCGTCTGCCGATCATCTCCGCAGCGCTGTACCCGAAGATCTCCTCCGCCCCGGGGTTCCAGTAGACGATGTGCTCCTCGCTGTCGAAGGTAACGATGGCGTCTCCAGTGAACTCTGCCACCGATCGGAACCGTTCCTCGCTCAACTCCAGGGCCTGTAGGGCCCGGCTGCTCTCCAGAGACACCGCTGCCAGTTCGCCGAAGGCTGAGGCCATGCGAGCGTCCTCTTCGGTGAAGCCCTTGGCCTTGTCGCCGAAGGCCAACAGGCCTAGGGAGTTGCCGCCAATGGCCAACGGGGCGAACAGTACGTTCTGCACAGCCGGTGATTCTCCCGTCTCGACGCCGCCGTCGCTGGCGGCGAAGAGGTCGTTGAGATACATCGCCTCTCCAGCGAGGTATGCTTCGGCACGCAACTCTCTCGTGGCCCTCGAATGCTCCAGATGCTCGTCCCATGGGAAATCGTGCGGGTTGGAGAAGAGCACGTTGTCCTTGGTGCCATCCTCGTTCATCAGGCCGACGTATCCCACTCCGGCCCCGATCAGATTCTTGCACGCCTCCAGTATAGCCCGTGCCGCGGGTTCGAAATCGCGATATACCAAGACTGCGCGCGAGGCCTCCAGCAGCGCCGTGGTCTCCGAGTTCTCAGGATGGAACTCTCCCAGTCCCGGCACGGGAGTCTCCCGATAGGCCGCCTCTCGCGCTGTGGCTACGAAGCCCTTGGGCTTGCCGCTCCTGTCTCTGAGAAGCGCCATGTTCAGCCGCACGCGGAAGTGGGTGCCGTCCCCCCTCAGTAGAGAGAGCCCGAGGCCCCCTACCACGCCCTCTCTGAACGTCGTCTGAAGGTTCTTGATGAACTCCTCGTGATCCTCGGGCAGAATCAGCTCGAACATGCTTCTGCCCATCAGCTCGTCAGGTGCATCGAAGCCACACAACTCCGAAGCACGCTGGGAGACGCTGGTGATGCGGCCCTTTAGATCGGTCACCAGCACCGCATCGGACAAGATCTTGAGTAGCAGCTCTGCCATCTCTTGGTGCTCGTACAACTCCTCCTCCGTCTCCCTGCTGTCGTCCACTTTCCGCGCCACCACTTGCACGGCTGGCTTGTCCTGATACATGAACGGAAAGATGGAATGGGCATCCACACGGACGACAGATCCGTCCAGGCGCATCAGGCGATCCTCCATCAACGCCAGTTCAGTATCGTGTTCCAGAACCTTCTCCAGGCGCGCCTCCACCGCTGCTCGGTCATCGGGATGCACGAAATCCAGCACGGATCGACCGATGATAGCTCCGGGGTCTGTAGCGCCGAGCAGGACAGCGCCTGCCCTGTTGGCAAACACTATCTTACCCTGGTGGTGGACGAAGATGGCATCGGGGGACGATTCCACCAAGCGCCGGTAGTGCTCCTCACTCTTGCGGAGCCTCTCCTCGGTTCGCTTTCTATCGGTGATGTCCACGCCGACGCCCACGATGAGCTCGACGGGTCCCTCACCATCCAGAAGCGGGGCAGTGGACCACTGGATGATCCTGGGACGCCCTTCTCGGGTCAACAAGTGGCTCTCGTAGCCCCGGACGAAGCGACCGGTCCTCAGGTTCTCCAGAACACGCTTGACAACGTCAACCTCTTCCGGAAGGACCAGGGTTTCCCACACGTACTTGCCCCACACCTCCTTGAAGGACAGCCCCGTGGTTTCCTCGCAGACGCGATTGAACCAGCGAATGCGCCCCCGCCGGTCGAAGATCATCACCAGTGCGCCGACCCGGTCGAACAGCGCGGTCTTGGCGACGAGGCTCAGTTCCTGATCCGGGCCTGCCACTGCCTGCTCGGGCTCTTTCTGTGCCTCCTCCGAGGTTTCGAGGCGCTGGTCGAAGGCCATCACTTCGCCCTCTGGTTGTCGTGGGACGTGCTCTTCCTCCTCCATCCTTCCATCACCACCCAGCCTGGCGCGGGTTCCGCGCTCCTGCCACCCACGCAAATGGCCTACAACGAACGCGCTGCGCCAGTCGATAGCCTACAAACCCACAGCATCTGCCTGGACACAAAGACTCGTCGATCCGACAAGGCGAGTCTCGGATGTTTCGCTAGACACTCGGGGGACCACACACAAGCCAGGCACGCGGTGAGCCGGAATCGTGCACTGGCGCGTCCAGCGAATAATAATTATACCGCACTGTGGACCCCAAGTCAAGCATTACTTTCGTACCCTCCAGCGGCCCCACCTTCGACACACCTCACTCCTCTTCGTCCGCCGCCCCTTCCCGCCAGCGCTCCAGCCGCTCCCTGATCTCCTTCTCATATCCCTGGTCGGACGGGTCGTAGTACCTTCGCCCCCGGAGGCGATCAGGCAGGTATTGCTGCCGCACGAAGTGATCAGGATACTGATGGGGATACTTGTAGTCCCGGCCATGCCCCAGGGCCTCACCATCACGTGACGAGTCCTTCAAATGGCCCGGCACCTCGGTGACACCCTCCTCCTTCACTTCGGCTAGAGCCTTGAAGTAGCCGCCGGCGGAATTGCTCTTCGGCGCGGTGGAGAGGTACACGCACGCCTGCGCCAGGCTGTACTGGGCCTCAGGCAGCCCCACCCACTCCAGGGCCTGGGCCGCGGACGTGGCCACGGTCAGTGCCTGCGGGTCCGCGTTCCCCACGTCCTCCGAGGCGAAGATGATCATCCGGCGCACGATGAACCTGGGGTCCTCCCCAGCATGGATCATCCTGGCCAGCCAGTACAAGGCCGCATCCGGATCCGAGCCGCGCAAGCTCTTGATGAAAGCCGAGATCGTGTCGTAGTGGGCATCGCCGTCCTTGTCGTAGAGCAGGGCTCTCTGCTGTATCGAATCCTCGGCGGTCTCCAGAGTGACCTGGATCACGCCGTCGGCGTCCGGCGCAGTCGTCTCAGCGGCCAGCTCCAGAGCGTTGAGGGCGATACGTGCGTCTCCCCCCGCCACCCTCACCAGATGGTCCAGGGCATCCTCCGCCAGTTCCACCTTTCTGCCCCCCAGGCCCCGCTCGGCGTCGGCCAGGGCCCGGCGAAGGATCAGGGCCACGTCCTCGTCACCGAGCGGCTCCAGACGGAAGATGCGCGAACGAGAGACCAGCGCTCCAATGACTTCGAAGAAGGGGTTCTCCGTGGTGATGCCGATGAGGGTGACCAGGCCCTCTTCCACGTGAGGCAGCAGCGCGTCCTGCTGAGTCTTGGTGAAGTGATGGATCTCGTCTACCAGCAGTATGGTCCGGCTCCCTCTCAGCATCCGCCTGTTCTTGGCCGCGGCGATGAGCTGTCGCAACTCGTTGACCCCGGCCAACACGGCGCTCATGGACTCGAACGCGCTCTCCGTGGTGTTGGCCACCACCGAGGCCAGGGACGTCTTGCCCGTGCCGGGTGGCCCCCAGAGGATGATCGAGCCCAGCCGGTCGGCCTCGATCGCCCGGCGCAAGAGCTTCCCCGGTCCCAGGATGTGCTCCTGCCCCACCATCTCATCCAGCGTGCGGGGCCGCATCCGGGCCGCCAGCGGTGCGTCTTTCTTCAGTTCATCGCTGAGCGAGTATTCGAAGAGGTCCACAGATCTCCTACCGCCCAGATTCTACCCTGCCTAGGCCCGCGACGCAAGAGAAAAAGACTACAGACCCGTACCTGCAGGACGTGCCCTCCGGCTACGAGTCATGATGATCGGGCCGAGGGTCTTGGTATGCCTCCCCGTGTCCAGCGCAGCGAGGGGTGGTTATGGCTGCACCACTGCCTTCACCACCTTGAGCGCTTCCACGTCGGCCAGCGCCTCGTCCAACTCGTCGAGCCGGTAGATGCGACTGATGAACGCCTCGTACGGAAAGCGGTCTCCATGCTTGGCCAGGACCTGGATGCCGCGGTAGAAGTGGCTGAAATCGCTGCCCCAGCAACCTCTGATCTCCAGGTGCTTACGATTGAGATCCCAGTGAGGATTAACCTCCACGGGGCCGGCATCGGTATACTGCCCCACCACCACGTACCGCCCGTTGTCGCGCGTCATACGCATCCCCTCTGGGATGGCCATCGGGTTCCCCGTGGCCTCGATGGTCACGTCGGCACCACGCCCGTGGGTCAACTCCAACACCAGGGCGATCCGCTCCTCAGGCCCGTGCTCCTCGATGTCGATGATGTGGTCCGCGCCGACCGCACGCGCCATGTCGAGCCTTTTCTTGGGCGCCCCGATCACGACCACCTGCGTCGCCCCGGAGAGTTGGGCCAGTATGGCCGAGTTGAGACCCACATGGCCACATCCCTGGATGGCTACCGTGTCGCCGAGCTGGACCTCGGCACGCTCCAGAGCGTGGGTGGCCGTGGGCAGGCCACACCCCGCGCCGATGTATCGCTCCGCCGGCAACCCGCGCGGCAGCT
>Ga0315553_10001633_pt1 | contig 18411 bp, 17 predicted proteins | sample SalMarSW160140MG_FD_203099 | JGI IMG/M metagenome (GOLD analysis project Ga0315553, IMG submission 203099) | Salt marsh sediment microbial communities from the Plum Island Ecosystem LTER, Massachusetts, United States - Salt Marsh Sediment SW1601-40 ... | reverse complement strand
AAAGCGGGCACCCGGGAAAGCTTCGTCGTCACCGATCTGCCGGCGAACGCCAAGTACTTCGCGGTGCGGAGCTTCGACGACTCGAGCAACCGCAGCGCGATCAGCAATGTGGCCGAAGTGAAGTGACAAGTGCCAAGTGGCAAGTTCAAGAACGGGCCTACCCCGCCATGTGGCCCGCCTGTTTCTGTGCGTCGTGAGTGCCCTCGCCTTGGAGAACACATGCATGAGCGCCGAATCGCAGCAACTGGTCTGGAATCCGCGCCCGCAACTGATCAAGCGGCTCGCCGAGTGCGTCCAGCCGATCCTCGACCGCCAGGATAAGAAGACCGGCCGCTTTGGCACCAAGCCGTGGATCTGCAGCGACCAGAACGTGCTGCTGCCGCTGGCCGCGGCGTGGGCGATCAAGGACCCGGCCAATCCGTGGTATTGCAGGAAGGCGCTGCTCGACGCGATCATGCTTGGCGGCGACGCGCTGATCGACGACCAGGACTCTCGCGGGATGTGGACGTTCCGCAAGAAGGACGGCTCGACCTGGGGCCAGATCGCGATGCCGTGGACCTACTCGCGGTGGGTTCGCGCCTTCGCCCTCATCAAGGACGCGATGCCGGCGGCGCGGCGGGCCAAGTGGGAGAAGCGCCTCCGGCTCGGTTACACGACCATCTCGAAGACGGCCGTCCGCCAGATCCACAACATCCCCTGCCACCACGCGATGGGCCTCTACTGCGCCGGGCAGGTCTTCGGCCGCGACGACTGGAAGAAGCAGGCCGCCGCGTTCGTCCGCAAGGTCGCCCGCACGCAGCACAAGGACGGCTTCTGGAGCGAGCACCGCGGGCCGGTCGTCATCTACAACTTCGTCTACGTCGAGGCGATCGGCGGCTATCACGCGCTGAGCGGCGACAAGTCCGTGCTGCCGGCGTTGCGGCGCGCCGCCGTCTTCCACGCCAACCTGACCTACCCCGACGGCATCAACGTCGAGACCGTGGACGGCCGCAATCCGTACCATCCGGGACGCGTGTCGGCGGGCAACGTCGGTTTCACGTTCACGCCCGAGGGCCGCGGCTTCCTCCTCCGCCAGCTCGGCCGGCTCCACGCGGCCGGCAACAAGGTCGGCGCCGATCACGCCGCGCAGATCCTGCTCTACGGCGCGGCCGGCCCCGCCGCGGTCATCGCCGACGCGGCGCACTGGACGTCGTCCGACGGCAAGATCGCCGTGCTACGCCGCAAGCCGTGGTTCGTCGCGATGTCCGCCCACACCGCGCCCGTGCCCGCCAATCGATGGGGGCAGGACCGGCAGAACTTCGTCAGCGTCTTCCACGACAAGACGGGCCTCATCGTCGGCGGCGGCAACACCAAGCTCCAGCCGTGGTGGAGCAATTTCACGGTCGGCGACCGCAAACTGCTCCGCCACAAGCGTGGCGACGCGTCGCCCCGGTTCGTCCCGCCGCCCGGGCTGATTCACACGCCGTCGCAGGCGTCGCTCAAGACGCCCAAGGGCGGCGGCCTCAACGTCACCCTCGACTACGGCGCCGAGAGCGGCTCGGTCACCGTCACGCCGGTGGACGACTTGCAGGTCCGCATCGTCTACGCTTGCACGCCGAAGGGGAAGCGGCCCGTGCACGGCCACCTCACTCTGATCCCGCACGTCGGGCGGGTGGTCAAGACCGGCGCGGGCGCGTCCGAGAAGCTGAGCGGGAAGGCGATCGACCTGTCGGCCAAGGCGGCGGGCGGCTGGATCGAGCACGCCGGATGGCGGCTGGCGATGCCCGCGGGGACGCGGCTCGTGTGGCCCAAGAAGGCGCACAATCCGTATCGCAAGACCGGCCACAGCCACCTGAGCGAGGGCCGGCTTGCCGTCGAGATGAAGTTCAGCGCGGCGCGGCCAAGTTACGAGTTTCTGCTGACTGTGCGGTGACGGGCTGGTGTAGAATCAGGAGTAGCAGGACCTATCCGTTGAGGAGCAGGACCTATCCGTTGAGGAGGAGGATGAAGATGACTCCGCGAAGAATTGCAGACCGTCTGTGTTTGGTCGCTCTCGTGTTGCTGGCTGCGACGCTCCCGGCCGCGCCGGCGAGCGGAGGGGACGCCGCCGGGAGGGTCGGCATCACGCGCGGCATCTGCGTCGTCCTGGGCGGCACCGAGGCGAAGCTGGCGCTCGACCTCGCCCGCAGCACCGAGGCCATCGTCTACGTCCAGCTCCAGAAGGACGCGGACGTGCTGGCCGCGCGCCGCGCGGTCGGCGCCGCAGACCTCGGGAGCCGGGGCGGGGCGCTTCGGGTCTTGCGGCCAACGAAAGGAGAACTTCGATGAGACGTGCAGAGCCGGAGACGATCTATTCGTATACCTCGGCGGCGAACGCAGTTACGTTCACCGTGAAGCCGGGCGAGGCCTTTGAGGTGGACACGGTCCCGACCTGCGGGCGGCAATTTGATTCGCACACGGGAGCGTTCGACAAGGAGGCAGAGAGCGGGATCAACGCATCGACCGGATGCATCGCCGTCGAGGGGGCAAAGGCCGGCCAGATCGTCGTGGTCGAGGTGCTGGACGTCCAGCTCCACGAGTTCGGCTACACGCGGGTGGGCGAGAAGAGCGCCGTTGTGCCGTCCCTTGCCTTGGAGGGCGGCTGGGAGGAGACGTTCAAGGCGGTCCGCATCCGCGATGGGTTTGTGGAGTGGTCGGATAGGTTGAAGATCCCTACCGTGCCCATGATCGGCTACATCGGCGTGGCGCGGCCGAACGAGGTGCTGTCGAACGCACACAACGGCGACTTCGGCGGCAATTTCGACATTCCGGAGATCACTTCCGGGGCGCGAGTGCATCTGCCGGTGCGGGTCGACGGCGCGCTGCTGCACGTCGGCGATGTGCACGCCGTGCAGGGCGACGGAGAGATCGACGGCGCAGGTGGAATTGAGACGGCCGCTCTGCTGACGCTGAAGGTGGAGTTGAGGGAAAGGCCCAAGCGGTTCGGGAATCCGCGGATCGAAACGGCCGAGTACATCGCGACGACTGGCTTCGCGCGCCCCGCCGAGGCGGCGTTTCGGCCGGCGCTGACGGACCTGATCCACTGGATGGCCGACGAATTCGGCTTCACCCCCACCGGCGCCCACATGCTTCTGGCCCAGGTCCTCGAGGCCCGCGTCACGCAGTTTGTCAATCCGCTGTATACCTATCTGTGCAAGGTGCAGCGGAAGTTCCTGGCGTCCTAGGGCGGGGGGCAGCTCGGTCCGGATGCCGGTCAATCGGCCCGGGTGCTCAGGTACTTGTTGAGGATCCGATCGCTCAGAGGGGTGATCTTTGCCTCACTGACCTCGGGGTCCTCGCCTCTGCCGGAGGGCTGGTTCTCGGGCGGAACGAACTTGAACCGGCAGATATATGCTCTGACCTCTCTGTCCTGCTTCTTTTTCCTTCTGCGTCGTCTTCTTGCTCCCTGTTCTGCATCCGCTGGCGGGGAAGTCTCCGGCCAGAACTGACGGGGGTGCTTGACCAGCTCGCTCCCGACCGCGGAGGTCCCCCGGCCCGAGAAGCCAAACGCCGCCATGCGCATGATCTTGGTCTCCGGCTCGAAGACCGTAATGACCACGCCCGCGTCCTGAACCCCCCCCCTCCATTCCCACACCTCCCACCGGCCTTGTTCCGTGAGATAGTATAGGCCCTTCAATACTCTCCCCCTTCGGCCGGGCGGGTTCTTCAGGCCGCCAAAACAACTGGGCACGGGCCGATCGAACGACCTGTAAGTCAGGTAAAACGGCGTAGTTACGTCCCTGGGCCGCTGGAACGGCCTGCAGCCGAAGAGGTCGGCGACGAAGTACTCGACCAGGTAATTCACCCGTTGGCTTCCGATCAGGATCGCGCTTTCGGGTGGGTCCTTGGCCTTCATCTCGTCGAACACCTTCTTGGCCCCCTCGATGTCCTCTTTGAATCGCTTCCGGCTTTCGATCGACTCGCGCGAGGAGAATCGGAAGGGGACGTATTGGGTGCGAAGTTCCGGCCGCGTCTTCTCAGCTCCCATCGCGCCCACGGCAGTAAGATGCTGGATGATGTTGGTCTCCACCGCTGCGTCTCGGCGGGAGATAGACCGGAGCGCCGGTACGATCCCGGCGACGCGGTGGTACTCCCCCAGATACACGGCTACATGACCGGTTGCCGTTACCGCCTGCCACAGCCGCGCCGGGCGCGAGCCGAACAGTGCTTGCGGGAGCGCCGCCCGTACGTCATGCTCGACCAGCCACCCGCATATCTTCCCCAGCACCTCCAGACTGGGATTCCTCGCCTGGTTGTGATAGAGCTTGCTCACCGTGTGCCGGTGAAGCCCGCAGTCATCCGCGATCAGTTGCGTGATGCCGTGCTTGTCTCGCCCGCATTCCTTCAGAATCTGCTGGAGCCTGATCTCGATTTCCATCGCCCGCCTCTCCGATACAGCGCCGCCGCAGAACCTCCCGACGAAGCTTAGGGCAACCTGCCGCGCAAATAACACGGATACACACAATCATACTCACTTTTTTTCAAATTTTTCAACTCTTTTTTTCCGGTTTACCCCCGCGACAACGCGCACCCGACTCGACCCCGCCCCCCGCCACCGCGCTTGGCCACGGCGCGGGCCAACACCGCCCCCACCCGGCAGAGGATCTGCCGTATCGCCATTTCAGCCCAAAACAGATTGTCCCGTCCCGTGGACATTTTCCCCCTCTCTCGGCTCGGCGCGCGCCCCGCTCCTCTGGCCTGAACAGCCCCAGAAGGGCTGTCTGAGCCGCTTAGACGCCGTGTCAGCCCTTGACAAACGCAGATTCGTGTGCTATTCTTATCTGTCAGGGCTAGGCTCGCCGGTGTGATATGTCCTCGTTTCGCGCCCACTGCTGTCTGCAAGAGCAGCGGGCCGAGCGGACGGACGTGGGCAGGGCCGGACGCCGGCGAAGATGGGGCGCCCGATGGGGGAGATGACCGGGAATGGATCGGCGGCGGAGGACGATCGGCACACGCGGGGGGGGGAATCCAACCGCGAGCAAAGAGTAAGGGTGGGCGCAGGAGTGGTGCGCGGCGCGGGCGATGACTTCATCGTCCGCCGATACTGACGGGCAAGGGGTAGCGAGGATGCGCGGGATGACGCGCCGGGCGAGGAGGCAACCAGGCGATGACAGGGCGGGACATACATGCTCGAGGTGATGGCGATGTATATGAGGCGCCGCAGGCGGCCGAAGCGGAGGAGATTCGGGAGATCCCCCTCGATCGGATAGATGTTGCCTGGTTCTGTGAGCGAACATCCGTCCGAGAGGGGTCGGTGGAGGCGCTCGCGAGCAACATCGACAAGCGCGGGCTGATCCACTTCCCAATCGTTATCCGCGCCGAAGACGGACGCTACCTCCTGATCGCCGGCAGCCGACGGCTCGAAGCGCTGAAAGGGCTCCGCCACGAGACGATGCCCTTCCGGGTCATCCGCGCGACAGAGGAAGAGGCGGCGATGCTCTGCGCCTCGGAAAACCTGCACCAGGAGAAGCGGCACCCGGTCGAGGAGGCGCGAACGATACAAGCGATCAAGCGAACCACGGATATGACGGACGCCAGGATCGGGGAGGAACTGGGCCTCGGGCAGGCATCGGTGAGCGAGCGCCTCAGTATTCTCCTGCTGCCGGACGACGTTCTGGCGAACGTGGGTACGCTCCCAAACAGCCCGTTCAAGTACGCACATGCTGTGCGACTGGCACCACTTATGCGCACGGGGCGGCGCGATCGAGCGCTCGAAGCGCGGGAGCTGTGCCGGAAGACGATCCGATGCAGGCTCACCGCGTCCGACGTTCGGCGCCACGTGAGAATGCTGGTTGGGGACGAGTACAACCGACTCCCCGCCAGGCTCCAAGCCCTGTTCCTCAGCAGCCAGTTCATGACGCCCGACATGGCTTTGCTGTTCTTGAACCCGGAGAGGGCCGTCAAGACGCACGGCCGGTGGGCCGAGCAACTCCGGGCCGCAGCCAGGGCGTGGACGGTGCAAGAGCGCAAGGACTTCATCGTCCGGGCGGTTTCCAAGGAATGGTCGCTGCGCGAGACGAAACGGGCGCTGGTGAAGGCGCTCGCACGTCGCATCAGGCCAAACGCCGCTAAGCCTTCACGTCAAGTGCTTCTTGGTTTAATAAGGGAACTCCTCAAGGCCCTGGACGAGCATGCGATGGAAGCAGTGTCGACGTCCGGCGGCGAGAGGTCGGAGGCGCTCTTGGACGAAGTCCAAAGACTGCTTGAACGGCTGGACAGCTTTGAGCAGATGCTGAAGGCGGCCCCGGCGGAGGACGAATCGACACCGGTCGGCCCGCGCGGGCTCGAGATTATCGGCCGCCGATGCGCCGAGGACGGACCGGAGCCTGAAAGGAAGACCGGGTAGTAGAAAGCGTAACCTTCCTGTAATCATTCTGCGTTCTTCTAACAGGACGATCCGGGCGAAGCGCATGGCACTGCCGCGCTGAGACCGGCACGGCATAGGGTGGGGACACATAAGAAGCGCGCCTGAACGTTGAGCCGCGTCAAGCGCCACGATAGAGATGTAGAGGAGGACCATCATGCACACGGACACGCGCGGTCAGAAGTTCTGTCTGCTGCTCGAAGGCCCCGCGGAGGAGGCGCCGGCGCGGAAGGCCAAGGCCGCCCGGAGACGGAGCGATTCTCCACCGCTCGATCCACTCGAGATCACCGAGGGCGTGAGCTACCTGGTCGCCGCGACGGGGAAGCGGCCGCGCCTCCGGCGCAAGCCGGGCAAGAGCGCGGACGAGGCGTTCGTGCTCGAACCGGTCTGGACGACTCAGCCGCCACAGCTTCTGATGCTCACGATGAACGGCGAAGCCGCGCTGGTCAACGGCGCACCGGCCCCCCCGGTCGCGCTGCTGAGACAAAAGGACATGGTGCAATTCGGGTCGGCGAGCGACTGTGTGGCCCACGTGACGATCTACAACGAGCCGTACGTCGGGCCGCCGCCCGCGGACGTGATCGGCAAGACGTGCCCGGTGTGCCTGGCGACGATCACAAGCGACGACACCGCAAGGGTTTACGTCTGTCACCACTGCCGCACCCCGCTGCATCTGGAGGGCGAGGAGGCGCCCCCGGAGAGACGCCGTGAGTGCGCCCTGGTCAGCCCCAATTGCTACTACTGCGGGCTGCCGGTGGTGCTGGAAAAGGGCTACACCTATCGGCCGGAGCTTTGAATTGAAGAACAGGATCCGCTACCTCAGAGAAGTCAAGCTCCGTTCGAGCTGCGCGTCGGCGGTCGCAAGGCGCGAGGACCGCCTCCCTCGCTTCCTGGACATGCCGGACGACGCGCACGACCGGCTGGATCAGTTGAACGTTGCCATCGTCGGCGTCGGCAGCGTGGGGCGAAACGCGGCGCTGCACCTCGCGCGTCTGCAAATCGCAGGGCTGCTGCTGATCGACTGCGGGCGGCTGAAGGCGCAGAGCGTCCTGACCCATTTGATCTCCCCGGCGGACGTGTCTCAGCCCAAGGCTTCGAACGCCGGTCGGGTGTGCAAGCGAGTGAGCCCGGACACGCGCGTGATGGTGTCGGATGGGACGGTACAGGAGCTGCCCCTGACGGCGTTCGCCGGTGTCGACGTCATCTTCCTTGCCACGGACAATCTATTGGCTGAGAGCGAAGTGGCGCAGCGGGCGATTTGGCTGGGCAAGCCCCTGATTCAGGCCTCGGTACACGGAGCCACTCTGGTCGGCCAGGTCCGGTGCTTCTCGAACCGCGACGGGCAGGGCGCGTGTCCCGTCTGCAGCTTCTCGGAAGTTGAGTGGAATCATTTGAACTTGCAGACCCGCTTCAACTGCGATGGCCCGCCGATGGGAAAGGCAGCCGCCGAGATCACCAAGGAGCCGACGATGAGCACGAGCTTCTTGTGCTCGACCGCAGCGGATCTCGCCCTCGTGCAGATCCTGCGATACGTGCTCGGTCTGGGCGCTCCGGTGATGGACACGATGCTCGAGTACTGCGGATATACGCATCGGACGGTGGTATCTCCGCTCGTCCGAAACCCGGAATGCAGGTGTGACCACACGACATACGAACGGGCGCCGTGTCCGCGCCCGGTTCCCGACTGCACGCTTCGGCAGTTCGCGTCGTTGGCGGGGTTTGACGGTGAGGAACTGTTGTCGTTCAGGGTGGACGAAATGACATACGCAGAGCTGGGGGCGTGCGGGTGCGGAGGGAGCCGGCCTCTGCGGCGGTTCGTCGCAGATGGGGCGCATGTCGGCCGCTGCCGCTCATGCGGAGCTCCCGTGTTCCCCCGGCCATCTGATTCACACCGCCCTGTGCCCCGCTCCGTCGTCGCGGACGTGCTGGACCGGCCGCTGCGCGACCTCGGCGCCGGGGCGGCGCAGTGGCTGGCCGTGCGGTGCGGCGACCGGGCCGTGTTGTTCATCGGCCCTGAAAACGGGCAGAAAGGGGCATGAGCTGATGCTGAAAGTAAAGGAGATACTCCCCGAGAAGCCGGCGGGCGGATTGGCCGAGCTCGAGAAGGTCCGACTGGGGCACCGGTACCAGCAGATGCTGGAGGGAGCCGCGGCCACCTGTGGCGGGCCGCGATTCTGGCGCGACAGGAAGGGGGCGATGACCCGGAACGTGCTGGCGCTGGCCGAGATCTCGCCGCGATTCGGCGTACAGAACGTCGATATGCGAGAGACATTGAAGATCCGGGCGATGATGCGGGTTCCCGTGCCGCTCCGGCCGGACGCGGACGGCAGACTCCGCGTCGCCAACACCGCTCAGTTGACGTTGATTTATCCGCAGGAGGCCCTTCGCCAGCCCCTGCCGGGTTACTCCTTCGTCGAGATCGTTCGGCCGCTTGGCGTTTGGCACGCGAACTGCTCGGCCGAGCCCGTACAACTGCTGTGCTTGGGGGCGGAGCTTCCGGCCGGGATTCGGCTGACCAATATCGTGCTGATGACTTATGGGGCGCTCTCGATGCAGACGACGATGCTGGACGAGCGAGATGCCGCAGGAGTCATGAACCCGGACGCCGCTCGATGGTGGCAAGAAAACACGGCTCTCACGCCGCTATCTCAGGCCCTGTTTCTCGGGCCGGATGGCCCCGATGACCGCGACTAGCTTTGGCGGAGAAAGGTGAAGGACATGCGGCAAGACACCCGATGTGACAGGAAGCAACTGGCGAAGGATCTGGAGGCACTTGGCTTCTCGTCCGAGCGCGGAGGGTACCGGCGCCATCCGAGCGGCGTGGTCTTCGCTTCTGACGGGCGAAGGCCGCATCTGGAGACCCCGTGCCGTGGAAGGAACACGGACCCGCTGCTGAATCAATTGGGCCGGCCGGGCTTGTGGAAGGCCGTCAAGGGAGAGAATGGGCGAATCCTCCGGGTGTTCGATCTGCCGCTCGCCGCGATGCGCGATGTGGACGGCCGGACTGACCTAGATATTGATGAGGAGATCGTGTCGCCGTTCTACTCGCTGGTGGACTGGGCTCTGAGGACGGCCGACGGCGAGGCCCCGGCCGGCTGGCGCCTTCCGCCACGCGACGAGCTGGAGGTGCTGATGCCCTCAGAGGCTCTGACCGTGCAGTGCGGGACGGAGGCCCGGCAGGGCGAACTGACCTACGAGCCGAGCTGCCTGGCTCTGAGGTACGCGCTGGCGCGCAACGTTCGCGAGGACCTCCCCCGGGCTCGCTCGGACTGGCTCCGCGAGGTGCTCCTCTCGGCCCAGAACTACTGGCAGATGGCGCGCGTGGGATTTGTCGGCGACGCGAGCAACCCCTCCGTTCTGGCCGAGGCCGACCTGACCGGGGTGCCGCACTCGCTGCTCGATAGGGTGCTGGGAGACGCCCTGGCCGCGCTGAAGTGTCTGGTTCAATGGATCGTCCGGTCGGTGGCCTTCTTGGTGGACCGGAAGAGCAGGTGTGAGGCGTTGGAGGTATGCGGAATCCGCCCAGAGTTCACAACCGTGTCATGATGAGAGGAGGTGATGAAGGATGAGTGAGAACCCGACCCCGGGGACTCTGAGCTTCGAGGTCTCAGACGTGACGCGCACACGCACGTTCGAGGCCACCGATGTTCAGAGCACCCTACCGGCCGGCGCTGTGGCCAAGTCGATCGCGGCTTCCCTCCAGTTGCCGGACAACGTGCCCTGGGGCCTGCGCGACGACGTCACGAGCCGATTCCTCGAGGACTCCAAACCGATCGGGGAACAGATCGGCCCGTCGGCGAAAGTGTCGCTGACCCCAAAAACCCATTTGGGCTAGTAATGGGGCCACGTCGGGGCAAGGCGGAGGTGCGGGGGACTCGGCGCGCCTCCGCCGAAGCCCACGTGGCGTCTGGAGATCAAGAAGAAATGAAAGAGAACGTCGCTGCGAACGTCCCCACGAACGACCTGGTGGGGTTGGAATCACCGGAGCTCACCGTCGTCGCGAAACTGGAGCCGGACGGGCCCGGGGTCGAGCGTGAGCCGGTAATGGACGCCGACCTGGTCGACATGCAGAGCGAGATGTGGCTCAACGGCTGTCTTCGGAAGGGGTATCCGGACTCGCAGATGGCCGAGATGCCGATGCGCCTGTTGCCCATCTTCAAGGACGGCGAGGGCCGGCGCTGCGCCGGGTTCCAACTCGAAGCAAGAAACCCCGGCGGCGAAACGACCTCGAGCCAGTTCGGCATCCAGTCTCTCGGGCACGTGGCGGGCCGCGCGTCGCGGCGGCTTCTGAGTACGGGCGTGCTCAAGCCGAACGAGCTTTATTACTACGAAGTGATCGCGGAGCAGGGCGACGGCGCGGTCGATCGCCGGCCGATGACCGAGCCCCCCGGCGCCGCCTCGTTCACCCTAAAGGCCAAGCCCCAGCCCCTGGTCTACCTGACGATGTCCCTGCCGCGGCTCCTCGAACGGGCGAGCGCGGTCGGCCCGGTCGACGGCTGGTGCCCGGTGTTTTATACCGTCGACGCCTTCACCAAGGCGGAACGGTTCAGCCGGCGCGGCGCGATGATGGATCCGCCCATCGAATCGGGGGGAGTTCTTCTCGGGCCCATTTGTTCGTGCCCGGAAACCGGAGAGTTCTTTGTCGTTGTCAATGACGCGCTGGAATTGGCGGAGGCCGAGCAGAACAGCTTCTCCCTGGAGTACTCGAGCGAGACTTGGGGCCGCATCCTGGCGGCGGTCCGGGCGCGGCAAGCCCACCGTGCGAACCGGGCGGATCGGATTGTAGGTCAATGCCACGGGCACAACTTCCTGCCGCCACATGACGACCAGCGTTGTGATGAGTGCGATCAGAGGCTCACCTGCACTATGACCAGCGTGTTCGTGTCGGCACAGGACCTGCTGTGGAGCCGATCCGTATTCGCGCGTCAGCCTTGGACCTTCTGTCACATATTCGGCTTGAACGCGCGCGCGCAGGAAGTGCATGGAATTTTTGGCTTCAGGGGCGGCCAACTGGTGGAGCGGGGCTTCCACCTGATCGCCGACTTCGAGCCGGAGCAGTAGGACGATGAAGCCGGGAAGGGTCTCTCCCGCACACGAGTCGTAACAGGAAGAAGAAGGAGACTGAGATGGAAAAGCCGACGCAGGAAAAGATCCACGGCATCGTGACAACGCTGTTGGACCCAGCCGTGCCCGCAGCGCACCGCGAGGAACTGCTGAAAGAGCTGGCCTTGCTCGATTCTCCGGAAGCGCGGTTGGCGCTGAGGTCGTTCCTGAAGCTGGCGGCCTCGGGCAACAGCAAGCTGGTCTACGAGGAGAAACTCAAGGAGCTCCAGGCCAAGCTCCGAGAGCTGGAGGAGGGCGGCCTGCAGTGCGGCACGTTCATCCGAATGCACAAATCGAAGTCCGGGAACCGCCGCTGCAAGGTCAAGCTGGAGGACGGCAGGTCGCAGTTCCCGATGGTGCCCGACGACGAGCTGGCGGCACACCTGCGCCGGGGCGACAGCGTGATGCTGGATGCACAAGCAAAGGTCGTGTTGGACTACGAGCCGATGAATGCGGAGACGGGCGACGAGGCGGTGCTGGAGAGAGGCATCGGCGACGGCCAAGTTGAGGTCACGGTCCGCGGCGACGACCGGGGCGTGTTCGACGCGTCGCAGGATCTGATCGACGCAGTCGCCAAAGGAGAAGTGGCCCCTGGGCGCCGTCTCCTGGTCTGCTGTCGCCAGCAGTTCGCCTTCACAGCCCTGCCCCAGGAGGACGGGCTGGCGCATTACCAGTACCTCGACCGCAGCCCGGTGCCCAACGTGATCATCGAGCGAGATATCGGCGCTCCGCCGCAGTACATCGACGAGGTGCTGGACATGATCCAGATGGAGATGACCGATCCGTCGCTGCGTCGCACGTACCGGCTGCCCCGGTTCATGATGCGGCTCTTGATCGGCCCGACAGGCACCGGAAAGACGCTCAGCTTCGACGGCCTCCGGCATGCCGTGTACGACTTGATGAGCGAGGTCATCGGCGTGTCTGTTGAAGACCTGCCTCCGCGTGTGATGCGGCTGAGAAACGCTCAAGTGCTGAGTATGTGGTTCGGCCAATCCGAGAAGAATCTGGACAGGTTCTTCTCGGAGGTCGAGCAGCTTGCCTGTGAGCCGTTTGTCGGGGCCGACGGCAAAAAGCACATTCTACCCGTCCTGTGTATCCTCGAGGAGCTGGACGGTCTCGCGCGGTCGAGGGGTCATGACGCGATATATGACCGCGTGCTCACCACGGTCTTGGAACGCATGGACCCCGGGAGGCAGAGCCTCCAGGGCAAGCTGATCGTGTTCCTGGCTACCACCAACGTACCAGAGCAGGTCGACACGGCGATACTGCGCCGTATCGGGGGTACGGTGGAACGCTTTGGCCGACTGACCCGACGGTCGTTCCAGTTGGTGCTCTCGAAGTGCCTCAACGGCCTGCCGGTCGCGTCCGACAACGGATCCAGCCGGGCCACGCTGCAGCGGAGCATCATCCTGAGTCTGTCCGCCTGGCTGTACGGTCCGAACAGCGGCGACAAAGGCCAGGTGGAGATAGCGGTGGCCGGATCGACCATCCCCGAAGTCCGGTACCGAAGGGACTTCCTCACCGGAGCGCTCGTCAACCAGGCAGTGCGACAGGCTGCGGAAGAGGCCTGCCGCGAGCATGAGCTTGGCTGCGAGGCCCCTGGGGTGACCGTTGAGATGCTGAAGCGCTCGTTCCACGGTCAGATTGAGGGCATCACGGCCCGGCTGAATCTGCACAACGTACATGAGTACGTCACGCTGCCCGAGGGGGCTCGAGCGACCCAAGTGCGCAGAATTGAGCAGCCCGGTATCTTCCCATTTGAACTGGCGAGGGCATCATGAATCAGAAAGACAAAACAAGCCGAAAGAACCCGAACGAGTACCGCGAGCCACCGATGACGATGACGGCGCGGCGTGCGGCGCTGCAGCAACTTGACGAGCGGCTGGTCACGCTGCTGGGCGAATACGGGGTGTCCGTCGAGCCGATCGACAACCCGTACGTGGTGTGTTTCCGCGCCGTGCCTCTGGAGCACTTCAGCAAGCCGAGAACGAATCTGCTGCTTCGGCGGCTGTCGCCCGTGGGGGGCTCCAGCGCGTATGTGGATGCCGATCTCGAATACACCGGCTCCGACAAGACGCTGATGGAGACGATGACCGGGCGGACAGCGAGGAACTGGCGGCAGCTTCGCGTTCCCCCCATGAGCGGCCCCACCGGCGACGTCTTCTGCGACGTGCTCGAGCTGCTCCGCTCGCCCATCGCCGAACAGATCCGCAGCGTGCAAACCGCCCTGGATGAGGGCGGCAAGGGCGCGGACACCCCGAGCCTGGGCCGGATGCTCGATGCGATCGGCGAGATCATTTCGCCGGAGGAGGCGGCGGAGGCCCACCGCACAAGCTTCCGCAAGGAGCTGGCGACGCGGCTGGCGATCATCACCACCCGCAGCGTGCCGCCGTTCAGCGCGGTGCTGTGGGGGCGGTCCGGCTGCGGGCTGGATCATGTGATGCTGGCCGCGGCGCATGTGTTGTTCGAGGGCGGGCATCGTTCGCTGGTCGTTCGGGTGTGCAGCGGCCGGGCCGCCGCCGGCTCCATCTTCCAGGCCGAGGCCGACACGGCCCTTCTGAAACTGCTTTCGGAGGCGGGAGCGCTGGAGGATTGCCTGCTGCTGCTCCAGGACCTGGACGTGTGCGTGACCGGCTCCCCGGCGAGTCGGTCCCTGCTGTGCAACGCTCTGGATCACGGCCTGCGGCTGTTCGCGACGGTTCAGTCGGAGGCGGGGCTGGCGCGGTTCGAGGAGGACGAGGCGCTGGCCCGCCGGCTGGCCCCGGTTCGGGTGGATGCGCCGACCTACAAGGCGGTCGCCGAGGCGCTCCGCGAGCTGGGCAAGGCCAGCCGGGTTGAAGTCGCTCCGGCGGCGATTCAGGCCGTCCTCAGCCGCACTCGGAAACAAGGCGCGGTGGAGCCCGCCGCTTCGATCAGCCTGTTGAGCGCTGCGATCGCCGAAGTGGCGTGGCGCGGCGGCAAGATAGTCCATCCTGACGACGTGTTGGCCGTTCCGTGTGATGAATGGCCCGGTGACAATGAAAAGGAGTGAGAGCCATGAATGAAAGGATTCGACGACCGCACGAAAGTTTCGGCCCCGCCCCGGGAGGGCCCCGCGACATTCTCTCCGGCACGGTGGACACGCGGGGCTCGGCGATGGTCTCACACGGCCCATACAGCGAGACCCTCCCGGTGGGCGGGATGACGGTCTCCGAGATCCGCCGCCGCTTTCATGACCGGTTCGACATCGACCCGCAGAGCCAGGCGATCATCGACGGCCACGAGGCGGACGACAGCACGAAGGTCCAGCCCGGGCAGCACTTGGGCTTCATCAGAAAAGCCGGCGAGAAAGGGCGCTGAGCACGTGAGTACGGACAGGCGCGGCGGCGCCGCCCCCGGCTCGGGCGTCGGCCGCGCCCGTTCTGAGTGAGACCGATCATGGCAGGACCTGCGGGGCGACAACCGCGCCTTGTTCGAACAGGAGGCCCCTATGCCCGAGACAGACTTTGCCAAGCTGGCGGAACTCATGAAACAGGCGCGAAGCAGGCGCCGGGACATGTCGAGGATTCAGGTGATGGATGAAGTCACGATCAGGGGCGCACAGGTCACTGCGACTTCGCCCGAGGGCCAGACCGTCGCGATGAGCCTCGAGAAGCTCATCGAGACGATCACGGCAGCGCAAGGGGCGCGCATGAACACAGGCATCGTCCTTCCCGATGGTGTGAAGGCCGTGAGGTCACAGGGGCGGATCACCATCCTCGTGTACGAGAGGCCGCCCCAGGTGTACAACCTGAAGTGGATCGCCAGCAACTCACCCGCCTCGTTTGGCAAGAACACGAAATACCGCACGGTGAAGATCGCGTTGCCCTACCTGATCGTGCTGGCGGTGTTCGAGCCCGGCCCCGGCAACCGTCTCATGCTTTCTCACCGCAACGAGTGCTTCTTCCGCACGGCTCCTCTCAAAGGGCCGGACGATGAGCTGCTCTATCCGGCGCTCCTGAACTGCTCCAAGTTCAGCCCCCAGGATGGACACCCGTTGTCCTGGATCTGCACCGCCAAGCTCGATCCATCGTTCCTACTCACCGTGCACGACGAGAACGCGCGAATTCTGGCGGGGCTCTGGGCTCTCCTGCGCGAGCTGCTCGAGTCGGGGTACAACAAATCGAGCGAGCATCATGAAGAATCGAGCTGGTTTACAGAGACCGTGAACGCCAACGTCGACCGCCGGATCACCTCGGTCGAGGCCTGGGAGAAGGCAACCCGGCGGGATCGCTGTTTCGCGATCGAAGTTCCGTGGCTGAAAACCGGAATGACCCTCAAGCAGGTCACGGATCGGATCTTCCAAAACGCGCGCGCCGTTCAGCCGAAGGTGACCTCGGCGAGCGACATCGCCCGGATTCTGTTCAACCACGCCATCGCGCACTGAACGCTTGGCCCGGATGTGAGGAGCGTCTGATGAAGCACCCCGACCCGAATCTCGTCACGCCGATCTACGTGAAGACCGATCCCGACATGCCGCAGCCCGAAGAAGATGTCTATTACGTGCTGTCCGCCGAGGGACTGTTCCTCTGTCGGAACCACCCGTTCTTCAGCAGCAGCGTCCCCGCCCGCGACTGGCCCGGCGAGTTGGCTCCCCAAGACACGTTCCTCCGGCTCGACTACCCCAAAGTGCCGCGGCGCCTGATGGAGCTGGCAGTGGCCTTTTTCGCCTGGATCGGCAAGAAGTACGACGCCGAGGCCGCCCTGCTCCTGGCGTGGGACGAGCAGGCGAAAGAAGTGCACCTCATCGTCCCCGAACAGCTCACCACGATCTCGCGCAACTATTGGGGCGACCGCTACCCGAGGGGCGTTCAGTACGATGCCCCTCTCAAACTCCCCGAGGGCTGGATCATCTTTGGTGACCTTCACAGCCATGTGGACGGCGCGGCGTACTCATCTTGGGTCGACAAAAACGATGAGACATATCGAGCCGGCCTGCACATCGTCGTCGGGCGGGTTCACCGGGAGCCGCCGGAGTTCCACGTTGAGGCGACAGTCGACGGCTCCAGATTCACCGTCAAGCCGGAGTTGGTTCTGGAGGGCTATCAGCGCCGCGCCGCGACGGTGCCACAACGCTGGCTCGAGATGGTCGAGGTCGAGGTCGTCTCCTACCGCCGTGGCCGGAAATGCGTCACCGTCCTGAACCCGGGCGCTCCCGACGGCGGCGCAGCCCAGGCGGAAGACGACGGCGAGGACGCCGAGGAAATCACGAGCGCCGCCGAAACGCGTCACGGTGAAGAAACGCGCCGGCCCGGCTGCGATGAGGGAGATAACGGCCACGACACGTCCGGCACCGAGGTCAAGAAGATCGTGCTTCAACTCCCGGCGCCCAAAGAAGGGCAGGAGGATTCCAGCGTCGGCGAGGAGGCCACGAATGACCAAGCCGCGATCAAAGATTGACCGGCCGCTGGTCCCCGATCTGCCCGATCATTCCACCGTCAAGATTCTCGGCCTGGGCGGGGTGGGCGGCATTGTGGCCCGCTACCTGACCATGTTCCTCGCCTCGCTCGACCGCAACATCCGTGTCGTGTTCGTGGACGGCGATAGCTTCGAGCCGGGGAACAGCACACGCATGTACTTCTCCGACCACGGCAACAAAGCCGTGGTGACCCGAGCGGACCTGATCGACCGGTTTGTGGACTCGCTGCTCTCTCTTATCGCCGTCGCGGAGTACGTCACGCCCGAGAACATCGCGCGACTCATCCACAACGGCGACAACGTGATCCTTACCGTGGACAACCATGCAACCCGGAAGCTGGTCTCGGATTTCTGCGCCACCCAGCTCGACGACGTGTGTCTCATCTCCGGCGGAAATGACGGCGTAGGAAAGGATGCCACCGGCCGGCAGCAACGGGGGACGTACGGCAACTGCCAGATCTACATCCGCCGCGGCGGCCGTGACCTTTGCGCGCCGCTGACCCGGTATCACCCGGAGATACAGGAACCCGCAGATCACAGCCCCTCCGACAAGAGCTGCACCGAACTCGTCAAATCGGTGCCACAGATCCTGTTTGCCAACCTCATGGCGGCGTCGGCCATTCTCAACACGTTCTGGCTTTACCTGTGCCAGGCCAGCCATTACAGCGAGCTGGCCTTCGACATCGCCGACGGCCTCATGCGGCCGGTGATGCTCCCCCCGCCGGACCTCGACGCATTGCGCTCCGCAGGGGAAACCGGGGACAGATAACTTTCTTTCGCCGGACAACGGACAAGCATTGCGCGGAGCGGATTAGCCTGGCGAAAAAAGTTATCTGTCCCCGCTTTCCCGCTTTCAGCGTTTCGCCACCGCGCGGCGTGCGAAAAACGGTGACTGGCACCAGCGGAGCGAGTGAAACGAGCGGAGACGTGCCTGTCACCGGTTTTCAGCACGGGAGCACGGGTCCGGGACCACGGGTCGCGGATCTCAAAATTCGCGGGATTCGGCATTGGCTCTTTCCGCGAAGCCGCTATACTATCCACCGGATTTCTTCCACCAGAGCCACTTGGGAGCGTTGGGTGTGGACAGTGTCTTTCGCTGGGAGCAATGGGCCCGGTTCGCGCGGCGTTGCGCCATCTTGTCCGTGCTGATGGCCGCCGTTGCGGTTCCGGCCGCGTGTCAGGCGCGAGAGGCCAAGAACGTCACGGACCTGCCGCCTGTCAACGTCTGGGCCACGGGCGATTGCGTCCGGGTGAACCCGGTGACGGGGAAGTATTTCATCGACCGCCCGGACATCCATCCCGACTATCCGACCGGCGACTACCGCTCGCACAACGCAGTGTGGGACGCGGCGAGGAAGACCGTCACCCTCCGCGCCGCCCGCAACGAGTTCGTGGCGTTCCAGGTCATTGTCGAGAGCCACAAGCCCGTGTCCGGCGTCAAGGTCCGGCTCGACAAGCTCATCGGGCCGCGCGGCGCGGCGATCGGCGGC
>Ga0315553_10001632_pt1 | contig 18412 bp, 15 predicted proteins | sample SalMarSW160140MG_FD_203099 | JGI IMG/M metagenome (GOLD analysis project Ga0315553, IMG submission 203099) | Salt marsh sediment microbial communities from the Plum Island Ecosystem LTER, Massachusetts, United States - Salt Marsh Sediment SW1601-40 ... | reverse complement strand
GGCAACCGGCAACTGGCAACTCGCTCATGAAATGGTACGCCGCGGCCATCTTGATTCTCCTCTTGGCCCTGGTATTCGACCTCGGGCTCTTGGCCTACGCCATGTACGCCCTGTTGGCCGTGATGATTACCAGCCGGCTGCTCTCGCACCACTGGTCGCAAAACGTCACCGCCGTCCGCCGGACCAATCGCGACATGGTGCACGTCGGCGACAAGGTGGCCGTGAACATCTGGATCGAGAATCGCGGCCCGCTGCCGGTCGCCTGGCTGCTGCTAGAAGACATCCTGCCACGCCGGGCCATTCTCTACGATCCGCCCAATCTCCGCGTGCACGGCCGCCGCACCAACCTGATCATGCTCAAGAGCCGTGCCCGCAGAACGCTCATGTACCAGCTTGATTGCAACCGTCGTGGGTATTACCAGATCGGCCCGCTGATGCTCGAGACGGGCGATCTGTTCGGCCTCCATCGCCGTTACCGCATCCTCACAGAACCGCTCTTTCTGCTGGTCTATCCGGAAGTGCTGCCGCTGGCCGGCTACGATATTGCTTCGCGACGGCCCATCGGCGAGGTCCGCATGTCGCATCGGCTTTACGAAGATCCCACGCGGATTGCCGGCGTGCGGGCCTATCAGCCGGGCGATCCGCTCAACCGCGTCCATTGGCGGGCGACGGCGCGCACCGGCTCGCTGCACAGCAAGGTCTACGAACCGTCGTCCGTCGCCGGCGCGACGCTCGTGCTCGACTTTCATCAACACGCGTACGACCCGGCCCACGAGCCGGTACGCTCCGAACTGGCGGTGACCGCCGCCGCGTCGCTGGCGGGCGCACTGTTCGAAATGGGCCAGCAGGTCGGCCTGGTCACGAACGGGCGCGACGCCGCCGACCGCGTCCGCACCGAAGGATGGAGCCGCGAGGAGATCGCCACCCGACACGCCGCCGAGACCTCGGTGGCCATGCTCGAATCGAGCGATCGGCTTCGTCCCTTGATTGTCGACACCCGCCGCGGCGGCGACCAGTTCATGCGAATTCGCGAGACGCTGGCCCGGCTCGAACTGACCGACGGGCTGACGCTCCCGCAACTGGTGCTCGAAACGGCCGGACGCATGCCCCGCGACGCCACCGCTATCGTGCTGCTGCCGAAGGTCGACGCCACGACGGCCGTCGCCCTGGGCAGCCTGCGACGCCATGGGCTGGCCGTCACCGCGATCGTGAATATCTACGACGACTGGGACTACGCCGCGGCTGCCGGGCTGCTATTGGCCGAGAACATCCCGTCACACCATCTCAAGGATCGCCAGGCCATTTCCACCGTCTGCCGCCGCTTTTTGTTAGGATGAACGACAGAGTTTCCAGTTGTCAGTTGCCGGTTGCCAGACTCGAATGTGAACCTTTCCAAGATCCTACCGAGTATCCACTTCTCATATTACTACCGCTACTTGCCCACGATTATTCACACAACCTCGCACTTTGAACTTCGTGCCTTGCGGCGCTATAGCGTGCCCACCAATAACTGGCAACTGACAACCGGCAACTGGTAACTCAATTGCAATGCCCAAACGCCTCTCCATGACCGGTGCCGATTACGTCACCATCGCGCTGAGCCCGGCGTTGATCATGACCCTCATCGGCAGTCTCGTTTTCTTTCTTATCGAGGTTTTCTACCGCGGCCAGTTCTCGGGGCGAGTGAGTTACGTTTTTGCGTTGTATGTCTTCGCCGCCGTATTGGTCGGCCGCATTTCGATCGAAGAGGGCAACGATCGGGCCGTGCTCTTCGGTATTCCGCTGGCCGTCGCCACGCTATTTGTCGTCAACACGTTCATCGCCGGGCATTTTTTGGTCAACCTGACGATCATCGTCATCATCTGGTGGTGTGCGCACAAGCTCACCTGGGATTGCACCGTGATCGACGATCGCGAGGACGCTTCGGGCGAAGGTCTGTTGCACGCGGCCGGCCTGGCCCCCTCGGCCGCCGAGTCAATCAACGCCGATGCCCCTGGCGAGAAGGAAACCGACGAAAAGAACAAAGAGAAAAACAAACACCCCAGCATCGCCGACAAACGCCGCGCGAAAGAGGCTGGTGAAGAGTCGACATACGGTACACCAGGTGATGCGTCGGGCAATGCACCGTCCGTTGAACGAACACCGTCCACCGAGCCTCCGCCCAGCTGGTGGGAACAGTACGTCGAGCGCCGCCGTCGCCGGCACGTGCCGGGCGTCTGGGTCGTCTATTTCTCGCTGGCCGCCCTGCCCTTGTTCGGACTGTTGAACGCGGCAGTTCCTAGCAGCGGCCGGGCCTTCGCTCTCAGAATGTTGATCCTCTACGTCGGCAGCGCGCTGGGGCTGCTGCTCACTACCAGTTTTCTCGGACTGCGGCGCTATCTGCGTCAGCGGCGGCTGGAGATGCCCGCGCCCATGGCCGGCACCTGGGTCGGCATCGGGGCCATCATGATCGCGGCCGTGCTCATTTTTTGCTCGCTACTGCCCCTGCCGGCCGGTGATTCCTCCTTCTGGTCGTTGCCAATCCAATTCACGTCGCGCGACGACTTGTCCGCCTCACAATACGCAATCCTCAATCGCGAAGGCGTCAAGGATCAGTCGCCCGGCACCGCCGAAATGCAAAGAGGCGCTGAGCCCGGTTCGCAAACCAAGTCGCAGCCAGACTCTCGCAGTTCACCGCCGCCCGCCGCCGACGGCAACGGCACCGGCCAACCGAGTAAATCGGGCAGCGGCGGTTCCAAAGGCAAAAAGTCGCAACAACGCAAAGACAACAGCAAGCAACCCACCAATTCGAATCAGCAACAGAAACAGCAGCGCGAACAACAGCAAGAACAAGGTCAAAAACAAGAGCAGGAAAAACAGCCGACCGAGCAACAGGACCGCCAGCAAAATCAACCTAAAGAGCAGCCACAGCAGCGCCATCAATCGCAGAACCGGCAGTCGAACGAACCAAAGTCCTCCGAAAAGAAAGACGAGGAAAAACAGCGGCGCAAATCATCAGCAAGCCCGTCGCGGTCGCCGCCCCAACAACCCTGGCGACCTCCGATCGAACCGATCTCCGGCCTCACCTGGGTCGGCGCCCTGGCCAAGCTACTCTTCTTTGCTGCGCTCATCCTGTTGGCGCTCTACCTGTTGGTCCGCTATCGTCACCGCGTGGCCGCTGCATTGCGCCAACTGATCGATGAGCTGCGTGACCTGTGGAACAGTCTCTGGGGCGGCCGCAAAGCACAAACCGCCGCAGAGGACGAACAGCCCGAATCGGTCGCCGCCCCGCCCCACCCCTTTGCCGACTTTGCCGACCCGTTCATGTCGGGCGCTGCCCAGACCATGCCGCCTCACGAGTTGGTCCGCTATAGCATCGCTGCTTTCGAGGCCTGGTCCCGCGAGCACGGCCACCCGCGCGATCCCGATCTGACCGTGCGGGAACTCGTCCACCTCGTCACCCCGCCCGGCACGCCGCTGGCCCGGCACGCGCGAACCCTGGCCAATCTGCACGGCCAGGCCGCCTATACCGACCGCCCGCTGACCGCCGCCGAAGTCCACCGCCTCCGCGATCTTTGGTACGCTATGCGAGGATAAACTGCTATATCCAAGACTGTCAGCACCCAAATCAGCCGATTGCACTTGGTTCGGTACAAAGAAAGGATTTACAATTCGCCTGATCCCAGCAACCAGTCCAAGGGTACGACGGGGAACCCATTATGAGAATCTTCTTGTTGATCTCGGTTCTTCTCGCTGCCGGATGTGCGGAACGCAGGTTCGTGAATGTAGGCGGCAGTACCGGCGTGCCGGCGTCGCGCGTAGAACGCCGGGCGGAACAAGAGGGCACCACATCCGAAAAAGCAGCGCAAGGAATCGGTAAAGAAATGCGCGCTACCGAGGACAGTTCTAATTGACTCGTTCTAACATGTGGGGCTTTCCTCATCGCAAAGCCCCAGCTTCGCAAGGTCCTCTGTTGCTGCGCTAAATCCTGATCGCTCCCCAGCAGCACCTTGGGAACGAGTCAACTCATAATCCCACCGATATGCAGCGTCTCATGCAGCTTCGCGATGTAATCTTCCGATCGTTGGGTCCTGGGGCTTTCACTGGTGTAACTTTGGGCAATTGGATAAAGATTCTGCGGGACAATCGATTTTCAGTAGATGGGCCATTTTGGGCGCGAGCCGCGATCGTCACGCTTAACGCGATTCCGAACACGCTTATTAGCGGTTGTGAGGCTTGGTTATACAATCAGAAAATCGGTGCATGCGAGGTTCATTCGGCGCTTTTCATCCTCGGTGCGTGGCGCAGCGGCACGACTCATCTGCACAATCTGCTCACCATCGATGACCGCTTCGGTTTCCCAAATTATTTTCAAGTCACTTTTCCCAAGACTTTTTTGCTCACCGAGCGCACCACCTCCTGGTTGGTAAACCTTTGTCTGCCGAAGACGCGGCCACAGGATAACGTGAGGTTTGGAGTCTCAGTGCCACAAGAGGAGGAGTTTGCATTCTGTTCCCTAACGGGGTTGTCGGTCCTTCTCGTCATGGCCTTTCCGCGGAACGCCCAGTTCTATGATCGGTTTCTTGATTTTCACGATGCGTCCGAATCCGAAATGCAGCAGTGGAAAGACAGCTTCGTCTGGTTTCTCAAGAAACTGACCTTCAAGCATCACCGACCGTTGGTTCTCAAGTCGCCGGGACATACCTGCCGCATCGAGATCCTGCTCGATCTGTTTCCGGATGCAAAGTTTGTCCACATTCACCGCAATCCCTACGAGGTAATTCAATCGGCACAACATACGCTGCGAAAAGCACAGCCCTGGTGGCAGCTTCAACGTGGGGGAGACAATCTAGAATCCGATCGGATTCTCAACCATTACAAAGAGATGTATGACGGATTCTTTTGCCAACGTCATCTGATTCCAGCGGGCCGATTTCACGAGATTGCATTCGAGGATCTCGAACGGGATCCTGTCGGACGGATCGCCGCCACGTACGAAGCGCTCAACCTGCCGGACTTTACACGTGTGCAACCGCAACTTCAAAGTTACGTCGATTCCCTTGTGGGCTACCAAAAAAACGTGTTTCCGGCACTTTCTCCCGACGAGCGTACAAGAGTGTCGACAGAGTGCGGGCGATGCTTTGAAGAATGGGGATATTCAAAGTGACATCTTCACGACAGGTCTGCTACATCGCAGTTCTCCGCGGTGACTCATACCCACAGCAAGACTTAACTACGAATCTCGACTTACTTTCTTCCTCATTGCGAAGCCTCAGCTTCGCAACGTCCTCTGTTGCTGCGCCGATTCCCGATCGTTCCCGAGCGGGAGCTTGGGAACGAGGTAAGAATGTTTGACCTGCCCTACTCCACCATAAACGAAACCCCAAACGAGCATTTCTTGCCGTCCAGCTCGCCGGGAAACTTGCACACGCTCAAAGTCATCGTGCCTTGTCCGAAATCTAACGCGTGTTCGTGGATATAGAGAGGTTTGCCCGTCTCCAAAACCTGTTTGTCTGCCGCTACCAGCGCATCAGCACTGGCCTTCCAGGGAAGTTGGTGATCGGTCTTGCCAACGACCTCCTCGCCGGCCATCTCAACCACGGCCCGGTTGGCCCAAACGTATTTCTCTCCTTCGTCCTTGGCCCAAAAATAGAAGGGCATTTCGTTGAGAACTCCGAGGTCTTTGCTGTTCATGATGGGTGCTCCTGAACTCGTTTCGAAAATATTACAGGAAAATCAAGAAGAACAACCAGTAGCATGATCCTGGTCAAACAGCGATCGTATTCCATCGGTTCGATCTGTCAAGAACTGGCGGTTGCCTCTGGGCACTTGGTATCGGTAAAGCGGTTCCCCGGCGTGCGCATGTCACGCCAATTAACTCAGGCATCCCTTTGCGGCCTTTGCGTCTCTGCGTGATAATCTGATTACGACGAATTGCTCCGCCAATATCTCTCCCCCATACAGAACACCAACCATGATCCCCAAGAAAATCATCGAGCGATTTCGCGTGCCGCCGGGCAAATCTCTGCATCTCAAAGACCACGACACCGGCTGGGCACAGACCAAAGAACTCAAAGAGCTCGGCAAGCACACCGTCAAACAGCGGGCTCAAACCGTCCTGGAGAAGAACATCCAAAACCTCGCTGAGGCCCAGCAGTTGCTCTACGCAGACAATCGCTACGCTATCCTCGTCATTCTGCAGGCGATGGACGCGGCCGGCAAGGACGGCACCATCAAACACGTCATGTCCGGCGTCAACCCGCAGGGCTGCCAGGTCTTCAGCTTCAAGCAGCCCTCGGCCGAGGAGCTCGACCACAACTTTCTCTGGCGGTGCATGAAGCGACTGCCCGAACGTGGCCGCATCGGCATCTTCAACCGCTCGTATTACGAGGACGTGCTGGTTGTGAAAGTCCATCCGGAGTTGCTCAATCCCCACCTGCCGCCGCCCCGTCGCGGCAAGGCGTTCTGGAAGACCCGCTACCAGGACATCAACGCCTTCGAACGACATTTGACACGCAACGGCACGGTCATTCTCAAATTCTTTCTCCACGTTTCGAAAGAGGAACAGAAGCAGCGTTTCCTCGATCGCCTCAACGAAGCGGAAAAGAACTGGAAATTTTCGGCCTCCGACGTGGCCGAACGGGCCTTTTGGGACCAATACCAGCAGGCCTACGAGGAGGCACTCACCGCCACCAGCACCCGCTGGGCACCCTGGTACGTCGTGCCGGCCGACAACAAGTGGGTCACCCGGGCCGTGGTGGCCGACGTCGTCACCACGACCATCCGCTCGCTCGATCTGAGTTATCCCAAAGTGACTGCCCAGCAGCGTCGCGCACTCGACGACGCCCGCCGTCAGCTCATGAACGAGTAGCGCAAGCGCCTCGCTTTCTTGAAGTATCCGCAGCACCACGGGTGAAAGGACGGTCGAGGCAGCCACAACGTCGGTTGCCCTCCCAACTGCTGCCAGATGCGGTCCGATCCAGGCCGTCACTGCCCAGCCCCGAATTCTTTGGCCGGAAAAAGCGTGAACGAAACCTTTTTCTTTTTTAGAATTTGGGCATTCGCTCGTCTAACAGACCAGAGGCAGGACGAACGGGCTCATGGGACACCGAGTCGACAGAAAGACGCTCGATTCGCTCGTGCTCGACCATCTGCCGGCCGCCCTTCGCCTGGCCACCCGGCTGACCGGGGACGTCGACCGTGCCGAAGACGTGGTGCAGGAAGCGTTGACACGAGTCTTTGCCTCGTGGAAATCATTTCGCGGCGACTCGCAATTCCGCACCTGGTTGTTTCGCATCGTGATCAATGTATTCCGCGACCAACTGAAGAAGCAATCTCGCGAAACGAGGTTGCCCACGGACGCGTCCGACTGCCGCAGAAGTCCCGTGGAGGAAACAATCGCCCACGAGTTGAGCGCTCAGATCGTACGTGCCGTTGCTTCCTTACCACTTCGTCAGCGTGAGGTCGTGGTTCTTTCAGCATTGGAAGGGTTCAGCACGCGTCAGATTGCCGAGACGCTTTCGATAAGCGAAGCAAATGTCTACGCCAATCTGCACGCCGGTCGCCGGAGGCTTCAACGTCTCCTGCGACCACACTTGGAAGGCAAGCAAACATGAACGTTCCGCCCGATGACGACGCCCACAACGACTCGCTTGACCGCCTGTTGGGCGAAGCGCGCTGGCCGGAAGCGGACGACGTTCGTCTGGCGCGACTCGAGCGTCATTGGCGTCAACTGCGCTCGCGTCACCTTCGGCGGCGAACCTGGCAACTGATCGCCGTGGCGGCGACGCTCGCACTCGTCGCACTGGGGCTGCGTTGGTTGTCACAGTCCCCAGACCAACGTGCCTCAGCCACTGGTGCGAAGAATCGGCACCAACCACCTCATGTCGTCGAGACGGACGAAGAGTCGCAGAACGAAGCCGTTGTGGCGCAGCACGATGCCGTCGATCACCCTGGCCAGGTTGCCGACTCGACACAACTGAAAACCTCCCGGCAACAACCCGCGATCGTCGACCGCTGGTCACGACCGCCCAATGCGTACGAGTCGCTCGTCTTTCGCTCTCACCTCGGCCGCACCGCTCCACCGAGGATCGACACGCCCGAACAGCGCCGACTTGCCGCCGCAATCGACCGCCTCGTGACCGACGAAACGGCCGACGCGGCCGCGCTGGCCGCACCGCTCGCCGACCGAGCCCGCTACTACGAAACACTTTTACAGCGTACCTTGCGGCAGGCCCCGCCGCCCGAGCGGCGGGCGGCCGCTCAGTTGCTCGCTTACCTGGGCAGCTATGCCTCCGTGCCGCATCTGGTCGAATCGGGCCGCCGCCCGGAAACCCGTGCGGCATCGACCCACGCGATCAGCCGAATTCTCGATCCTCCGTCCGTTGGTCGCCTGGCCGCCGCCGAACCGAACCTCGCGCTGCAGGCCGCGCTGATTGCTGCACTGCTCGAGCCGGGCGACGAGACTTCCGTGGCCGTTTATCTCGATCTGGTTGCCTACCGGCCGACGACCGACGTGGCGCTTGCCGTGCTCGACACACTGCCGAAGCCGCCGACGGACGCCCTGTTTGAGTATTTGAAAAGTGAACGCCGCCCACAACGCATCTGTGCTGCCCGCGCACTGGGTCGCATCAACGGCCCCGAAACAGCTCGGCGGTTGATCAAAGCAGCTACGACCGGGCCCCATCCTCAAGAAGCCCTGCTGGCCTTGCTGGATTGCAAAGGCCCCGAAGCAGCTTGGTTCCTGGCGTATGCCGAAGAAATACTCTCGCTTCGTGCTGCTCTCAACGGAGCGCGGTGTGAACACCTGCTGCTTAACCAGTAATTCCATCCATGCCACAATCGGAGAAAAGATCATGCGATCAATTACAAACAGACTGGCGTTTCGTTATGTCCTCTTGGCCGCGGCAGTCTGCCTTCTAGATCTATTTCCCGTGTCGGCCCGGGCCGACGACGACGAACCACAGCTAGTCACGCGCATTTACCAACTCTCCGACCTGATCCTGCCCACGCCCGACCACACGTATTCCAGTGAAGTCCCCACAACGGATAGCCCAAAGTCGCGGAAAGTAAGCACAGGATTTGGCGGTGGTTTCGGGGGTGGAGTCGGTGGTGGCGGACTCGGCGGCGGCGGTTTTTTTCAGATTGCCCCCAATCAACCCAATACGGCCGCCGGACAGGTTCCTACACCGATCCCCCCGGTCAGCGAGTCTCCGACACTCACCCCCACGCGATTCTCAATTCTCGACCTTGCCGAAACTATCATGGCAACCGTCAAACCGGAATCCTGGGAAGACGTTGGAGGACCAGCTTCTTTGCGACCGCTTGGTACCATGCTCATCGTCATGCAAACTGCAGAGGCTCACAAAGAGATCTCCGATTTGCTCGACAACATCCGCAGCGAAGGCGGCACGCTCGACTCGGTCACCGTCGAAGCGATCTGGTTACTGCTCGACTCCGACGAGTTGGACGGCCTGCGTCCCGACTCAAAGCAACCGCGCGAGATCGATCGCGACATCCTCGGCCAGCTCACCCGGGCCGAAACAAGTTACCGCGGACAGATCACTTGCTTCAGCGGCCAGAATGTCTTCATCGTGGCCGGCAAACGCCGCAGCATGATCACGTCCGTCATACCGGTGGTCGGTTCGGAGGTTGGTTATCAGCCGGTCAGCTCGATACCCAACCTCGGAGTCTTGTTACAGCTCCAGCCGACCTTGGTCCCGCAGCGACAGGCAGCCATTGTGAACCTGGTGAGTACCGTGACCGAAAGCAAGGACGCGGACGAGACGTTCCGCATGAAGACCAACCCGGGATCGGCAGGAACCTCACCTATCGATAAGGCATTGGGAAAGCAGCGCAACCAGACCGAGTGGAGTTCAGGCAGCACGACATCGCTTGAGTTGGACCGCGTTAATCTCGCTGCTCAACAGTTGGCGACCACGGTGCTCGTACCGCTGGGACGACCCGTGTTGGTCGGCGGTCTGACGCTCATCCACACCGACAACTCCGTCGTTCAGGAACTGCCCGCCGCGCCGAATCCGACGGGCGCAGCACAAGCAGGGCTCGCCAAGAAGCTGGAGAGCAAAGGCGAACGCCGCCAACTCTACTTGATCGTCGAGGTGAATGTGAACCGACCCACTGAGAAGAAGCCCTGATCTGCCACGCACTGCCTGCCAACTGCTTCGGCAAAAAGTATTGCCGGCAGGCTTCTTCCGCCGACTTCGGACTGGATGCCGCGTTTCACACACCGACTTTTGCTTGATTTCCGGCAGCTATTTCCTGTCGGTGGGGGGTGCCGCTTGCCAGGGTTGGTGCCTGTCCGTCATACTGCCGGGCAGCAGGGATCGAGGTCAGAAGGCTACGAACGGCCGATCCAATTTGATGGACCAAATGGGAGAGGGCACGATGCTACGAGAAACGGTTCAAGTGCGCCTGCCAGGAGTACGGTGGCGGCTCAGTCTGCCGCTGTTGTTGTTGATCGTCCTGTTCGCTTGGACCGGCTGGGATACGCTTAGCGACACCACCACCCCGTGGCCGACCCGGCTGGGCGGCGGCTTTTTCTTTGCCGGCCTGGTAGCGCTCTTCGGCTTTCTGCTCTGGAACGAACGCCACTGGCAGCATCATGACGAGCCCGAAGCCGCGCCACCCGAGACCGACACGCGACACAAAACAAATCGCGAAGCGCGACCGACGGTCGAGCGGCGGCCCGTCTAGAGCAACTTACCTTGTTCCGTGCTGGTAGCCACGCTCGCCAGAGCGTGGAAACGACGCCTATCCACCGTCTGGCGACGGTAGCTACGAGCGCGTATTTTCGTGAGTTGTTCTCGTCCATCCGGCGGTGAATGTAAGAGAATCTCACGCAGAGGCGCAGAAACAGCGGCCGCTTTACACCGCGCCGCGAGCTGCCAGATGGCTGGTCATGTAAGTGAGAATGTCGCGGATCGAGATCACACCCGTGACGTGGTCGTCCGTTGTGATCGGAATGTGGCGGTAGCCGCCCAGGTCCATCTTGTGCAGCGCAAAAGCGATCTTGTCCTCGTTGCTCAGGCAGACGGGCGAGCGGGTCATGAACTCGCGGATGGGCCGGTCGCCCAGCATGGAAAATTCCGTGCCCAGCCGCATCAGGGCGTCGCGCTCGCTGAAGATGCCCTCCAGCTTGTCACCGTCGAGCACGAGCACGCAGCCGACTTTCTGCTTCGCCATCATCTGCAGCACTTCGCTCACCGGCGTATCGGGTGCGGCAGTCAGCGGTTTTTTCGGATGAAGCGCTTCGATGCGGTCCTCGGTCAGATGTTCCTCCAGCTCGGTCGAGGTGGTCGGCTTGCTCAGCGCAGAGAGCGACTGCCCGCACTGTTCGCACGTGTCGGTGCCGGGTATATTCTCATATCCGCAATCGGGACAGGCTGTCATGACACGCTCCACGTTTCGCCGGCCAGAAACAGCTTCTCGAGTTGTCCCTCGCCCTTCTTCTCGCGTGCCTCTTCCACCTGCAGGTTGATCAACTCGTCGTAGCGCGGTCGTTCCACGGCACGAAAGACACCGATCGGCTCCGGAAACTCCGGATGACGCATGCGGCTGAGCAGGTACGCCAGGCTCGGCTCCGAACTCTTCTCGTCGTGGAACAACAGGTCGTCCTCTTTCACGCCTTTGCCGAGCTCCACGACTTCCGGTTCCATGCCGTTGAGACGAATTCCCTTGTTGCGGTTCTTGCCGAAGATCAACGGTTTGCCGTGCTCCAGCTCGATCGTGGTGTCGGCCTTGGTCTCGCGTGCCTTGGCGTAATCCCACGCCCCGTCGTTGAAGACGTTGCAATTCTGATAGACCTCGACGAACGCCGTGCCGCGATGCTCGGCCGCCCGACCGAGGACGTAGCCCAGATGTTTGATGTTCGTGTCGATCGAACGGGCCACGAACGTACCTTCGCATCCGATGGCGATCGACAGCGGGTGCAGCGGATTGTCGATCGCGCCCATCGGCGTACTATTGGTCACTTTGCCCAACGGCGACGTGGGCGAATACTGTCCCTTCGTCAGACCGTAGATGCGGTTGTTGAACAGCACGATGTTGATGTCCAGGTTGCGGCGGATCGCGTGAATCAAATGGTTGCCGCCGATGCTCAGCGCGTCGCCGTCGCCGGTAATGACCCACACCGACAGGTCGGGACGCACCGATTTGAGCCCGGTCGCCACGGCCGGCGCGCGACCGTGAATGGAGTGGACGCCGTACGTGTTCATGTAATAGGGAAACCGGCTGGAGCAACCAATGCCCGAGATGAACACGGTCTTTTCGCGCGTGGCGCCGATGCCCGCAAGCACTTTTTTCATTTGGGCCAGGATCGAATAGTCGCCACAACCGGGACACCAGCGGACGTCCTGATCGCTGGCGAAATCGGCGGGAGTCAGCACGGGGAGGGAGGTGTCGGTACTCATCAGTCGGTAGAACCTTGTGATAGGATTTCGTCGATCTTGGCATCCACTTCAGCGACGCTGAACGGCTTGCCCTGCACTTTGTTCAGCCCGATCGCGTCGATGAGATATTCAGCGCGGATCAGCTTTCTGAGTTGGCCCAGGTTGAGTTCCGCGATCAACACGTGTTTGAATCGCCCGAGAATCTCGGGCAAATTTCGCGGAAACGGATTCAAATAGCGGAGGTGACAATGGGAGACGGCCTGGCCGCGCTGTTGAGCACGATGGACCGCCGTGGCACATGCGCCGTACGGTCCACCCCAACTGACCACTACCAGGTCACCCCGGTCCGGTCCGTCCAACTCCTGCAACGGAATGTCGTCGGCGACGCCGGCCACCTTAGCCGCCCGCGTTTCGACCATGTGTTGATGATTCAACGGGTCGTAACTCACGTTGCCCGTCACGTCCTGTTTCTCCAACCCGCCGATGCGATGCGCCAGTCCCTCGGTGCCGGGCACGGCCCAAGGACGGGCCAGACGCTTATCGCGGGCGTATGGCTGAAAATGATCGCCGTTGGAAGTGCCTTCCGGATGCTTCACTTCGACCGGCGTTAATTCCGATAGATCGGGCACGCGCCACGGTTCGCTGCCGTTGGCAATATAACCGTCGGTCATCAGGATCACCGGCGTCATGTATCGCACGGCGATCCGCCAGGCTTCCTGGGCCACGTCGAAACAGTCGGCCGGGCTCCGCGCGGCGAGCACCGGCATCGGGCATTCGCCGTTGCGACCGAACATCGCCTGCAACAGGTCTGCCTGCTCGGTTTTGGTGGGCAGCCCGGTCGAAGGGCCGCCCCGCTGTACGTCGACGATGATCATGGGCAACTCGGTCATGACGGCCAGCCCCATGGCTTCGCCCTTAAGCGCGATGCCCGGACCGCTCGTCGCGGTGACCGCCATTTCGCCGCCGAACGCCGCGCCGATGGTCGCCGTGGCGGCCGCGATCTCGTCTTCCGCCTGAAACGTGAGCACGTCGAAGTGCTTGTACTTGGTCAACTCGTGCAGGATGTCGCTGGCCGGCGTGATCGGATACGCGCCCAGGAAAAGACGCTTGTTGCTCAGTCGGGCTGCCGTAATCAGGCCGTACGCCAGGGCCGTATTACCCTTGATGTTGCGGTAGGTGCCCGGTGGCAGCTTGGCCGGCGGCACGTGATAGTGGCTGTTGATCGCCTCGATGGTCTCGCCATAGTGATTCCCTGCCTTCAAAGCGAGACGATTGGCCTCGGCCATCTCCGGCCGGCGACCGAACTTCTCGTCGATGTACCGCAACGTCGGATCGAGCGGACGATCGTACAGCCAAAAGACAAGTCCCATTGCGAAAAAGTTGCGGCAGCGATCCGACTCCTTCACACTCAACCCCAGTCCCTCGACTGCCGTGCGGGTCAGTTTGGTCATTTCCACGGCGTGCATACTGTATTCATTCAGGCTGCCGTCGGTGAGTGGATCGGTCGTGTAGCCGGCCTGTTCCAGCCCCTTCTTGTCGAAGGCGTCTCTATTGACCAGCAAAATACCCCCGGGTTTCAGATCGCCGAGGTTGGTGACCAAAGCTGCCGGATTCATGGCCACCAAGGCGTCGACCGCGTCGCCAGGAGTATAGATGTCGTGGCTGGAGAAGTGGATTTGAAATCCGCTCACTCCGGCCTTGGTGCCGCGCGGAGCGCGGATCTCCGCGGGAAAATCGGGAAACGTGGCCACGTCATTGCCCACCAGGGCCGAGGTCGTGGTCAGTTGGGTGCCGGCCAGTTGCATGCCGTCACCCGAGTCGCCACAGAAACGGACGGTCGCACCTTCCAGTTCAACAAGGGGTTTCGCGGACCTGCTGGTTGTCGCCATTTTGTCATGAAATCCTAAGTACTTCGCGGTGCCAATGTTATTATTCGGCCAGCTCGCATGGCGGACAACAACCGGCGGCAATTTCCGCTTGCTAAATCGATTCTAATGGTTTCAATGCACTTTCAAATCTGGATGGGGAACAGTTGGATGGGGCAGCGTCGACACCCTTGCCCGACACACACCAGGGGAGCACTTCTGGACACACGGAGTGGACCTTCATCGAGCGACCAGAAGCGTCTGCGACGGAAACGCGGGTCCTGCACCTGAGTTATGCGTTGCCTGGTTCTCATCGCGGGTGCCGCTACGCCCCTTCGCGCTCTTGGGTGATTGGATTGGGCTTGGGAGGCAGGTTGTAAATCGTGTCCGGGAAATGTTCCACCAAGAAGTGGACCACGCCCGAGACCTTGACGATGCCTGTCGGCTGGTTCGAATCATCGACGATCGGCAAGCGACGATAGCCGCCTTCGGCCATCCCTCGAATGGCGTGTCCGACCGTGTCCTCTGCCCGCACTGTGGCAGGGTCGCACGTCATCACGTTTTCAATCGGAACACTCAGATCGGCATTCGAGGCCATCAGGCTCAGCGCGTCGCGCTCGGTAAAAATGCCGACCAGCTTGCCCTCACGGCAGATGAGAACGCTGCCGGCGTTCTGCGCTTTTAACAAGGCGAGTACGTCGCGAACCGGAGTGTCTGGCTCGACCGCCAAGGGTTGCATCGGTCGAGTGGCGGCCACGGTTTCGGTGTTTAGGCTCAATCGGAAGGCCACGCCAACTCTCCAATCGATCGGCTCACTTGTCGGGAAGCGGTCCACGCCTCCGAAATTCGCTCGATCGATACGTCTTCTCTGGGCGGGACGACGGCTGCGAAGCCCGCTGTGCGGCCGATCAGGCAGGTGCCGCTACCAGGAATTTATCAAGTTCCCTCGCCGGCTCATACCGCAAAATGCTCGAAAAATGCCCGATCTGCGACCGTCCGGCTCTCGGGACGCTGGAACCAGATCCCCCGCTTCTTTACGGGTCGTTCCGTCTCTCTGGTACTCTCCTCTCAGGTATTATCGGGTCGCTGGTAGAACCGTGTCAAATCGATGCCGCTCCGCTGTTCCTCCTCAAAGAGTTTCAGACGTGTCTCCAGTCGCTCCAATCTTCGGGCCAGCATCGGCAGCAGCTCCGCCGTATCGTCGACCGGCACCGGTCGCGGCACTTCCGGATAGCTCAGCTGCCGATGCAACGATGCGAACAGCACGAGCGGGTCTTTCCGCCGATTGGCCAGTGCGATGCGTCCCTCCCGCTCGCCGAAAAGAGGCTCCGGTTCGGCCGATTCGTGGCGATCCGCCTCGCCTGACGCCGGCTCACCAGCGGCCTGCCGCCGCCGAGACTGGACATTCCTATAGTGTTGACTTGCCACATAGATCAGATCGGCGATGTCAATCACGCCAACCTGATGTCGGATACCGAGAATCCACCTCCGCCAACGATCGTCGAAGCAGGGGTCTTGGGCAATCGCCGCCAGCCCCCGATCATAACCGAGCCGGTTGCGGCAGAGCGACTCGAACTGATAGAGAAACACGCCCTGCGGTGAAGGGTCGGTCGCCCGATATTCAGCCTCGCGTCGGAGCACCTCCAGGGCGACGCGCAGATCGAAGCGACCCTGCTCCCTCTCGGCTTCGGCGATCGTGTAGCTCTGAAACGCGGTGAAATAGTGACCCAACTTGGCGATGGCCGGGGCAAAGCCGCCGCTGTGTATCAGCTCCGCCAGCATGAAGTCGATGGCCAGCGGCAGCTTGGTCGTTGCCAGTATTTCCTCTCGAACCAAGCCCATGATTTCCTGGGCCGGGATGTTCGATGCCATCTGCTCGCCCAGACGGCGGAAGAAAAAGGCCTGTTCGACGTATTCTTCACGTGGCAGCATGGCCCGTCGTGCCGCAGCACGCTCATGAAGCCGAATTAGGGAATGTGTCGATGCGGACCGCTGGTTACCCGCTGCCGCTGCCAATGTCCGATTTCTGCGGACTGATCTTCGCCGACTGGCCTGCATCGACGGCCGGCGGCTGATCTTCGCTGTTGCCGGAGCCGCCCCTGGCAGTGATCGACGGCCGACCCGTGGCATCCGCCTGCAGATACTTGTCGAGAAACTTCACAGCCGCAGCAACAGCCTCTTTGTCGTAAACCGCTCCGAGATGGCCGGCACCAGACACTTTGTACAACTCGGCCGTCAGTCCCGCACGATGAAGTTTCGTCACCATGAGGGTCGGACTGAAAATCGGCACCAGCAAATCTTTCGTACCGTGATAGAAGAACGCCGGAGCGTCATCCGCCGAGACGTAATAGGCGGGCGACGCCCGTTCATACATCCGCGGTTTTTCGCTGCGGGTGCCGCCCAACCAATACGCCAGCGCCGACGCGTCGGGTGGCAGCCATCGAAAATCGCACGGTGCCCCACCGGCCACGTACGCCTGCAATCGCGTGCTGGGGCCGTCATCTACATCGGGTGCGAAACCGGCCGACCGATCGGTCGTGCCCAGCATGGCGACCAGGTGACCGCCCGCTGAATAGCCGAAGCCGCCGATCCGCTCACCGTCGATGCCCAGATGCTCGGCATTGCTGCGCATCCAACGGACTGCCGTCTTGCAGTCCTCGATCTGAGCGGGAAACGGATACTTCGGCGCCAAGCGATAGCTGATCGCCACGGCCGTGTAGCCGGCCCCGGCCAGATCGCGGGCGATCGCCGCCAGTTGCGTTCGCCGGCCGGTCATCCAAGCGCCGCCATGCACGACCAGCACGCCGGGATGCGGCCCGGCAGAACCTGGCGCGTAGACGTCGGCCAGCAGCTTCAAGTCGCCACGTTCAGCGTACACCACACCGCGATCCACGTGGATCTTGGCCGGCCCGTCGTCGCCGTTCGGAGCATCGTGTTCGGCAGAGAGCGCCTGGCCCGCAAAGCAAACCCAGAGCAACGCGACAATCGGCGTTAATTGGCTGCGAAACATACGGGCAAACCCACGGTGGCTCAGTGAGAAATCAGTGGTACAGTTGTAAGAGGTACGTTGGAAAGGTCCAGTTCAACATTATATAATACACACGATTGCTTCCGGGCCGCAGGGCCGGTTTTTGCCGTTCCAGTGGGAGTTTTGCCTCTCGGCCCAGATCCGAATCGTTGACTCTTCGACCTCGATTGGAAAGATCCTCGCGTGACAAAACGACGTTTTTCCAGTATCGACGCGGCCGTCGAAGCTGTCGCTCGTGGCGACGTGGTCGTGGTCGTCGACGCCGAGGATCGCGAAAACGAGGGCGACTTCATCTGCGCCGCCGAGAAGGTGACGCCCGAAATCGTCAACTTCATGATCACCCAGGGCCGCGGCCAACTTTGCATGCCGATCCTGCCCGAGGTGAGCGAGCGGCTCGAACTTCGCCCGATGGTCGAAGACGTCACTGCGCCGTTGGGCACCAGCTATACCGTGCCGGTCGATCATCGAACGGTTCGCACGGGCATCACAGCGGGCGAGCGGGCCACCACGATCCGCGCCATCTGCGATCGCGACAGCCAGCCGACCGACTTCGTGCGGCCGGGACACCTCTTTCCGCTGGTCGCCAAGGAGGGAGGCGTGCTGCGACGGGCCGGTCATACGGAAGCGGCGGTCGACCTGACGCGGATGGCCGGGTTGCAGCCGGCCGGTGTGCTCTGCGAGGTGCTCGACGAAACGGGCGACCGCGCCACCCGCGATCGGCTTCTCGAACTGGCCGAGCAATTCAACCTGGAGATCGTGTCGATCGAACAGTTGATCGCTTACCGCCGCGTGCGCGAGAAACTGGTCTATCGCATTGCCGAGGCCAATCTTCCCACGCGTTACGGCCAGGGCAAGATCATTGCTTACGGCGTGAAATACGAATCGCAGCAGCCGCTGGTCTTCGTGCTGGGCGACCTGGAGCGGGCGGCCGCGCCGCTGGTGCGGCTCCACTCGTCGTGCTTCACCGGCGATCTGCTCGGCTCGCTTCGCTGCGACTGCGGCGATCAACTCCACATGGCCCTGGAGATGATCAGCAACGAGGGCGTCGGTGCGCTGGTCTATCTTCCCCAGGAGGGTCGCGGCATCGGCCTGATCGACAAGATCAAGGCCTACGCGCTGCAGGACGAAGGGCT
>Ga0315553_10001631_pt1 | contig 18412 bp, 15 predicted proteins | sample SalMarSW160140MG_FD_203099 | JGI IMG/M metagenome (GOLD analysis project Ga0315553, IMG submission 203099) | Salt marsh sediment microbial communities from the Plum Island Ecosystem LTER, Massachusetts, United States - Salt Marsh Sediment SW1601-40 ... | reverse complement strand
AGCACCGGCAGCATTAGCGCACCGCGCACCCGCAGGGCGAATACCAGACCAGCCAGCAGCAGCCATCCGGACAGGCCCATTTCTCGCCATGTCAGCAGAAGACTCACCGGATAGAACAGCAGCGACTTCAATGCAAACGGTCTGACGTGGATGCCACCGGCGCCGAATGACTGCTGCGATGCGTGATGGCGGTACAGCGCATCTTGCGTCCACCAGGCGTGAAAGACATACTCGCCGGAAAACGCCAGCGCGGTGACGGCAAGCGTGACCCCCGCCAGGGCCAACCCGCGTGTTCGTGGCCTCGCCTGATAGACCGCGAAAACAGAGACCGCCCCCAGTGCGATCAGGGGCAATTCTCGAGCGGAAATCGCCGCCGCAAACATCACACCGGCTAGAGAAGCCCACACCCAACGCCGGGCGCTCTGCGATTGAAGGCCGACCAGAAACACGCTTGTCGCGACGAGCGTCAGCAGCAGGCCGAACTTGTCCGGAAAAACGATCCCGTTATACCGCAACGCAGGCGGGAAACTCGAAAACAGCAGCGCCGCCCAGAGGCCCGATCGCCGGTCCAGCAGCCTGGCACCCAGCCAGTAGATTGCCGCCACGCACGCGACGCCGAATGCCACATCCAGGTAGCAGAACACCCATATGTGCGGGCCGAACAGACGCAGGATCTCTGCCAACAGGATCATCCAGGACCCGCGGGCTACGCGATGGTCGGCGAAGCCCGGCGGCTCACCGGCGGCAAGCCGTTCCGCCGCGATCAGGTAGAGCGTGTCGTCCGATGCGGCCGGCCCGTGTGCCAGAGCCACACCCCACAAAGCCGACCATCCGAGCACGAGCACCAACAAGATAAGCGCCCGGCGGCGCGTCACCGATTCTGGCACTTCACGACAGGACGTCGGTGGCTCCAATTCGCAAGACATGGCTGCACAGCATCGTAACGCCCGGCCTGTCACGCGACAACCAGGTGACTTTGACCATACCACTCGGCAGCCGGACATCAACATAACGAGCCGGCTGCACTGGCCAGCCGGCTCGCCACAATCGATCGTGTTTTCCTGCTATCGGCTAGCGCAGCGCGACGTGCCCGAAGAGCTGCGGGTTGTGGAACGTCTCCGGGCCGGTGTTGGACCACGCCGACTCCATCAGGTTGCCGTGCCGCGTGCGGCAGAAGTTGACCGCCCAGTGCTGTCCTGAAACAACCTGCTTGACACCCAGCGCCGCCAACGGGACGGCCATCTCGACGGACCAGAAGTCCTTGCCTTTGAAGGCCTTGACCTTGATGCCCTCGGCGTCCCACGCCCAATCGGCGCCCATCGAATCGGGCGCGCCCTGGCGATCGGCCACCACGGCCGCAGCGTTTACCATGATGTGGTAGTACACGTCTTCCTTCAATGTGTTGGTTGGGTCAACGAAGATCTCCAGCGCGTCGTCCTGCCAGACGTCGCCGTCTCGGTCCTCGACCAGACAGACCAACTCGCTCATGTCCGGCTCGGCCATACGCGCCGCAATGTAGAGGTTCGTCTTGTCGTACAACAACCACACCTTCGTTTGCCAGTCGACCGGCTTGCCGTCCAGCGTATCGACGAACGGACCCGGGATCGGTTCTCCCCATGCGGCCTCGATCTGTCCGTCGAGCACGACCGGCTTGCTCATCATCGGCATGACCGCGAAAGCCTTGCCCTTCTCGGCCTCGGTCGGCTGAGGCGTGGGCGCCGCAACGGTTTTGGGCTGCTCGGCCTCGGCCGGCTTGGCTGTCTCCATTTCGGCTGGTTTCTTTTCGCTCGGTTTGGCTGTTTCTTTCTCGGCCTCCATCTTATCCGGCTTGGCAGCCTTGGCCTTATCGTGCTTGCCGGCCTCCATCTTGGGCTCGGCCTGGCCGCAGCCCACCACCAACGTACAGGCCGCCGTGAACCCGATCGCCCAGCGAATCAACCCACTCATCGTCTTCTCCTTTTGCTGTGCAGATCATGCACAAGAGCCGTCCGTCGCCACCGAATCCGGGCAGCCCGCTCCGTCAAGCCGCCGACACCCAGCCACCGGCCTGATCGCCGGAGCCGAATCCAAGAAATGCGCGATAACTCTAACGGCCCGCCCCCCTGCCGTCAACGCCGACGAACCGGTGTGGGATTAGTCCCAACACGCAGCCCTCGCAGCGCAAAAAAAAAACGGCACGCGGTTGACCGACGCGCCGCGGTGAAACGTTCGATCAGTTCTCGCTCGGCCCGTGCAGTCGCTGGCGGATATACTCGGCCCGGATGGCATCGCGCTGCTCGCCGGCCAGGCGCTCCCCCCGCAGCTTTTGCAGATGGCCCGGTTGCGTGCTGAGCATCAACTCGTTGACGGTCTTCAGGCTCAACTGATCGATCCGGCCAAGGTTGACGCCCATTCGCAGGTGCGACAGCAGAAACAGAGTCTCCTCGCTGCTGACGCTGCGTGCGTATTGCAGCATGCCATACGCGCGCCAGATCTTGTCGTCCAGCGAAGTCAGCTTATCACGCAGCAGGGCCTGTCGCGCCTGCTTCTCGTAGTCGATGACCTTGGGAAGGATTTGCTCGAACTCGCTGATGATCTGCCCTTCGCTCTTACCCAGCGTGGTCTGGTTGGACAACTGGTAGAAATCGCCCACGGCCTCGGTGCCCTCACCGTACAGACCACGGACCGCCAGGCGCATGTCCCGCGCAGCCTGGAACACCTGATCCAACTGGCCCGTGAACTTCAGCGCCGGCAGATGCAGCATGACCGATACGCGTATACCCGTGCCCACATTGGTCGGACAGGCTGTCAGATAGCCGTAACGCTGATGGTAGGCGTACTCCAGCGATGCGCCCAGCATGTCGTCAATACGGTCGATTTCGTCCCACGTTTCAGGCAGTCCCAGCCCGCTGCGCAGAACCTGGATCCTAAGATGATCCTCCTCGTTGACCATCAGGGCGATGGTTTCGCTGACAGAGATGCCGACGCCGCGGCTGCCTTCGCCTTCGGCATGTTGGCGGCTGATCAACTGACGCTCCATGAGCACGAGCCGATCCAACTCGTCCGCCTGGTCGATATCAACGTAAAACAACTCCTGCCCGAGATCGAGTCGCTCGATCTGCTCCTTCAGCAGCTTCTGGACGTCGTTTCGCTGCTGCTCGGTGCACCGACTCAAAAACGGGAAGCCCGCCAGGTTGCGTGCCAGGCGGATGCGCGTCGAAATGACCACCTCCGAGAGCGGCCCGCCCCCGCGGAGCCATTCACCTGTTTTACGTGCTAACTCGTCGATCTTGCTCACGGTTCGAGCGCCTTAATACGATCTCGCAAATCCGCCGCCAACTCGTAGTCTTCCTTTTCCACCGCTTCGGCGAGTTGCCGCTGCAACGCCGTCATCTGCCGCTGCTTCTCTCTGTCGGCGCCGCCTCGGGTGGGCGACTTGCCCTTGTGCTGCGAGGCGCCTTCGTGCGCCCGCTCCAGCAGCGGAACAAGCGCCTTGGCAAACGCGTCGTAGTCGCTGGGGCAGCCCAGAAGTCCGCTATTGCGGAACTCCAGGAAGCTCGTTCCGCACTCCGGACACGTCAACTTCGCCAGCTCACGAGCCCCGGACTGCTCCATCACGAAGTTGGCAAGCAACTCGTTGATCGGCACCTGCTGCTTGACCGTTACGCCTTCCTCTGCGGCGCACTTCTCACACAAGTGCCGTTCACGCTTCTCGTTCTTGACGATGTCGGTGAGATGCACCGTCGCGGTGTTCTTTTTGCATCGCTGGCACAACATCGCGCCACTCCCGATCGGGGAAACCTACCCATCCCCTCCTTAGCGATCCTTCCGTCCACAAATGGTAGTTCCTGGCCTATCTATCGTCAACACGGGCGAAGGCCTCCAGTCGACAGCCTTGCCGCCCCCCTGCGCGGCGGAGCGTCTACTCAGAAATAGTACCAGATGTTGCGGTAGTTGCTGGCTCGTTCCCCCCGCCGGGCCAGACGGCGAAGATAGTCGTAAATGGGCACGTCCCGGTAGACGTAGGACGGCGCGGGGGACAGGCCCTTCTCCCACGGCAGGAACTCGTACACACGGCCGCCGTCGGGCCGAAGACCAATTACGTGGTGATCCTGGCCGGCCCGCAGATGATTCTTGCCCAGCCGTGGCAGGTTGAACACCGGCTCGTCGGTGCGTACCGTCCCCGGCGTCAGGCGCGCCTCCTCCTTGCGCTCCTGAAGAATGCGGGCCACCGGTACCCGGAAGAAACGCGTCTCCTCCTTGCCCTTGGTGTTGAAGCAGTAGTACGGATCGACTCCGATGCGCTTGAGGGCACACCGCAGCGCCACCGTCTCGAACCGCCGGCTGTTCTCGATCGTGTAGACCTGCTGATTGTACAGGCTCAGCCCCGCCTGACGCAGCGACTGCGTCGCTCGCGCCGTGTCGGGCGTGATCTCGTACCCGTGCTCAACGTGCGTGACCAGACAGATCGTCAGCCTGGGCGGATCGTGATACCCCTCCAGGATCCGGACCAGCTCAGGTGTGATCCGCATCGGCAACACGACCGGCACACGACTGCCCAGCCGTATGCGCTCGATGTGGCGGATGCGGCGAAACTCGCCTAACAGCCAGTCAAGCGTGGCGTCGGGCAGCATAAGCGGGTCGCCGCCTGTGATGAGGATCTCGCGCAATCCCTCATTTTCGGATACCCACTGTATCGCGTTGGCCATCTGCTGGCGGCTGGCCGCCGCCGTCGGACACGTCACGTCGCGCACCTCCCAGTTCCGCTGACAATACACGCAGATCTGGGCACAGGCATGGAACGGCTTGAACACGGCAATTTGAGGATACCGGCGGGTAATCAGGTCGATCGGCGAGGTGTCGCGCTCGCCCATGAAGTCCAGCTCCTCCGGACCCGTCTCCTCCAGCGCCGCACAGACCCGCGATACATAGTCGACGCTGGGGATGACTTGGGCACGCACCGCATGGTCTCGACGACGATGGGCCCGGCGGTCCATCAAGCTCGCGTAGTAGGGCGTGATCGCAAACGGCAAACCCGCGGCTCGGGCCAGGCGAATACCTTCTGCCTCCTCGTCCGTCAATTCGACCAGCCGCGACAACGTGTGCTCGTCGCGGACCAAATGCCCAACCTGCCACCGCCAGTTTTCCCAGTCCGACTGGTTAGCCCCCATGATCGTCAGAATGCGCTGTCGGTTCCTGCTGCGACGAGTTGCTGCTTCTTCGGACAGGCCGTCCGGATAGCGATCGACCCACATCTGGGCCTCGCGTCCCAATTCCTCCAACTCGCGATTGCGTTCGCGCGCCGCGCTCCGTCCGGTCATGCCGACGAAGTCCGGTGTATTCATGCCGCGATAGACCGGTGCCCTGCCCGTCGCCCCCAGGAACAGATGCCAAATCTCCTGCCAGAAACCTTCCCTGGGCATCGGCTCAACCGGACTGAGTTCGAACCGCGACGATCGCCAGATCGCCTCGACTGTGCCGTAGCCGGCCAGCACTTCGCCGCGCCGCGAGAAGATGTTCCGCAATACGCGGCAGCAAAGCAGGCTCAGGTAGAACTCCAAGGCGGGGCGGTCGTGCGGGTCCTCTGCCCGTAAGGCTCGTTCGCGCCGATCCGCCCAATCCAGCAGCACGTGTCGCGCCGCGTCGCGCGACCGGGCGCCGGCTAGAGCTTGCACCAACTCAGGTACCAGAGCACTCCAACGCTGGCGCGCACTGCTCGATCTCGCCTCCGTGGTAAAGGTATCTGCCGACACCGACATCACCACCTTTCTCAGGTCAACGCACCGCCCAAATCCGCGCGCCGAGCGCCTGTCAGCCCGAAATGCTCAACCGGCTAGCCGCACACTTAGGGTCTTTCAATCAACCGCGGCAGCGGCTGCACACCCCATCATGCATATTCTAGCACAAAACTTGCGCGCCGACACGCCCCAAGAGCGATCGCGCTCGAAACATCCTGGGATGTTCGCTGACGTGCGTGCTAAAAAAGAGCCGAAGTGCCCTGTATAAAAGCCCTTACGAGTGTCCTGAGACGGTTTCCGCCAACCGTTCGGCCTGCGTTACCATCTGGTCCACCAGCGACAAACCGCCCGCCCAGAAACCCTCGTCGTGAACGTCGACGCCTAGCCCGGCCAAAAGGCGATCGGGAGAGTCCGATCCGCCGCGCGACAGCAGATTCATGTACGCCGGCGCAAAATCGTCGCCGCCCTGCTTGTACATTCGGTATAGCGCCAGGACCAGCAGTTGACCGAACGAGTAGGCGTAGCAGTAGAACGGTGAGTGGATGAAGTGCGGGATGTACAGCCACCACCAACTGTAGTCTTCACTCAGTTCGACGGCATCGCCGTGCATGGGACGATTGGCGCCCATCCACAACTCGCCGATCTGTTCGGGCGGCAGCTCTCCTTGCGCGCGACGTTTCTCGTGCAGCGACTGCTCGAAGCGCGTCAGCACCACCTGTCGAAACACCGTGGCGAACGTGTCTTCGATCTTGCCGCACAGCAGACCCAGCCCTGCCGGACTCTGGCCCAGTTCGTCGACCAGCCGATCGAACACCAGCATTTCCCCGAACACGCTGGCGGTTTCGGCCAGCGTCAGCGGCGAGTGCGCCTGCAAATATCCCACACGCCCCGACAGCGTTTGGTGCAGTCCGTGGCCCAACTCGTGTGCCACCGTCATCACGTCGCGAAGCGTCTTGGTGTAGTTACACAATACGTACGGATGCACGCTCGGAACGGTCATGGCACAAAACGCCCCGCCCACCTTGCCGGGCCGCGGCTCCACGTCGATCCAACATTTTTCAAAGAAGTCTTTCACCACCCGGTGCGCCTCGGGCGAGAACCCCTTGAACGCCTTCAGCACCATCTGCCGACATCGGGCGAAGCTGCGACTGGGCAGACTTCCGCCCACGGGAGCATAGCGGTCGTAGTCCTTCAGATCGTCGATACCGAGAAGTCGCGCCTTGAGTCGATAGTAGCGATGCACCACGGGGTACGCCTGCTCGCAGGCCGACATCATGGCCTCCACCGTCTCGGACGTAATCTCGTTTTCCAAATGGCGTGAGGCCATCGGGTCGGGGTATTTGCGGAGGCGATCGCCGATCTCATGATCCCACACCATCGTGTTGAAGACGTACGACAGCAGGCGCCGATTGTCCTTCAGTCCCGTGGTCAAGGCCGCTGCCGCCGCCCGGCGACGCTCGCGCCGCGCGTCGTACAGCATGGCCAGCGTCTGCGATTCGTTGAGGCGCTTCGTGCGTCCGCCCACGCGCACGGCAAACTCCATGGCCGCGGTCGCCTCGTCAAAAAGGCGGCTCCACGCCCGGCTGCCCGTGTTGGCCAGCTCGTTGACAATCAGTTCTTCGGGCTCGGTCAGCCGATGCGGACGGAATCGCCTCTGTCGCTCCAGATAGTGCCTGTGCCGGTCGACGGCCGGCTCGGACAGCACGCGATCGGCCACTTCGTCGGCAACGTCCATCCATTCCAGATCGAAGAACAGCACGTGCTGCTGAATCTGTGTCGCTCGCCGCTGCAGCGATTGAAGCAGCGCCCCGCGCGCAGCGTCGCCTGTGTCGGCTGCGTGCAGCAGGCCCGCAAAGCTGGCGGCCTTGCCCACCAACTCCAGTAGCGCCTCAAGCTCGGCCACCGCAGTCGCCACATCGGCGGCCGCCACACCGTCCTCGGCGTTGATCTTGCCGCGCCACCGCTGCTCGAACGCCTCGGCCCGACGCAACGCCTCGTTTAGATCGTGATCGATCTGTGGATCGTCCGCCCCCGTGTACAAGTCCGACAGGTCCCAGTGCATGGCGTCATGCGAGCCACTCGTCTTACTCATGGGCCGACCTCCGCGCTATCGACACAACTTGGCAGCACCTGGATAGCCGCAAGTGCCGCGACAGCCACAAGTCTGCCCTTTACGTTAGCAGCACCGGAATGAGTGAACAACAGGCACAGATCGCGCTGCGCCGGCGCATGCAGGAGGTGACTGCACAACTCGAAGTCCGCACGCGTTCACGCCAGGAGCGGACGCGAGGGCCGGCACGATTAAAGGCTCTGAAGCCGCAGTTCTCGATCGTGGGCCTGGAGGGCGAGAATCAACTCGTCCAGATCGCCGTCGAGGACGGCTTCCAGGCGGTACAGGTCCAGTCCGATGCGGTGGTCCGTGCAGCGGTTCTGGGGGAAGTTGTACGTGCGAACCCGATCCGAACGGTCCCCCGAGCCGATCATCGTTTTGCGGGCCTGGTCGCGCTCGGCCCGCTCGCGCGAAACGTGCAACTCGTGCACGCGGCTAACCAGAATGCGCCGTGCCTTGTCTCGGTTCTTGTGCTGGCTTTTCTCGTCTCGCATCGACACGGTGATGCCGCTCGGCACGTGTTCCAGGCGAATGGCCGAGCTGACCTTGTTGACGTTCTGGCCGCCGGGCCCGCCTGCACGCGAGACGTGTTCGACCACGTCCTTATCCCAGTCGATCTGCACATCGACCTGATCCGGCTCGGGCAGGACGGCGACGGTCGCCGCCGAAGTGTGGATGCGCCCCTGCGCTTCGGTCTTGGGTACGCGCTGCACACGGTGGCCCCCGCCCTCGTAGCCCAGCCAGCGATAGACACTCGGGGCCTTGACGTTGAACACGATCTCGCGAAAGCCTCCCAGATCGGTTCCCGCACTGGCCAGCACCTCGAGCTTGAACCCCTTCCGCTCGCAAAAACGCTGATACATCTGGAACAAGTTGCCCGCGAACAGCGCCGCCTCCTCGCCGCCCGTGCCGGCGCGGATTTCCATGATGATGCTGTCGACCGCCTGCTCGTCGCCGGCCACCAGACCGTCCTTGATCTGTTCGAGCACGGCGTCGCGCTGCTCATGCAGGCCGGGCAACTCCTGCTCAGCCAATTCGCGCAGCTCGGCATCCTGGTCGGCGTCGGCCACCAGCGATTCGTGCTCGGCGATCTCCGCGTCCAGACGGCTGCACCGGCGGTAGTGCTCTACCAGCGGGCGCAGTCTGGCGTGCTCCTTGCCGAGCGTGGCGAGTTTGCTAGGATCGCGCGCGACGGACGGATCGTTCAGCTCGTTGCCGATCTGCTCGAACCGGTCGGCCGCTTCGCGAAGCCTCGCCAGCAGTCCTGATTCAATCGCCGACTCGCCCATCTGTTGCGTCCCCAAAGCTCATGCGTAGCGCACGTGTGTCGCTCGGACAAACAATCACGCCGCACCGACGTTGGGTAACGCATGCGGCACGGCGTGCATCGATCGCGTGAGTGCGCTAAGCCTTGGCCTTGGCTTTCTTGGCTTCGTCGCCGCCCTTCCTGAAGTAGTTCCCGCCGAACTTCCGCTGGAACTTCTCGATTCGACCGGCGGTGTCCACGTACCGCTGCTTGCCGGTGTAGAACGGATGACAGGCCGAGCAAACCTCGACGTTCAACTCGCCTACCGTCGCCCGGGTGACGAAGCTGTTGCCACAGCCGCACGTAACCTTGCACTCGACATACTTGGGATGGGTTTTCTTCTTCATCGTCGCGTCTCACGCCCTTCTCTGGTAGCCAGCAACGTCGCTCCACGAACCCCTAAGTATAGCGGCAACCGCTCGCCTCGGCAATGAAGCATGTAACCCACTGCTAAGAAAAAGGTTACGTCGAAGTGGTCTCGCCGGTGCCCTGGCCCACCTCCAGCACGACGAGCGTCACGTCGTCCTGTGGTTCGAGAGAGCCCTGCTGGCCATCCAGCAAATCGGCCAGGCCGGCCACCGCTTGCTCGGCCGGTTTGCGGGCAAGGCTTGCGAACTGCTGGCTGCCGCACGCGGCCAGGCCCACCCCGCGCGACTCGGGAAAGGCGTCTTCCAGCCCGTCGGTCAGCAGCAGGAGTCTATCGCCTGGCGTGAGCTGTACCGAGCGGTCCGCAAACTCCTCGCCCGGAAACAGCCCGAGCAGACCGCCCTCGCTCTTCAGTTCGGTCAGGCATCCGTCGGCGCTGACACGGATGGGATAAGGATGGCCCGCCCGTGCGAAACGCAGCACATGTGTCTTGACGTTGAGCAGGCAGTAGCACGCGCTGACGAACTGGCTGTTGGACAGGTCCTGCGCCGCCAGCACCTCGTTCAACTCGGCCATCGTTTCGGCGGGGCTGAGCAGCTCATAAGCCTCATCGCGAATCCGCTTAGACCGAATCGCCTGCTTGATGAACATGGTCAGCAGTCCGGCGGCCACGCCGTGCCCCACAGCATCGGCTACATAGAAGGCCACGTGGTCCTCGTCCACACGCGTCACGTCATAGATGTCACCGCTGACAAAGCCGGCAGGTCGGTACAGTGCGGCGAACTTCAGGTCGCCCAAGCGCAGCAACTGACGTGGCAGGAAGTCCTGTTGAAGCCTGCTGGCCAGGCGAAGCTCCTGATCCATTTCCACGAAGTGTTGATTCAGTCGCTTGCCCAGCCGCTCCATGCTGTCCAACTCGCGCTCGATCCGCTGCAACAGCGGCCGATAGCCCGCCATGGTCGAGAGTCGGCCCCATAGTTCGTCGGCGGCGATATCCAAACCGGCCTGGCTCACCAGCGAGGGCTCGGTCCGATCGAGGCATCCGTCGGGGCCCTGGATGATCAGTGTGCCGATCCGCTGGGAATGCAGGTGTTCAAGCAGCTTGTAATGCTGGTACGTCCAACGTGTCTGCCCATTGGCGCAGGCGATCAACACGGCGTCGACGCCGTTGAGCAGTTGGCTGTCCACCGCCACCTGCGATGCACTGAGCCGCTGCACGCGACAGCGGCCCGCCCCCGCCAAATCGCGCAACGCCGGGGGCTCCGCCCCGCCCATATCCACCAACACCACGTTGAGGCCGGACATGCGCAATGACCCCACAGACCCGCTTTGGCCGGCCGGGTCCGAATATCGTGCCCCGGCGACCGCGTCGTCATATCGCCAACTACTACGACTATCGGCAAGTTCCAGCCGCGGGCGAGGCTGTTTGGCTCGCCCAAGGAGAAATGTCTCAGCGTCAGGGCGAAGACAGGACGGATGCGGGCAGTGTCACCACGTCGCCTTCGTCGATGCCCAACTCGGCACAGAGCCCGGCGTTGATCTCCAACGCGTATCGGGCAGGCTGTTCGGAAGAGAAGCTCTGAAGCGTCAACGCGGGCATGGTGTGGGTCTTGACGACTTGCCCTTGCCGGTTGACGTAGGTGATATCCAACGGGATTAGCGTATTGCGCATCCAGAAATAGCGGACGCGATCATCCGAAAACACAAAGAGCATGCCCCAGTCGTCCGGTAGCTCGTCCTGCGTGACGTTCATCAGGCCGAGCCGATGCTGTTCGGGTGTCTCGGCCAGCCAGACGTGGAATGTATGCCCCTCAATGATGATCTTATCGGTCCGCAGGGACGCCAGATCGTTGCGCTCGACGGCGCCGCCGATTGAGTCAGTGGGGTCGCATCCGCCGCCCGCAAAGAAAACCATACTCGTCACCACAATCATCGTACGCATTAGCTCCGCTCCTGGTCCGAGCCATTCGCACCGACCTGGGTCTCGATCAAACGTTGTATGTGAGCATGCGTCTGCTTGTCGAGTTGGCGCTTCAGGCGCCAGGTCATCAGCACGTCTGATACGGCCAACCAGCACAACCACAGAAGCAGAATCGAAACGACCAGCCAGAACAAAAGAAACGAGCGCGGTGCGGCCTGCGGATCCAGAAACGCCAGCCCGAGGCAGAACATCACCCCCACCAGTCCCATAACGGCCAGGCCCAGCCGGCGCCGGCGCCCGCGGCGATCGAGGGCCCTGCGGTAGCGTGTGTCCATCCACACCGGGCTCGATCCAGACACCGCCCGCCCTCCACGCCAGACGCACCACACCACAACCGCCAGCCACAGGCCGCTGAGCACCCACAGTCCGATAGACCACGCCCAGGTGGTCATTCCTGCATCCTCCACCTGTCACTATACCGCCGCCGGGGCGGACAGACCACCACCGCAAATCCCACCGGGGAAGGACTTAATCCCAAACCGTCTGCCCCAAGAAGCCGATGTCGAAGTCATGACGGTGCCGACCGCCCCGATACGCTCGTCGTCGGGCAGCGGGCACGCTACAATGCACTGCGCACGGGCGGTTATCGGCCCGTGGAAGTGGATAGAAAGGAACCCCAGTCGTGCACCCGATGCTCAGGATGTTGACTCATCGACGTCCCATCAATCCTCGCGTGTGGCTGGTCGTATTGGCTGCGTCGTTGGCGTTGCTGGTGACCGCACCAGGGCTGCTTGGCTCGTCCGCATCGCACGGGCCCGATGCCGCCACGGTGGCTCAGTCAGGAGAAATCGACCACGCCCAAGCCGAAGGGGCCTCGTCAGGCCTTCCCAGACTCGAAGGCTTGACGAGCAAGGTTCTCATCATCGTGATCCAGTTGGCGCTGGTGCTTGCGGCCGCCAAGCTGCTCGGCTGGGCCGCTGAAGCCGTGAAGATCCCCGGCGTGCTGGGCGAGTTGGCCGCGGGCATGGTCATCGGTCCGTTTGCCTTGGGCCAGTTCATTCCGATCTACACACACCATGGCTGGCAAGCCCTGTTCCCCGCGCCTGTGTCGACCTCCGAATGGCCCATCAGCACCACGTTTTGGGCCATCGCGGTGGTGGCTAGCATCGTGCTGCTGTTCGGGGCGGGGCTGCACACCAATCTTCAGCAGTTCCTCAGAAACCTTGCCCCCGCTACGGTTTGCGCCATTGGGGGTGTGCTCGCGCCGTTCTTCTTGGGCGCCTGGACCGTCACGCTGTTTCGCGACACCGACTTGCTCGGCAATCCCATGACCATATGGTCGCCCGATGCCATGTTCATGGGGGCCATCATGGTGGCCACCAGCGTCGGCATCACCGCGCGCGTGCTCAGCGACATACGCAAGCTCGACACGTCCGAGGGCGTCACCATTCTCGGCGGCGCGGTCGTGGACGACGTGTTGGGCATCCTCGCGCTGGCGGTCGTGGTCGGCATCGCACGAACCGGACAGGTAAGCTTGGGCGACGTCGGCATCACGGCGGTCAAGGCCATCGGAGTGTGGGTTGGGATCACCGGCCTGTCGCTTTGGGCGGCTCCGTACATCGAACGGGCCTTCAACCGCGTCCGATACGCCGGCGCCCGCGTGGGGCTGGGATTGGCTTTGGCGTTTTTCTGTGCGGCCGTGGCCGAAATGTGCGGCTTGGCCTTCATCATCGGAGCCTACAGTGTGGGCCTGGGCCTGAGCCGCACCAAGATGGCCCACCAGCTTATGGACGACATGCACTCGGTCAGCGACTTCATCGTGCCCATCTTCTTCGCCGCGATGGGCATGTTGGTGAACTACTCGGCCATGAGCACGGCGCTGGTCTTCGGGTTGGTTATCACCGTATGGGGCATCGTCTCCAAGATCTTCGGCTGTGGCCTGCCGGCGCTGTTCTGGTTCAACCTGCGTGGGGCCGCCCGCATCGGCATGGGCATGCTGCCTCGTGGTGAGGTGGCTCTGATTGTGGCGGGTGTGGGGCTGGCTGAACGCGCCATCGATCAGGCCATGTTCGGCGTGGCGATCATGATGACGCTGGTCACCACGATTATCGCACCGATCGCACTGGTGCCCCTGTTCCGGGGTCGGCCCGGCAAGCGCGGGGAACTGGACGAGCCGGTCGTCGAGGCACCCATCACCATCGAGATGCCCCAGACCATCAGCGACCACTTCCTGCAATTGCTGCTGGCTGTGTTTCAGGAACGTGGCTTCGAGTTGGATTACCGGGATGCCGAGGCGGGCATCTACCAGTTGCAGCGCGACAATCTGGTGGCCAGCGTCAACGAGAAGGGCGGCCGCGTCGTGGTACAGGTGCCCGCCACCAGTCAGGAGGTCGTCGACGGCATCGTTCGCGAGGCCGAAACCCGGCTCGTCGAAGCCGTTCGCCAGTTCAACGAGATCCCCCCGCCCGGCACCGGGCTGCCTTCCGAGCCGGCCAACAGCACTTAGGGCGCCGAAAACGCTGCCTGCATCCGCACCGACCACTCATCGGGCGGCCCGAGCCTGAGGTATCGGCCCAGCGCGTCGCGTGCGGCTGCCCCGTCGCCCGCCCCCTGCGCGGCAATCACCAACAGGCGCAACGCCCGTCGCTTCTGATCATCCCTGGCCAGGGCAACATACCGCTTGGCCGCGTCCATCGCGCGGTCCGGCCGCATCGACACAAGGTGCGCCGTGCACAGCCACACCCACTCCTGATGACGCGTGCCGACGAAGTCTCCGGTCACGCCCAGCACGTCGGCCGCCTCGGCCGTGCTGCCTAGCGCACCCAGCACCCGCCCGAGCACGATCCGCGCCATCGCACTACCCGGTTGCCCGGTGAGTCTCTCGGCCAGCTCGGCTCGTAGCGAGGCCAATTCCGCATCGGTCGGCTCGCGCTTGTCGGCGCCACTCAGCCAACCCATGACCGTCGGTGGAAAGCTCGCCCCGCATGCATAGCGCTCGATGAGAGGCTTGAACTTCGGCAAGTCGCGAACCATCACCATGTCGTGGTCATCCCAATACACCATCACCCATCCGGGGTTGACGTAGCGGTCCTGCCCGGGCCCGATCTGCGCCGGCCGCCAGCGTTCCAGACGGATGGGTGCCCCGTATCCGTCGAGTTTGCCCAGCCACCCCGGCTGACGCGCCATGATCCGGCCGTAGTCCTCGAACAGACTCCGTGGGTAGTCCCACGTGCGTCCATCGATGATGGCCTGACAGCCCAGCGGAAACAGCCGCCAGTGCAGGTACCCGCCGAACTCATAGTTGGCGAACACCGGTCCGCGAAGCTCGGGCTGACCGGCGATCCAATCCACCGCCCCAACCGGGTACAAGTCGCGCACCCACCCCCAGCCCGGACGGCGAACCTCGCCGCCGAGCGTCATCATCCCAGCCGCCGCCAACAGCCAGAACGACCACAATCCCGCCGGAATCCAGCGCGACACTTTGCTGCCGCGTTGCTGCCAGTAATCGATCAGCGCCGACAACTGTGCCGCCAACAGCGGCGCGCACAAAACGCCCATCAGCAGCCCGAACCGGCGCATCCAGATACTCAGCACCACCAGCCCGACCGGTAGGACCGCCTCCAGTAGAGACGGCCGCCGCCGGCAAATCACGATCGACGCGATCAGCCCAACCACGACCGCCGCCGCCAGACTCCAGAACGGCCAGCGGTCGAGCAGCCACGGCATGGGCTTCCACTCTTGGACCGTCGAGCGGACGTCGGCCGCGTCGGCAGGACGGAACGGATAGGTCAGCAGCGCCGTACCACGCGGGTTGATCACGCTGGCGGCAATCATCAGCACCGCCGCCAGCACCAGCCACCAGCCGTGCCGTCGCTGCTCGCTGACGTCCTCGCGCCGTCGGTCCGGCGTGGCCACGCAACTCAAACCGAAAAGCCCCACAAGACCGGCCGCGATCACCGCGCTGCCGTGCAGGTTGGCCAGCAGCACAGCCGCCACGATCAACACCGGTAGCGTCCGCCGCCAGCTCCATTCCAGGTGCAACAGATAGAACACAGCCGCCACGATCAGCCATGCCGGCAGGTGCGGTCGCATCAACAGGCGGTGTTGGCCAGCCATGACGGCCCACAGCGTCACCGCAGCCGCCACCGCCAGCACCGCCCCGCGCCGCCGCGCCGTCAGGAAGACCATTACGAACGTGCCCGCGGCCATCACCGCCTTGACGGGCAGCATCCCCGCGTGGCCCCAGAGCTGATAGCCCCAGTAGAGCAGGACGCCGGCCAGCCATTCGAACGCAATCAGCGGCCTGCCCTGGCATGGATAGAGAAACGGCTCGGTCCGCGGCACGCCGTGCTCGACTGCGTAGCGGCCCATCGCCAGGTGTGTGAAGTAGTCGGCTGCGTGGATCGGAACCATCCCCGCCGCCAACACCACCACCAGCGACGCGGCCAGGGCGACCCAGCGCAGCCCGCGGGCCCACCGGGTGCTCATGTCGATCGTTGGATGCGATGGGTCCACGGCTGAAAGTCTACGCTCGCAGCCAGCAGTCCTCAACGCGTCCGCTTGCTGTGCCCGAACGTCGATTGCGGGAAAGAGAGGACGGTGCTGTGGCCGCGTGAGTCGACCACGCCCATTCTGCCGTTGGTTGGGACCTCGATCTTGCCGGTCCGGTCATCGTTGACGCCCGGACACGACTGACTCAGGCCACCGTCGTATGGGCTCTACTTGATCCGGGCGATCCCGAGCAGATCGGTCACGCGTTGTGATGTCGTTGCCGTCGCCTCCGGCATGCCCCACGGGCCGACCGTGGCCCGGGGTGACACAAAAAAGAGGCGGGGCCGGCGGCTAAAAACTCGCCAGTCCCGCTTTTATTGGTCCGACCTGCTATTCGCCCGCGCTACGGCTTGGTCGGCGACCGGTCACCCAGCGTGGCTTTGACCACACTGTAGTCCGCCACGGTTACACGCCCACTGCCGTTCAGATCCGCACGCACGTCACCACGCTCAGTCATAGCCGCCTTCACGCAACTGTAGTCCGCCACGGATACACGAGCGCTCTCGTTGCAGTCGCCCTGCAGGGCGCACGCGTCAAGCGTGAACGAAAGTACGTCAAAGCTGGCGTCGGGCGTGATGCGGTACCATGTCAGGTTGGCAAGCACCGTACCGTTCTCGGCCGCCTTCAGCGTCGCGCCGGTTGGATCGCCCGTGTCGTTCGGATCGGCCGTGTACGTAAAAGACCCCGTTAGGTCGTTATTCGGGTCGGCCAGTTCGACAATTACCAGCGGGTTGCCGCCGGGCATCGTGATCGGTGCGTTGAACACCAGCTTAATCACGTTGTTCTGCGTTTTGGGTAAGGTGCCGTCCGTATTCGGATCGCTAGAGATCAGCGACGGCGTCGAGACAACACTAATCTGGAAACTGCTGCTGGCCCCAACCGACGCCGTGGCCGCCTCCACACGATAGTAGCTACCCATGTCTTCGACGAGGACCGACGCGAACGGATTGGCCAGAGACACGTTGTAGGTGCCCTCGGTCATCGGAGCTGTCACGCTGCCTGTCGCGAGGACCGCCGGCGTGCCCAGCGCGACACCCTCGACTACTACGCCGCCGGGGTACGCAGGCAGGTTCGGATCGTTCGGGTCGTTTCCGATCGTGTTTTGACCGCCGCCGATCTGGAGCAGGTCGTCGCTGTCGGCCGTGCCCCCGTAGCCGGCAGGGTTTGTGATACCCGCATTCTTGACGAACGAGCCCATCGACGGACCCTCCATGGCGCCGGGTTGCGCCACAGTGGTATCGGTCAGAAGGTCCACACCGAAAATCCCCAGACCAAGATTCCCTTCATCGGAAACTATGCCGGTAATCTCGTAGCTGACCGAACCGCCAGGACCGACCGTTGTGCTCGAGGTCGCAACGATCTCAACCGTGAAGGTCGCTCCCCACGCAAAGCTCGCGCACCCCATCGCAACCCATGCCGTCAACAGGCCAACGCGCGTCATCATGTATCCTCCTGCGAATGGCTCCCCATACTGTGCACAGTCCCTTCAAGCCCCTCCACCCCGGTGCTACCTCTATGAATAGTACCTCCCGGTAGGGGCCGTTGTCAACCAGCGGAGCGAACCATCGTCAGGCCCGCCGCCCGAATCTGAGACGGCCGCCCGAGTGGGTTCAGCCCCCAGATGGCGAAACGGCGGGCCAGGCCCGAGAAAAAGTAACGGGCGATGATTGGGGTCATGTAAACCCCAATCATCGCCCGGATTCACGTCATTCTAGGCAAACTTGCCCAGCGGCAGTGCCGCTACGCAAAACGCCGACGGAGAGCCGCCAAACCACCCAGCGCCAGCAGGCCAAGCGTGGCCGGCTCGGGGGTGACATGCAGCACCAACGGCAAGAACTCGGGCGCGTCGTCGACAAGACCAGGAGCGGTGAGCTCAGCGTAGTCGAACTCAAGGTTCAGGGTCGTCGACTCCGACAGGTCCGGGATGTGCACGTCGAAGAACGCCACCAGTCCCGGCTGATCCATGAGGTCACCGACATCGATGAAGCCACTGATTTCCCACACGCCATAGCTCGCGAGCCAGCGTGCATCTGACAGGCTTTGACTAAATGGCAGGGGTATCGAAACCTCGCCAGTCCCGGCCGGACCAATGTCCACATTGTCAACCTTCGTCAGCGGCTCGGGATCGACCCAGGGACCAGTTGCGTAGACGTCGACCAAAACGGTCTCAAGCGGGAAATCCGGCGTGACCCATATGCCGACCACTATATTGTCGCTGGCGAGAACCTCGATCGGCACAGTGCCGTCCGTCGGCACGCCGTCCACGGCAAACTGCACCGTCGCCGCCGTGGCAGTTGCACTCATCGCAACGGCAAAGACCAAAGCCAAAACTGTTCGCGACATAACCCTCACTCCTCTCCAAAAAAAGATTACCTTGACCCGAGTGGGAAGCTGGCGACACCTCCGGCAGGCACCACAACCCTCTCTCCCCACTATTTTCC
>Ga0315553_10001630_pt1 | contig 18412 bp, 19 predicted proteins | sample SalMarSW160140MG_FD_203099 | JGI IMG/M metagenome (GOLD analysis project Ga0315553, IMG submission 203099) | Salt marsh sediment microbial communities from the Plum Island Ecosystem LTER, Massachusetts, United States - Salt Marsh Sediment SW1601-40 ... | reverse complement strand
GTCTATTCATAACAGAAGCTAAATTTGTATTGACCAATATCCTTAGACAGTTGTATCAAATTATGTTAGGCAGTCTAGAAAATAATTTCACCCAGTAATGCGAAAAAGTTTATACCAATCATATTTCAGCTAAAATAAATGCCTTGATTTCTAGATACCAGCTGCTACTATACTGAGGAGCATCTCGTGAAACAGCACCCGACAGTGTTGGTGTGGCTGTCATAAATACGTGATACAACTATGGGCAGATATTACGCATTCTTGAGGCACATACTAGAGGTGCTGTTCAAAAATGGAATACAAGTGGCTGAAATTTATAGGGCACATGCATTCGAAAAACATTTCTGGGATTTCATCAGAGAAAAGACAGCTGAAATTGGCGAGGGAAGGGCAACAATGTCTAGTCCAGTAACAGTCACCCCCTGAGTGTGAATACAGAAATAAAGATAGCGAGCAGATAATGCGGCTGGGCATTCCATATTTGTAAATCTTTAATACTTTTTTGTATACAGACCTAACACCTGGGCCAGTCTAACTTGAGATCAAGATTCTGAATTGTAATTGTGTGCGAACTAAAGGATAGCTAATGTTGTAAATTGCAATTACGAAACCACAATATGTCGGACGGATTAATTGAATTATTCTTCCTCAAGAAAACCAAGTGTCACTACTACTTGCTTACTCGGCTTAGCAAAGGACAACTAGCCTATATTAATAGTGGAACCATCCATGGGTCCGAGAGATCTCATCTTTAGGAGGGCTACAGATACTGGAAACCCTGTTGCTTTTCTGGTGGACAAGGAATGGGGCGGATAATTCATAAGTTTAAATGCATTGACTTTAGAAATTAGGAAATATGATTCAAACAAAAATTGTTTCCTATTTTCCTTGTCGAGCTTCAGCAAACCTCAAATTGGGCGCTTCGGTGCGAAATCATCTTAAGTAACAGACGGCTCCTTTTTATTGGCAAATATCAACCCGATCAAAACCAGCTGTGTAAGCAAGCCATTTATTGTTTCAGCCGTGATCATTCTCTTTGCAGGTTCATTCTTGGGCGCAGCATGGATGATGACGATATTTAATTTCGGCTTACCTTCTTGGTTTGGTCAATTATTCCAACAACACAGAATTTTTCAGATCGACGGATTTCTGACCTTACTCATAATGGGTGTGGGGTACATGATAGTTCCAAGATTTAGAAACGTCTCACTCCCGTCTGTAAAATATGCGTACCTTTCTTTTCTCTTTGTGATTGTCTCTTTAATCTTTCAGGTGGTAACTCCGCCACAACCTTCGATACTAACAGATGACAAGTTTTTTTTGGTGATCACAATCCTGAGACTTTCTGGAATAGCGATCTTTGCAATTATCATTTTCTTGATGCTGAAGATCAGACCAAAACGATTAAGACTATCTGACTATTTCATTGCGCTATCTACCATGACATTGCTGACTATGAATATGATCGAGCTTGCACAGATGTTTGATATCATTGACTCGGAGGAAGAGCTCACAAAGCCAAAATCATAATTAAGTCACATCGAATTATGGTTACTGTTCCCTATAATCATGATATTTGGAATTGAATATAAGACCCTTCCATCATTTCTTGGATTCATTAGACCACGAGGTACCATAGGTCTTTTTTCATTTATCCTAATTTCAAGCTGTGTCATCATAGGTTTACTTAGTATATTGTTTGATTCAGAATTAGTGATGCTTCAATCGAGCTTCAATATTTTATTTTTTACGTCGGTTATTGCCTTTACATTATCAATTTACGCATTTGGCGGATTCGATAATTCGGACATCATCCGTCTTGTCCAAGGAGAAAAAAAAGTAAGATATAATCTTACAATTCTGCACATAAAAATTTCATTTTTGCTGCTCCTGTCGGGCATCTTTGCGGCAATACTTTTTGCTATCACCTATGGACCGGATCGTGAAGTATATCGATTTGCCTTATATGACCTTGCAATACATACAATTGCAATAGGGTTTATCGGCATTACTATTTCGTTATATCTTCCCCTTATGCTTCCGCCAATCATCGGGAAAACGCTCAAATTTACTAACCTTAATAAAATACCACTATTCCTAATCGTCTTATCATTAGGCATACGTGCATTAGGGGACTTATTTCTTGCTCAAGGAAATTCGCAATTTTCATCGCTGCTTATGTTCAAAATATTGAATTTTTCGGTAGGATTTTCGGGCTGGCTTGTGGTAATTGCGCTGTTCGTGTTCGTCATTACGTTGCAGAGATCGATGAAATAATCACGTTCCTATTCAATGCAATTCTACCCACATTTCATTTATGATACATGCAGCTCCCGGCTACAGACAGAAGGCCCAGACTCGAGTAAGTCCAGAAGATGGCACAAAGCTCTGCTATGGATCCTGAAAACTGCAGGTTCATTTCACGCTTGTGTCTTGAATATTCGAATGTTGAGGGTTAGAAATACCCTCTTTCAGTATATAGAGGCAAGAGGTGAGGCAAACTAACCGCCATAACGGACAAAAGGATGAGTAATTAACATTCAATTAACATTGAATTAGTTTGTCAGAACTCAGAATCTCCGAATACCATGCGTCATAGGATGTATTAGCCTTTGATGTTCAGAAGAGTATAATGAACATATGTCTTAAATTGACATTCAGACACTGACTTTATGACATAATTGTCAACATATAAATATCAGAATGCGTCACTACCTTCACATGCACAATCATCTCTGGAGTATCGTAATAGCCATTTTGGCGACCTCTCTGGTTTTTGGGATAGCCTCACCACAAGCAATAGCCCAAAGGTCAAATGAAAACTCGAATGACACTGACAGCACTAATTCATCATTATCGTCATCATTATCACCTTCAGAGGCTTTGACACTGCCAGAAATTTTTAACAAGACCGAAAGCTCTGTAGTACAAATAACTAGTAAGAGTCCTATTAGTAGTAGCCTTGTAATAAGGAATGGAGAACAGGTCCCACAGGATGATGTCGCTTTAGGTTCAGGGTTTGTATATGATCAGGAAGGGCACATCATCACCAACCATCATGTGATTTCTGATCCTAATAGTATCGAAGTTACATTTGTGGATGGAGATTCCTATTCAGCTAAGGTAATTGGAGAGGATCCTTATTCAGATATTGCTGTGTTACAAATAACTGATGATGGCTTTCAAAAGCAAGTTCCGCCTCTAAAAGCTGCAAATTCATCAGCATTGCAGGTAGGAGAACAAGTTATTGCGATTGGTAATCCATTCGGTCTTAGTGGAACTTTGACTTCTGGGGTCATAAGTCAGATGGGACGAGTTTTGCCAAATGACATCACCGGATATTCAATATCCAACATAATTCAGACTGATGCGGCAATAAACCCGGGTAATTCGGGTGGACCGTTGCTCAATTCTAAGGGAGAAATAGTAGGTATGAACACAGCTATCTTCTCAAATACGGGAGTTTATTCAGGAGTGGGATTTGCAATTCCGTCAAATATGGTTCAAAAAGTAGTAGCGTCGTTATTGAAAAACGGTTCTTACAATCATCCCTATATGGGTATCTCCGGAATCACTCTATCTCCTGAAATCTCAAATGCATCAAATTTGAATGATACAAAGGGTATTCTCGTCGTAGACATCACAGCTGATAGTCCTGCTGATAAAGCCGGAATACGCGGAGGAGATGTACTTACATCTGTGGATGGACACGACATTAGATTAGGAGGAGATGTAATTGTAGCAGTCGACAACCAAAGTGTTAGAGCCATGGAAGACTTCCTTACTTATTTAGAAGAACAAAAGGCGGTAGGTGACAATATTGAATTATCAGTTATTAGGGACGGAAAGACCGAACAGATCGATTTGACGCTTGCTGCTAGACCTAGCCAGAGAGCTGAGGACAAGTCCCAACTAAATCAAGGACCTGAACAGCAACAGCGGAGACCTGCTTTGGGAATAAATGGCATTAATATGACACCAGAATTGGCTGAAAGAATGAATCAAACACAATCACAAAAGGGCTTCCTCATAGAAGATATAATCGCAGGCGGACCAGCCGATTTGGCCGGGATTAGAGGGGGATACAAAGTTGCCAACGTTAATGGTAGCGATATTAATCTTGGGGGAGATATTGTTGTAGGGATAGATGAAAGGAATGTCAACACAATCCATGATATCCAGTCTTACTTGGACACTAAAAAAGTTGGGGACAACGTACAAATTAAGATAATCAGAGACAGCCAAGAAATTACCGTCCCATTGAAATTGGGAACGCTCGAAGGCGATCAGGCACTTCGCGAACAGGCACCTCTTGGACAGTTGCCACAATTACCGTTTTCACAGGAGGGACCGTTCGGCGGTGATCTGTTAGATGACATGTACAATCAATGTGTCGAAGGTGCAGGGAAGGAAGTATGTGATCAACTATTCGGTAAATAAAGTATGAACTAGCTGACAACCTTGTTGAGGTAAAAAGCAGTTTGAACATAAGATACAGAATGAAACAAGCGTTGAATAAGAGCCATTCATCCGAATGAGGTTCACTTTTATTTTTTGAAATTCTCACTAAGTCCATCATACCTTAGTGTCAATATTCTTATTTGCTTCCTGACAGCAGGAGTGTAACCCATGTTCATGAGCTAGCTCCTAGTATGCACGCTCCAATATTAGATGTAAAATCAACATATCTGTTTCCATCTACGTCGTCTATTGTGCAACCGCAACCGTTCGCAATAACAAGAGGATAGCTATAGGCGATAGGTTAAATCTTTCACACTCCTAGCGCATCAAGTCTACTTCAATTCCATATATTTCAAAAAAATGGATTTTTTTGAATTTTATAATTTTCAAATGTCACAATATCAGTTCCATTCTAATTTGTGATAAATAAAGGGTATTGTCTCCTAGTGGTAGTACAATGCATCACATGTTTACAACATTGATATACTATCTTTAGCCATTAAAATTTACTTGAGTACTCCAAACATCGGAATTGCAATATGGATAATTAATAATACCTGCATTGGTTCTATTGCAGTTATCTGCGAATTCTGTTTATATTCATTTTTTCACTCTGTTACATATCGGTTTCGCTGAATCGTTCATTTCTTCTGAAGATGTTATCGACCAAGGTTTCGTTGATTATCTCATTTAATAGATAGCAGGATTTGTGAGATCAATGGCGTCTTCGTAGCAAATAGTTGGAAATCAAAACAAAACCCAGAACAGAGAAGGTAACAATAATCAAAAGCCGCTATCCATCAAGAATTCCTGAGTAACTTCTTTAGACGGAGTTTGTGACAACTGGGAATCTCTGGTCTTAGCATTGATTAGCTGCACATTTGCAATATCTTTTCCAAATGATGATCCTACTTTAATCTCAGTTTTGCCCGAAAGATATGCATTATCATTTCTATGTTCCAACATCACATCATTTAGCGGAATTACCAGCATATTTATCTGTATAATTTTGTCGGTATCATTATGCATATGCATACCAATCAACGCTTCCTCAAACATTGCTGTTTCTGATTCTGCAGTATATACCTCAGTTTCCTTGTACCTACAAATTGCCCCATGTTCAGGGGTTCCGTATAATATGTACTGTTGTTTACACAATGAAATACAATCAATTAACAGTATACCCTTCTTATGTGATTCCTTAAATATTCCTATCTCTATGGGCATTTTCGCGTAAAAATCTAATTTCTGATGTGGATCTACCACAAAGGGAGACTTGAATTTCAAATATAAATGCCTGCTCAAGTCTGGAGTAGAGTAAAGTGGAACTGCCGGAAAGATACATACATTTACCGAAGGAGAGCTGGATGTAAGTAATTTATCCACCACAACTTCGTTATTTAAATATCGTTTATATCTAAATAAATGATTTCCAGACTTGATACTCTCTCCCTCAGGTGTCAATGAGATCTTATGATCGCGGAAGTTAAAAAGAGTGAAATCTTTATTATTACTACTATCACTATTACTATTATCAGCAAGGGTATCTAGAAATGGAAAAGAATGACAACCGTATACCCCTTTCCTATTGCTGGTCTCCAACATATTAGATGCTCATGTATACTCGCATTAGAACTTGTATTATTACCTTTGATATATTCATGTGCCAGCAACCCTGTTCCCATCGGCGATTTGTAGGATACGGCGCGGAAGCGGAATCTTGATATTGTTATCATTTAAGTGCTTTTTTATTTGATTGATAAGTTGCATCTGTACTTGAAACATTACACTAGATGGAACCCAACACCATATATTGATATTTATAGCGTACTCTCCAACGCTTGCTGCATAAACATTTGGGGTAGGCTCAACCAACACCAGAGGAGTATCAGCTAGTAAATTGGTTATAACTTTAATTGCCTTATCTAAATCTTCATCATACCCCACCCCAATGGTTATCTGAATTCTTCTAGCTATAGTAGCAGAGTAGTTATGTATCTCAGACGAAAATACATCCGTATTTGGAAGCGTCACATATGTGCCGTCAAATATTCTGATTCGAGAAGTTAAAACACCTATAGTTACAACCACACCAGATACATCAGGGAGTTTCCCTGTGATCAAGACAGGGTCACCTACTTTGAGGGGCTTATCCATGTACAGGAAGATACCCGAGATCAAATTAGAGAATAAAGATTGTGTTGCAAAACCGATTACTATGCCTGCGAAACCCCCTGCGAGAAATAATCCAGTCAGATCTATTCCGGATTGAGCAAGCGCAGAAATCACGGTGATTGCAATGATTCCATAATAGACTAACAGAGTTAGCTTCTTACTATAATCTGTTGGTAAGTTACCTTTTGCGTATTTGGAGGTTAATGATTTTGCAACATATGCGACTATGAAACCTACAATCAGTGTAATTGTGGTTTGCAGCAATGTAAGCGTTGCAATTTGTTGTCCAAAAATGGTAATCGATTGAGGAATTGTAAGCAAGGCAAACATGATTTTATATAATTATGAAGAGGCATTAAATATTTCGGACAGTTCTTTAGTATTAAATTGAATAATGGAATCAGGAAGAAGAGCTTGAAACAATTGAAAAATTGAACATGTCAGTATCCTGAACAAGACGGTGAAGGATGCCATTTTCTGTAGCCAGGATTTTGTAATCATAAGGGAATGATCTAGAATCATTGGCGTCAGGTAACCGAATTGGAGAACCTGAAATGGGATCGAAACGCCTTGCTTTGTCAAGTTGTCGACATCCTTGTAGGGGTATTTGGCTGATCCTACTGTGTTGTTTCCACTTGCTGCTGCAGACACTATTTTACCCTCCAGCAGACTCTATTTTAGATAGATGAAATATATGAAATAATTTATGAAAAATGATCCTTGCAATTCAGCAAAAATATGATAAGAGCTGGATCAACAAAAGCAAATAAAGTATCACGAGTTACACAGCGGTGTAAATTTCAAGGCTCTATATTCCAATCACACTCACCTAATCCTGGCTTTCCCTCGACCGTTCTAACCTCTGCCTTACACTCTCCCGAGGAGGTTAGCTGCTTGCAATCCTCAGTCCCATCACAAGCATAAGGTAATACAGGTTCACCAACTAGACTAGCGATTGATTGTGAAGGAGTTGAAGACGATGACGTTAGACTGGAATTTAAGCTGCTCTTCGTACCGTTGTCCGAAAGAAGCCCACTACTAGATTCAGTTTGAATTATGCCATTTCCATTCCCTTCTTCTCGTTTGGACAAGGAGCTAGCAGCTGAGGGACTTTGAGTCGAAATTGTGTTACCTCCGTCGCTAAGTACGCATATATTACCTTGCTCCACCCAGACCTGACCCACTTCACTACAATCAGAAACACATCTTCCAGTCTGAGTATTCCGATACATAGACGGTGTTGCCGATCCGCAATTGTCCCATTCACATTGGTTAGTGGATCCTACGTTGTGTTGACTCGGAGGACATCGCTCAGAAGTCACGCCCACGCCAAGTCCCCGTTGATCTTCTGGCCCCTCGTCCTGACTTCCTCCAATTTGCTGAGCAAAGGTATCATTTAGAAATAAGTGATTAACGGATAGTACGAGAGAAAATGAATATGTCAACAATGAAGCCGATATACCGATAACTGAGATGACGACGAAGATGCGTGAATCATATCAATAGCGAGAACATTATTAATAAAAACCTTCTGCGGAATTCGATAACAGTTAGCCGGAGGTAAAGTATGGTCCTATAATTCCCAGTATTCCTCAGATTTTATCTCTTCCTTCCCAGACCAGATCCTCTATCAGTGTTCATCTTCGCTATCACTGTTGTTGTTGTCATCCTCATTATTTGTATCTGATTGTTGATCATTATCTTCATCATCCGTCGCATCTCCAACAGGAGGCGGAGTCGTGTCCGGAGAGGAAAGCGGAACAGATGGAATAGTACCCGCTGATGCAGACATATCCAAGTCAGCAGTAGGTAGTATCTTAAAGATCTTGCCTTGTCCCAAGGATACCACGTACATATATCCGTCAAATGGACTCACTTCAATATCTGATATGCCTGCAAAGCCGGTAGCAAAAAGTATGCCTTCTGAGGCAGCTTCCCCGTCTGTATCGGCTACTCTATCATTTAGTGATTCAGGAAGTAAAAGGTCTGTCCTCTCCTGATTAAGTTTGAAATGATAAATGTACCCATTATGTATGTCTCCTAAAAATAGTTCATTCTGATAACCAGCACCATATTTAGTTGAATCTAGGAATTTGACTGCGGTCGGACCGATTGTATGGAGGAAAGTCAGTTTTGGAGGATGGTATTGACCTCTACCTTCGAAATCGAAAAGCCCTTCAGGTTGATCAGAGGCAACAGAACCCTCGTCTTCTCTAGGATCTCCTCCTCCGCGTTCCCAGATTCCCTGTATTTCATTCCAACCGCCATTGAAGCCAGGTTCTACAAGGTTTATCTCATCACCGTATCCAGGCCCATTCTCAGAATCCCAAAGATTTCCTGTAACCGGATCAAAATCAATTCCGAAACTATTGCGTATGCCATAAGCATAGTACAAGTTGAGAGGATAATCATCTCCCAGGATATAGGTTCCAGTACTTGGGTTTACAACTGGTTCACCTTCTTGAGTTACTCGCAATATTCCTCCGGACCCATCAGCGGGAAGTTCCTCCTTGTTCTGTGATTGTGTGGTTCCTCCAGTTACCTTGTCTGTGTCTCCAATTGGAATATACAGGTTATTATCAGGGCCAATTGTGATTGCGCCCCCGTTGTGTCGAGGACCAGGAACTGCAGGTAGATCCAGTAGCAGTTTAGGGTTAACCAGTTTAGCAGATGAAGAAGAACTTGCCGACTGCAGTTCATATCTATATAGTCGATTTCCTACTGGATCACCTCCGTCCTCTCCCTGTGCTTCAGTATAGTACAGAAAGACGTATGTCTTACCTGTCTCATTGTCTAGTGAAATGGCAATTCCGCACATGCATCTTTCGACCTCTGTTGCGACGTTGACATCCAACAAAGGTTCAGATTGTACTACCCCATCGATAACCCTCATCACAGTCCCCTTATCTTTTTCCAAGACCAGAATGTCATTTTGAGACAGGAAGGCCATGGTAGTAGGTAGGGCTAGGCCCTCGGCCACCACTTCAGAAGTAAAGCCGGGCTGATTAAAGACGGGATTGCCTATGTCGTCAGAATATCTTAGAGGAAATTCAGGCTCAGACTGAGCAAAAACAAACGCAGGTTGCAACGATAACGAGTATGATGTGGGGAGGATGTTAGAACCTTGTAATGCGATTGCAAGACAAAATGCAATTACCGTTGGTATAATCAAATTTATGCTACTAGCTCTTGCACTTATACTCTTCTTGATCAAACTAACAAATTTCTTCGTACTGTTAAGATCTTATAATGATTGCGGCAATATTTTCTGATTGAATACACGCTAAGTGTCAACTCGAAAATTAAAGGGTAGGGAGAATATAGAAATACGATGCGACAGCGGCTGACATGAGGCGCCTTACATCGATTAAGAGTAGAGATCAACAAAGGTACCCAGCACTTTCCTTCAACAATAAATCTACTACCTTTTCATTGCTACCCGGCCCTGTTCATCTGCCTTATCGTAAGATCCATGTTATGCATATCTGATTTTTGCGCACATCGATAAGTGTACCTCCCTTGAGATTTACCTTCTTCACGGTGTGAATTTCGATTTGTGATCCAGTAGGCAATGGTATTGCAATCTTATATTAAAAATATTTGATTTGATTTTGCTTATGGCACATCGGATGCAATCAATAAATTGGGAGAGAACAAAAGTACACGAGAGACAAGGTGATTAGGTCATCATCTGCAATAAAGACTTGGCTACCGCTAAGCCTTGCAGCTGGTGCAATAACCTTTTTGATTATATCTGTTCTTACTTCAATTCCTCTTGAGAGGGCTATTGTAGGTTCTGCATTAACAGCAATATTGGTCTTTAGTGGGATGTTATTCCGTTCATTTGGTAAGGAGAAGGATCGGTACGATCGCTAGCAGAAATTATTTTGGGAAGTTTAGAAATCACCGCTGACTATGTTTTATCATTTTTATGTACATCATGTGTTATCGTGGCTGTTTCATTGGATCAGAACTGAATTAGATCTTTTGTCAACCATTTACCTTACTATAGTAGGGTTTCAGCGGAATAAAGTGAAATATGAAATTGACGTGTCGGACAAGAATAAGACATAAATGAGGTCACAATACTAGCACCCACAACAAGAAATAGTCCGAAGTTTACAAAGCCAGACGGACTTTTAAAAACTTTCGGCATGCGGAACGCGTTTGAATACGACATATTAAATGCGAAGAAATATACAATTCTACTCAACATTTCTAAAAATTCAATGTTGATGACTAGGCTAACTGGAAACTTAAGTCTGTATAAACCTTGCACCACTCGTCTGGTATGTCAATCCTCAGCTATAGAGGTGAGGAATAAATATTTCATGACCTCAACATTCAATTTTACCTGTTACCCGTAGGTAAGCTTGAGGCAAATGGATGGATAAAATTAGATTCACAAGACTTGTTGCAGGTATTGTGGTCGCGGTGCTCTTTTTTGCTGCATTTATGTTCTCCTACGCTCTGCCTGCTTCCGGTCCTAGAGTACCGTGGCAATTTTACAGCATCGCAGGGATCTTCGCTATTACAGCGCTGATTCTTGCGATTCTGGCATTTGATAAAGAACTATACCGGAGAGAATAGCGGACTCTAGATAAGCGCATGCAATTATCCTCCGCGGTACTTTTGTCTCTTAGAATGATCGAGTATTACCAATGTGGAAGGGGTTTTGGACGCTTCTACATTGCACTGGATCAACAACCGGATCATAGTGCTTCTGTGGACATCATGACGAACCACAACAAATCAAAAACCGAGACTAAACCTTTCTTGCATATCCCCATTTCGTAGAAAGCGTATTTCTATACACCATATTCGATTTTTATCGAGAGTTCTGAATAATTGCTCCTGAAGAAATATTTGCAAGTGTTGAAGTTAATCAGCGATCCTTCTAAACAGTAATGGCAATTAAGCTACATTTGATTGAGTTACAATAATGGTTGACGAGAAGCGCTTGAAATCAACCCGCATAATTTGATCTGAATGTCTAATTTTAGCTGCATGCGACCTATAATAGTTATAAATCATTGGTGGTAATTATATAATATGATCCCATCACATGACAAGCATATTAATAATCGATCAAGCCAAAAGGAGGTAATCGTCAGATTTAACGGAGTACTACCTGATAAGAGCCGCTTGGGTAATCAAGAGACTTCCGAAAGATATGCAGAGATAATGAAATCTGGTAAAGAAACCAATACGTCATGTTCGATAATTATACGTGATAGCAGACAAGATACTCCAGAATCAGGTTTTCATATCCTCTTCGATCTTGGAGAGGGAGTAATTAGTAGTGTTGAAAAAGGACTTTCGGAACTTGGAATTGACAAGTATCGGGTGGAGAAAAATCAAGGTCTCCCGTTGCAATCTAGGCCCACTATAGGTTCTCCAATGCTATTGTCCTCAGGCACCTCTGAAAGTCAAAGTTCAGTACTGCAGGAAAAAGCAGCTCATCTTTTTGATGCTTTACTAATTTCCCATCCTCACGAAGATCATATAAAAGACCTTGCCAGCCTTGTTCGACGACAAACCTCGGTAGGAGATCAGACGGGAATTAACAAGATTAGAGTTTATTGTACCCGACCTTGTGAAGAACACATAATGAACTATTTGTTGTCTCATGCTTCTATGACAAAGAAAGATATTGAGAATTCCATAGACTTTCAATTTGTAACTCCCAACGAAGCTTTTGATGTCGGGCCATGTTCTATAATGGCTATTCAAGCCTACCACGGGGGGGAGTGGGCGACTGATGGCGCCGTTATCTACGTCGTGAACACTCTGAATACAAAGATAATATTGGGATGGGATTTTTTGTCCCTTCCAGGACAGGACGAAAATGTACTTTGGAATCCAGATCTACTAATCCTTGGGACTGAAACTTATAACCAGCACCCCGAAACCGGAATGATCTCGGTTACAGACGCGTATGATCTTGTCAGGAGATGGAACGCAAAAGAATGTTACATAGTGCATTACGGCGGACTTAGCGATTTTGATGAAGGTCGGAATCAGTGGTTTAGAGGACCCGTAAAACCAATGTCTTCAGCGGAACTTCAGAGCATAATTGATTCACATCTGAAGATATCCGGAGCACAAGGCAAGTTTAAAATGATCGTAGCAGAGGAAGGAACGATATGGACCAGAAGGGAGGATGGGAAGGATGAGGAAATTTCACATCCTACCAGCGAACAAGTGGCTCCACAAATTGGGAGCAGCATTGAACTGGAAGGTCTAGAAAAATATGTTTTGAAAGTAGAAAAAGATGAGAAGTTAGGAAAACTGAAGCTGGTTATTGAGGATAGAATCAACAGGTACGATATGGTATTTGAGAATCCGAGGTTGGAAAAAAATAGAGATAATAATTTCACCCTTTATGCATTAGGCGAGAAGGGAATGTTAGCAAAGGGGCCTGACTTGGTTGCAGAATTGATAAGGGACTCGTCCATACTTAAGATCTACGTATCTAAAGGGAAGAAACCAATCTTCTATGATGACATCTTGTTAGCAAAGAATGAAACAATCAAATTTGAACAATATCTACTTGAAAATTTTGTGTAAAATGACTAGATCTGTTTGCCTATTTTATTTCTGTTATCCGATTCACTTCCCAAACCAATTAGTTTAAAATTGCATTTAATCCAAATATCATCTCTTGCCCTCCCTGTAGACGGAGACAATAAAACAGATTGTGTAAAGTATTGTATTCTAAAAAAGTCTTTTATGCTCTGCCATCATACACCTATTGAAAACAACGTCTAGGCCGTTCTCCTTCGCCTTCTTCTCTGCTTCTTCATTATGGATCCCCTCCTGCATCCATATTACCTTAATTTGATCCTTTTTGAGGATTGCATCATCAACTACAAGAGGTACATCTTCAGATTTTCTGAAAATATCCACAATATCCACTCTGTCTGGAATATCAGATACTGCAGAATATGATTTTCGTCCTAAAACTTCGGGAATGGTTGGGTTCACCGGAATTACATTATAGCCTTGTTGAATGAGATATTTTGGTACAAAATGCCCTGCTTTTTCCTCGTTTCCTGACATACCTACTACTGCAACGTTCTTTAATCTGTAAATTCTTTTCAGTTCGGAGTCACTGTGAGAATCTTGTTTACTCACATAATTAGGATAGTCTTCATATAATTAAATGATTACTATATCTGCCAGATGAATATCCTATTTAGGCTTCATATGAATATTACCTCAGAACTTGGGATGTCCTACTTTCTTAAAATATTTCGTTTAATTACTGTTGCGATCATCAGATTCTCATTTGTTCATTCCGTTGAATCGTCTCTATTTTCCAAATCTCTTTTTACCATTTTAATAGATTGATATGTCATATTCGAGATTTGCGCCACAATACTAACTATACTGCGATATGTAATGAATCGCCATCGTCTAAACCAATGTTATTTTGAAACTAATGTTATTCTGATTCCTGCGAATGCGTTCAACAGATTACATATTTTCCACAACGGGTTCAGGAATATTCTTCATTTTCACCAATTTCCTGTGATTTGCCTGAAGTACACCATTGATCTCACATTTTGAAATATTTTCCGTTCTGTCTTCCATAACTATGCCTGCATAGTAAGGGTGAATGAATGTCCAGTCCGGCATGCGCCATCTCCTGCTTTGCTATTTGCCCTATAATGTCATTATCAACCATAGTTTAACACATCATCAGAAATTATCATTTTAACGTTGGCGGCGTCGATCAGTGAATCTAAATTGGGTGCATGCCGCAGTTGGTATTACTGCTAGATGATCATCTATACTATTTTTGAAACTGTATTCTCGGTTTCTGTTTTGTGATTTGAACGTCAGGGTCAGGGAAGGACTTAGTTCCAATCCTTCAATATTAGAATCCCACTCTTCAACGTCATCTTTAACTGCTTGTCTTGTTGAATCATCTATTTCAACTGTTTCTACCAATGTATATGTCAAGACTCCGTCAGGTATTGCCTTTGACCAAGAGCAGCAGATTTAACAGGTCTAAATCAATGTGCTCGTCGTCACCAATGTAGCGGAAGTGATCTACGTCAAAATAGTCGTCGTAACTAAAGGATAGTTTAACAATATTGACGGACAGTGTGCTCCAAGTATCGTTGTTAAGCATAAGGATAGAACATACGCGTCCCTTCCACGATCCATGTAATTAATTATTAGCTTGTGTTGAGAAATGTTATTTGCATCCTCAAACATTTTAGTCAATTTGAGAGCATTTCATGACATACTTCGGATCCGCCAAAAGAGGTTAGTTCTCATTTCGATACAATCTTAGTTCTCAGATGCAAAAGAGGGGCTAGAACACATTTAGAAAATCATTTGCATTCCAGTGGTAGAAATTCTGAGGAATTCTTAAAATTACTACTTTACCACCAGTACTGGTGCATTTGAGTAGGTAACGATACCTGATGCTACGCTCCCCAGCACTAATTTACTGAGCCCGGACCTCCCTCTTGTCCCAATAACAATGAGGTCAATACCTTCCTTTTCTGCATATTCTAGTATTACATAATCGATTGGCCTTTGACTATTAAGAAGCTCAGTCTGCAGTTCAATTCTATTTTCTCTTGCTCTTTGAGTAAATGATTCGAACCATGTTCTTGCTTCGTCCATTTCAGATAGTCCAGCTTCTACTTCAACCGCTTCCGGTTGAGAAAGAAGGGAATTTGCTGGCATGTAAGTGACTGTAACCACAATCAACTTGGCCAAGCATTTTCTAGAAATACTCATCGCATATTCAGCCGCTCTAAATGAATGAATCGATCCGTCTACGCCAACAAGCACTTTAGAGACACGCCCATTCAATGTTGTCTTTCTGAAAGTGCCGATCAATTTAAAGGTGACTCTTGACATCACGAACGCGGTACTTCAGCTAGTCCCAGTAGCCAGTATCAAGGGATTCTCACCTTATAACACTAAATGTGCTATTCCCTTTGAGTATTTATACACAAGACTTGACGTTATGAAACGCTCAAATGACCCGATACGATCGGAAATGCCCGACCTCTCAAAAGGCAAGCAGGGCATTTGTAGCTCAAACTGACAATTCACAAAGAATATGTTTATACCTGTGCTATTACCATACCGATCCTAGCATTAACCAAAATATGATACACCGAGGTTGCCAGCAAATTAATTATACCAGATTTACCACTAGTAGATCATGAAAACTCTAGCATGTCGAGAGGCAGGATTTGATTGTGACTACATCGTTACTCGCGAAACGGAAGAGGAAATATTTAAGGAGGGAGGGGAACACGCAATGAAGGTTCATGGGATGAAAGAAGAAGACATCACCCCTGAATTTAAAGAAAAACTCAGAGGACTAATTCGAACCGCTGGATAACTACATGTACGCATTCCCCTTTTTTGTTCATTGATAGTGGGATATGGTCGGAACTGAAGATGGTTGACAAAATCAAGTGTTCTCACATACTTGTAAAAAAACAGAGCGAAGCACTTCAAATCCTTGACAGATTAAGAAAAGGAGAAAGCTTTACCGATTTAGCAAGGCAACTATCGATAGATAGAGGGAGCGGAAAGCGTGGTGGCGACTTAGGATTCTTTGGCAGAGGACAGATGGTAAAACCATTTGAAGAAGCCGCATTTGAATTAAAGAAAGGAGAATTTACCAAAGAACCAGTGAGGACACAATTCGGTTACCACATTATTAAGAGAGCTGGAAATTAAAAATAATATTATCGTTACTGGAACTCGTTAAGTCTAGAATGGTGTACGCAAGCAAGGGGGGATATTGATAGACAATGGGAGATCGGGTATTACTTTCTGCAATACTAAATTGGTAAAGTGAACATGAGTATGTAAGATTAGGGTTTTCTAGATAATGGTAAAAGTGTTTGCAAGAGATATATACCTAGGTAACCCAAGAAGAACTCCTATTGACAGCGACAAGATCTTACGATATCTCCAGCGAGCCGATTCTTAAATTCTTTGCAGACAGAAATTTTGCTTTTCTATCTACTATTAACAAGGATGGGTCACCTCAAGTGACCCCAACTTGGGTAGATATTGATGAAGAGGAGGGGCTTATCCTGATTAATACGGCGGTCGGAAGGTTGAAGCAAACTAATGTGTCAAGAGATCCCCGGGTATCAATATCAATTATTGATGGAAGGGACAATCCATATAGTATGGTTACTATCAAAGGGAAAGTCGTAGAACAATCAAAGAGCGCAGCAAATGAACATATTGATAAGCTTGCAAGGAAGTACCTTAACGCCAACAAATATCCTGGTCATTCTCCCAGATTAACTAGAGTAATCTTAAAAATTAAACCTGATAGGATCTCGTATCTACCACCACGGTATACCCAGTATCTTAAAAATGATTAGAGGGCTGGGGGTTAGAACTTGAGACAATACGCGGTGTAACAAGAGGACATTTTATGTAACAGAACTCTCAAACAGATGAGTCATTGGTTAAGACTCGCTTATGAGGCAAATAATTAGGCAAAATGGTTAAAGTGACTGGTATAGTACAAGGTCTGCATGGCAAAGCAATACAAGAATCCTATTCCGACTGTTGACATTATCATTGAACAGAATTCAAGAATTCTGATGATAAGAAGAAAGAACGAGCCATACAAGGGGTGCTTAGCACTTCCAGGAGGATTCGTAAACGAAGGGGAAAGAATTGAAGATGCTGCTACGAGAGAAGCAAATGAAGAAACGTCCTTGGATGTCGGCCTGAGGGAAATTCTTGGAATTTATTCGGATCCAAAAAGGGATCCGCGGGGACATTTGATGTCCACAGTATTTGTAGGAATGATTCCCGTTGATGACAATATCGAAACGGTGGAGGGTTCAGCTCAGGACGATGCAGCAGAGATAGAATGGATTAATTTAGGATCTCTCGATAACAGTAATATTGCTTTTGATCACAAGAAGATTCTTTATGACTACAAAGCTTGGAAGCTGTCTGGCGGCACATTCTGGTCGTCAAAAAACGAGTCTAACAATAAAGCCATTTGAGTCAGCTACATTAACTTGTACTCCATCTGCTACCAAAAAAAGTATCGATAGTACAATGAATAATTACGACCATAACATGCCGTTATAATTGATACCATAAACAGAGACTATGATAGATTATAATCTGCCTTCATGTATTAAAACTCTCACTACGCAAAATCTGGAATTTTGCGTTTACCTTGACTAGCCATTCGAATAAATTTAATTGAGTATTTTGAAATATTTGAGATTGACAAATAACTCCTGTACTTTATAGAGACAGATGAGGGAGAAGTTGTGTTCGATATTGAGGTGACAGAAAGTCAATTCGCAACACAGTTAATTTCTTGCATTATTTTAGTGGTCAAATAGTATAAGGTTGTTATAGTAGAATATATTATTTTACTAGTAAAGCCTTATCGTCAATAACTTGAATGAATATTTATAATCAAATGCAATGAATCATAGATTTAGTACTGTGCATGCATCCATATATATAATACAGATTCTTTGATTCTGGTTGATTAAGAAATGGAACTAGAAGGCAAACGTAGTAGTATACCAACCATGATAGCTGCATCAGTATTGGTCATGCTAATCGCATTGAGCACACTGACAATAGGTATAACAACACCTGTGGCTGCACAACAACTAGGTGGGACTCTAGGAGCATCAACTAACGCAGCATGTGGACAAGTCGTAAGTGGACAAGTAAATCTAACTGCAAATCTTAACTGCAGTGGAGATGGTATCATAGTAGGTGGTCCAAACACAGT
>Ga0315553_10001628_pt1 | contig 18430 bp, 15 predicted proteins | sample SalMarSW160140MG_FD_203099 | JGI IMG/M metagenome (GOLD analysis project Ga0315553, IMG submission 203099) | Salt marsh sediment microbial communities from the Plum Island Ecosystem LTER, Massachusetts, United States - Salt Marsh Sediment SW1601-40 ... | reverse complement strand
CTTCGGACGGTGAACGTCTCGGTCGTGCCGCGTCCCCGGCGAGCGATAACCACGCCGGAAAACGGCTGAATCCGTTCCTTATCGCCCTCAATGATGCGTACCTGAACGGTAACGGTATCGCCGATTTCAAAATCGGGGATCTCGTCCTTGAGGTGAGCCTTCTCCGTTTCCGCGATCAGTTTTGGGATCATCCGTTGTTGCTCCTGGTCAGTCGTGGAGTCTGGTCGGACAACGCGTCCTGTTCAAGCAAGTCGGGCCGGCGGTCGCGAGTACGCTCGATCTGGCGCTGGCGGCGCCACCTTTCGATTCGGGCATGGTCGCCGGACAGCAGTACATCGGGTACCGCCATGCCGCGGAAGTCACGAGGCCTGGTGTACTGAGGGTACTCCAGCAGGTTTTCGACGAAGCTGTCATCGGCGGCCGCGCCTTCATGGCCCAGCGCACCGGGCAGCAGCCGCACCACCGCGTCGGCGACGACCATAGCCGCCGCCTCGCCCCCGGAGAGCACGTAATCGCCGATCGAGATCTCGCGAGGTTCGAGGCCCAGACGAATTCGCTCGTCGAAGCCCTCGTAGTGACCGGCGATCAGTAGCAGTCGTTGCTGCTGGGCGAGTTCGACAGCCAACCGGTGGGTGAACCGCTCGCCCTGAGGCGTGAGCAGTATTCGCACGGGCGGCCTGGGGTCGAGCGCCCCGACGTGTTCGACAGCCGCAAAGACGGGCGGGGCGGCCAGCACCATGCCAGGTCCGCCGCCGCACGGGGTGTCGTCGACGCTGCGGTGCTTGTCGGACGCGAAGTCGCGTATGTTGGTGCAGACAATGTCCACCAGGCCCGCCTGACCAGCCCGCCCGAGGATGCTACTGGCGAAGAACGGCTGGCACACCTCAGGGAAGAGGGTCAGCACGTCGATCCGCATGGGTTGGTTGACGCCCATCATCATCCAGCTCGCGCCGCGGTCGGCAGGGGGTTTACGTATCGCCGTCTGCCTTCTTGGTCCGGGCCTTGGCGCTCTTGGTCTTCTTGGCGGACTTTATGGGGATGCCGCCTTGCTTCAGCAGCGATCGAACCGTCTCGGAGGGCTGGGCCCCGACGCTGAGCCAGTGCTCGACACGATCGCGCTTGAGCTTGACGCGCTGCCCATCTTCTTTGGCCAGCGGATCGTAGAAGCCGAGTTCCTCGATGACCCTGCCGTCGCGCGGTGATCGAATGTCCATCGCTGCGACGCGGTAGAAAGGCCGATGCCGCCGGCCTGCACGCTTGAGCCTCAGTCGAACTGCCATAATTTCCTCACTTACCTATCTTCTCGCTTGGTCTACCGTCCGGTGTCGCTTGGCAGGCGAGACAACCCACGGCCAGCGTTCACCGACTCCTTCGCTTTCGTTGGCGCCGTTTGTCCTTCTTGGCGCGAAATTTCTGCTTTGAAAGTGTTTTGGTCTTGAACTTGGGCATCGAGCCGCCCAGCAGGCTGATCTCGCTGATCTGCTTGGCGGCGCTGAGCCGCTGGGACATGCCCATGCCGGCCATCTGTTTCATGACACCGCGTATCTGGCCAAACTGCTTGACCAGGCCGGCGACGTCCTGGGGGTCGGTGCCGCTTCCCCGGGCGATTCTTCGCCGCCGAGACGCATCGATCACGTCGGGGTTGCGTCGCTCCCCGGATGTCATGGAGTGGATGATGCCCCGGATCTGCTGGAGTTCGCTGTCGTCGACCTGGACGCCTTTCAGGGCCGACCCCATGCCGGGCATGAGCTTGAGGATTTCCTTCATGGGGCCCATGTTTTTCATGGCTTCCATCTGGGTGAGGAAATCATCGAAGCCGAACGTGCCCTTGGCCATCTTCTGCTGGGTTTTGGCGGCCTGTTCGTGGTCGAACTGGGACTGGGCCTTCTCGACGAGGGTGAGCACGTCGCCCATGCCGAGGATGCGGCTGGCGATGCGGTCGGGGTGGAACTCCTCGATCTGGTCGAGCTTCTCGCCGACGCCGATGAACTTGATGGGCTTGCCGGTGACCTGCTTGACGGACAGGGCAGCCCCGCCGCGGGTGTCGCTGTCGAACTTGGTCAGGATCACGCCGTCCAACTCGAGGCGCTCATTGAAGGCCTTGGCGGAGTTGACCGCATCCTGGCCGGTCATGGCATCCAGCACGAGGTAGATCTGGTGCGGCTGGGTAATCTGGGCAACGCGGGCGACCTCCTGCATCATCTCTTCGTCGATGGCGAGTCGCCCGGCGGTGTCAAGGATGACCACGTCGCGTTCGGCTTTTCGTGCTTGCAGGATGCTGTTGCGGCAGACTTTGACGGGGTTGTCGTGGTTGCGCTCGGCGTAGACGGGGACGTCGATCTGGCCGCCGAGCACCTCGAGCTGGTCGATGGCGCCGGGCCTTTTCAGGTCGGCCGCCACCATCATGGGGTTCTTTTGCTGACGCCGGCAGTATTGGGCCAGTTTGGCGCACATGGTGGTCTTGCCCGAGCCCTGGAGTCCGGCGAGCATGACTACTGTTGGCGCTGGGGAGACGTAGGGGATACGGCTGTCAACCGGGCCGATCATCTTGACCAATTCGTCGAAGACGATTTTGACCATGAGCTGGTCGGGGTGGAGGTTTTTGATCACCTCGGTGCCGAGGGCCTTATCCAGCACGTGGTCGCAGAACTCGCGTGCCACGCGGACGTGGACGTCGGCCTCGAGCAAGGCCGTACGCACATCGCCCATGACGTCGCGCACGTTGGCGTCGGTGATCGTGCCTCGCCCGCGAAGCTTGCGGAAGGCATCGGAGAATCGTTCTGTCAGCGTGTCAAACATTTACGAGTCCACAGCGCTATGCCCGGTGGCAGAACCACACATTATTGCACTCTGGGGGGCATCCTGCAACCCCGGTGGTGCAGGACGATGCGGCGGGGCGTCGCGCTTGACCGCAAGCGTAAATCGAGTATGCTGTTAGGGTTGCGGGGTTGACGAGCGGCCGTCCGGTTTGGGCGGCTGCCGCGGCGGATTGGGACCCATGGTCAGGACCAGACGCGGGCCAGCCTTGTTCGAGGTGATCAGCAAGCAGTCTGTTGGTGTGCGCCGGCAGCCGCGGCTGGGCGTTCCGGACTGGTGGCGGCGGCAGGCGGCGTCGGAGGGGCCTGAGCAGGAGCAGACTGAGCGCCAAGTGGAGGAGGCCCCGCCGGCCGAGTCGGTGGGGCGGCGTGAGCGGGAGCACGAGGAAGCGGCGGGCGGGGAGCCCGCTCCGTTTGCCGAGGCGGTGCGTGGTGCGCCGTCGCTGGGCGTCCGCGAGGGGCGGATCTGCCTGACCCTCACGCCCATTGCCGGGGTGGTTGTGGTGGGGACGGCATTGCTGGTTCTGGTGGGGAGCTTCGTGGTAGGCCGGTCGCTCGGGTGGCGCGATGCGAGTCGGGCGGCTGTGGCGGCAGGCGACGACGTGGCGGTGGTGCGGCAATCCGAGCCGGATCCGTCCGTATTGCTCGGGCTGGCGACCGACGTGGCGAGTTCGCCGCAATCGGGGGCGAGGTCGAGTGGCCGTCAGGTGGGCGCCGGCGTGGCAGGCAGCGGCGGCGACGGCCTGGAACTGGGCAAGACGTACCTGGTCATTCAGACGTTCGACCCGTCGGCTCGGGCCGACGCCTTGCGTGCCCAAGGCTTCCTGGCGACCAGGGAGGTGCCGACAGTGCTGCGTCGGGTGAGCAACGGCTACCTGCTTGTGGCTCGCGAGGCGTTTGACTGGGATGATGTGCAGGACAAGAGCAAGTTTGAGTCGTTTCGTCGGTCGGTGGTGGCATTGGGGCAGTTGTATGCCTCGGAAAAACACCGGGGCGGCTACGACTTTAGGGATTGCTATCCGTCGACGTATAGAGGGTAGGACGACTTCGTACAGCGGGAGTATAGGCCGTGTCCATTGATCGAAGCCTTAAGAGTAAGAACATACTGGTCCGGCATCGGAATGTGCTGACGCGGGCCGAGCGGCTGGCGGTCCTGGAGGACGAAGACCGCTGGGACGAGTCGCAGAGCGTGTTCGGGCTGCCGAAAGTGGTCCATCGCAAGAGTACGGCGGGCCAGAAGGCCAAGAAGGAAGAGAAGGCGGCAGAAGAAGCGGCTGCGGCTGAAAAGGCCGAGCCGGCGGCTGCCGAAGGTGGCGAGGCAGGCGGGGCGACGTAACGGCGAGGGTGCCAGCCGATCGATATCGGGGGAAGTCCGCACCGAGAGTTGCCCATTCGGTGCCTGCTGTGTAGCGAGGAGCGGCGCATGCGGCGGCGCGGCTTTGTGGCGGGGCGCACGTCTTTGATCGATGCCTCGGGCATCCGCCGGGTGTTCGACCTGGCGGCAGGTATGCGCGATCCGATCAACCTTTCCATCGGTCAGCCCGATTTTGCGGTGCCCGCGCCGATCAAGGAGGCGGCCATTGCGGCGATCCGCGAGGATTTCAACGGCTACACCGTGACGCAGGGGATCCCTGCGCTGCGGGATGGGATCGGGCAGCAGTTGCAGGAGGAATTCGACTGGTCGCCGGCGGTTCTGGTGACGTGCGGGGTGTCGGGCGGGCTGCTACTGGCGCTGATGTGCTGCGTGGATCCGGGCGACGAGGTGGTTTTCGTCGATCCGTATTTTGTGGAGTACAAGCATCTGGTCCATGCGGTGGGCGGCAAGCCGGTGATGGTTAGCGCCTATCCGGGTTTTGGGTTTCCGGCCGATCGGGTGGAGGCGGCGATCACCGATCGCACGAAGCTGCTGCTGATCAACTCGCCGAGCAATCCGACGGGCGTGGTGATGAGCGACGAGGAATGCCGCGCGGCGGCCTCGCTGGCCGAGCGGCACGACTTGCTTATGATTACCGACGAGATCTACAACCAATTGGTATACGACGGTCCGTGTCCGAGTGTGGTGCCGTATGCCCGGGACCGGGTACTTCTGCTTCGCGGGTTCAGCAAGAGCTACGCGATGACCGGGTGGCGGCTGGGCTATGCGGCCGGGCCACAATCGGTCATCGAGGAGATGACCAAGCTTCAGCAGTATACGTTCGTCCATGCGCCAAGTATGGCGCAGCACGCGGGCGTGGTAGCGCTGCAAACGGACATGAGCCGGCATATTGCCGATTACGCCCGCAGGCGGGATCTGGTTTGCGACCGGCTGGCAGGGCACTTCGAGGCGGTTCGACCTTCAGGGGGGTTCTACGTTTTTCCCAAGGCACCGGATGGGTTTGCCAACGCCACGGCGTTCGTCGAAGAGGCGATACGGAACAACGTGCTGATCATCCCCGGCAACGTTTTCAGCGAGCAGGACACGCACTTTCGTATCAGCTACGCCACGGACGATGAGAGCATTCTCAAGGGATGCGAGGTTTTGTGCCGCGTGGCGGAAGGTTAGTAGTTATCACATCGGACCGGAGAAGGCGGCCGCCAAGCGGCGGAAGTCTTCGACATCGCAGTCGCCGTCCCCATCGAGATCCGCAGCGAACCGATCGGTAGGCACGTTCGGGCCGGTCAGAGCCTGCGCGAGCAGCGCCAGGTCGTCGAGGTCGACGTCGTTATCGGCGTCCAGATCGCCCGCCAGATCGCCGGCGCGGTCATGGAGGAACGCATCGCGTCCGGGTTCGCCCGGGCCGTTCGTGTCGTCGGGCACGAGGTCGGTGGCTTCGCTGGCGAACACCACGAAGCGTCCGTCGGCGGATAGATGGGGCCAGAGGCTGTGGCCGTCCGCCTGCTGGCCGCTCGACGCGACGCTGACCCGGGTTGTGACGGCGGTGTGGCGATCGTGGACGAAGACGTCGCGGACACCGTTCGTGTCGTCGGGGACCAGGTCGCTAACGGGCCCGTCGAAGGTGACGAAGCGGCCGTCGGCCGAGATGCTGCTGCCCCAGCTTGCGCCGTGTGTCTCCTGGCCGTCGGAGCAAACGCTCACCCGGGCGGTGATCCCCGTGTCACGATCGTGGACGAAAACATCGGGGTAGAGATTCGTGTCGTCGGGCACGAGATTGCCGGCAGCACTTTCGAAGGCGACATAGCGGCCTTCGGCCGAGATGCTGCACGCGCTGCTGTCAGAGGTGGCCTGGGATCCGCCGGGGCCAATATTGACGCGCTGTGTCTGATTGGTGTTGCGGTCGTGAACGAAGATGTCCATTTTGCCGTTGGTGTCGTCGGGGACCAGGGTGGTGGCGCGACTTTCGAAGGCGATGAATCGCCCGTCGCCGGAGATTTGGGGGCGCCAACTGTACTCGTCGGCCTGTTGCCCATCCGAGGCGATGCTCACGCGCTGGGTCTGTTGGGTCTGACGATCGTGCACGAAGATGTCGTGCATGCTGTTGGTGTCGTCGGGCACGAGGTTGCCGGCCAGACTGGCGAAGACCACGTACCGGCCATCCTGCGAAAGGACGGGTCGGTAGCTGCTGTTGTCGGCCTGGTCGCCGTTTGAGGCCGCACTGACGCGCGTCGTGGTGTGTGCAAGCAGGTCGCGGACGAAGATATCGGTTTTGCCGTTGGTGTCGTCGGTGACGAGATTGGCGGCGGCGCTTTCGAAGGCAACGAACCGTCCGTCCGTGGAAAAAGCGGGGAAATCGCTGGCGCCGGTGGCCTGCGAGCCATCGGTGGCCACACTCACTCGCGTTGTGGTGCCGGCTGCACAATCGCGCAGGAAGATGTCGGTCGCGCCGTTCGTGTCGCCGGAGACCAGGTTGCTGGCCGTGCTGGCGAAGGCGGCCTTCATGCCGTCGCCGGAGATGGCGGTGTGCTTGGTGGCTTGATTGTTCGATTGGTCACCGGCGGACGAAACGCTGATGCGGGTGGTCTGGCCGGCGCGCGCGCCTGCAACAGTCGCACACCAAGTGACGGCCAGCACCGACCAGATGGTCCCACAACGGATCAACGCCACTTCCCCTCGCCCTGCTCCCTTTGCCTTATTGTACCACGCGTTGGGCGATTCGTCTTAGCCGGCGGCTTGCCGCGCCCGATAATCTCGTAGCTGACGGCCGTCTGTTTGGCCGGAGACCTCCGGCGGGATGGAAGGAAGGCACATCAAGACCCGGTCCGGGAGGCTGGTGGCTTTGGCGATGCCGCCAAGTTGGTTAAGGCGCAACCAATCTGGATTCTTTTTGTGGTACTCTATCGCCGCTTCTCTGTGGCTGATTTCTCTCGAGTTGTTCGAGCAGTGTGGCCGGACGCGGGTCGCGCGGGTTCAGTTGTGCGGCTTGGCGGAGATGCTCGATTGCATGTTCGGTTTGTCCGCTGTCGATCAGGGCCTTGGCGAGCAGGAAGTGAACGGTCGCGCTTTGGTCGCCGCCGCATTGGAGGGTCAACCTGTACTCCTTGATGGCCCGTTCGAAGTCTCTGGTGTGGTGGTACAGGGCTGCGAGGTCCAAGTGGTGGCGGGGTTTGGTCGGCTCGAGCTCGGCCGCTTTGGCAAAACAGCGCAGGCTGTCGCTGTACCGGCCTAGCATTCTCAGCGTGAGTCCTTGATTCTGAAGGATGCGCGGATCGTCCGGATGCAGGGCATCCGCCCGCTCGATGTGATGGAGGGCCTGGGCGAGTTGCTCTCTGCTGGTTTGTTTGCTCCGCAGGAGATCCGCGCCGAGCAGTGCATGTGCGATCCATGCGTCGGGGTTATGCCGGAGCGTATCCTGGCATATGGTGCGTGTGTTATGGAATACATAGGCCCGCTGCCATGTGAGCAGCCAGCATGTCGCGACGGTCAGAACGGCGACGACAGCCGCGGGCGTGACTGTTCTGGCTACGGTGGTAGGGCGTGCGGTCGGCCTCAGTTTTTCCAGCCCAAAGGCTGCGGCGTGCACGCACATGGCGATCAGCGAAATCAGCGGAAGGTATTGGAAGTGATCGGCGACGAAGGAGTGTTGATGGTAGTAGATGTCCAAAAAGCCGAGGACGGGAAGAAGAGTCACAAGGTACGAGCCGAGCCCGAACAGCACGTGTCGGCCCCACGATGGGCGGAAGACCACCGCCGCAGCCAGGGCCGCGACAAGAACGACGTGCGGCAGATATGAAATTACGGTTGACGGATCGACCGACCATCGCGGGTAGAAGAATACGAGCTGGTACGGCAGCAGCGCCTTCCCGACGTAGAAGGCCACGATCCACCCGGCTCGTGCAAAGCGCTCGAGGAACTCACCCGACGGCTCGGCGCCGCCACCCTCGGCCAGGGGTGGCTCGATCCAGACGGTCAGCACGCACATGGCGGCCGCGAGCAGCAGGAACGGAGCGGATGCGATCAGGTTTTTTCGGTGCCACGCGTCGCGCCGCCACCACCAGTACAGCAGCAGCACGACGGGCAAGACGACGGTCGACGCCTTCGAGAGTAAGGCGGCTACGAACAGCACGATGGCGAGTGCATACCATCGCCGGCTGCGCGTCTGATCGAACCGGAACAGGACGAGGAATGTCAGCAGATAGAACAGGCCGGACAGGGCATTCTTGCGCTCGTATATCCAGGCGACCGATTCGACGTTGACCGGATGCAGGGCAAACAGCAGCGCCGCCACCGGTGCGGCACGGACCCCCACTTTGCTAAGTACCAGCCACACCAGCACCGCGTTGGCGGCATGGAGGGCGACGTTTACCCAGTGGTATCCGGCTGGGCGAAGTCCCCAAAGTCGGCGTTCCAGCCAGAATGTCGTGTAGGTCAGCGGCTGATATTGCTCGCTCTCGGCCGAGAACCATATTCGCCATAGGCCGTCGCTGTCGGTCAGACGTGGGTTGGCGACGATGGCGCGGTCGTCGGTGATGGCGAATCCGGCGGTGAGGGCGGGCACATAGGCGGCAAGGACCAACAGGACGATCACCCCGGCCCACTCCAGCGGCGAAGCGGGTTTGGACCGGGTTGGGCCGGCCGCGTCCTGCGGCGAGCCCGGTGACGGCGGCGGTGCCTCCGCGCTGTTTGGATCCATGGCTCAAGCCCGAGTCGTGGCGTGATAATACTATCGGCGGCAGGGGCCTGCAAGCTAAAGAAATCACTGCGAGATGTTTGGAATGCCGTGTATCAGGCAAGACTTTCGGGCGGCCGGCTGCCCGATCGCCACACGTGCGTCCCGGGTCTGTCTCAGGCTTGCCAGGTGCGGGCGGCCTTGTGCTTGTCCTGCCCCTGCTCGGCCAGCACGTAGTCGCTGTCTACCGCCATGACCTCGGTGTAACGTATCGAATAATGGCGGAGTTGCTGCTGAAGCAGGCCGTCGCTGAGCTGCCGGTCGCGTTCGAGTATGGCGGCGCTATGGCGATCCCATTGGTCGGCGTCCATTGCGTCCACTTCGGCGACCAGTCGTTGATACTCGGCCGATGCCGGTCGGTCGAGCAGCGCATTGACCCGCCAATGGAACGTGCGCTGGAGCTTGCGGATGAGCAGGTCGGTGGCCGGATCAAATCGAAGGCAACTAGCCACGAAATAGTTGTCGAGTGTGCGCATGCGGCGATAATCGATCAAGTTGCCTAGTTGACATATAGTGTAGCTTTTTGTTCCGGGGAAGGGAAAGAAGATGGCCCATCGCATGCGTCCGGGCCGGATGCGTGCACAGAGTTCGATCGTTTCGTGCATCATCTGAGGCGTTTCATAGGGCAGGCCGAACATGACGAACGCCGACGTGTGCAGTCCGTGCTTGTGGCAGAGCTCGAACGCCGAGGCGATCTTCTCGTTGGACATATGGCGATCGAGCACCGCTCGGCGGAGGCGGTCGGACCCACTCTCCAACCCGAATTTGACGATTCGGCACGGGGTTTCGGCCAGGGCTTTTGCGATGGCCTCACTGAACCGTTGCACGTGGGCGTTGATGACGAAGGGCAGGTCGATGCCGGCCTGCTTGTACCGCTTCAGCAGGTCGATGCAGTATTCCTGGTCGAGGGTGAACAGGTCGTCGTCGAAGATGATGGTCGTGATTTCGGGATGTTTTTCGCGGAGCCGCTGGATCTGCCGGATCACGGTATCGGGTGGATAATGCCGCAGATAGTCTTTGCGGGGCTGGCCGCCGTTGCGGTAGTAGCGGTCGCACATTTCGCGGTTAAAGCAGTATGAGCATCGGTAGGGGCAGCCTCGCGAGGTGAGGACCGACTGCCACCCGTTCTTGCGGGCCAGCAGAGTTTGAAGGTCGAAGATTGCGTAATGCTTCTCGGGCAGCATGTCGAGCGGCGGATAGCGTCGCAGTGGGTTTTCCTTGTAGAGGCCGTCCGGCAGTCGGACGGCGAAATTGGGCACATCGATGGCGGCGCGGTCGCCGGCGGCGAGGCGATCGGCCAACTCGGGAAGGGCTTCGTCGCACTCGCCGATGCCGATGAAGTCCCACAGTTGCTCGTTCTTGACCTGCTGGGTGCACATCATCGTGTGGACGCCCCCAATGGCCAGGGGCAGGGCGGGCATGGCGCGTTGGATCGCCCGGGAAAGACGAACGGCGTAGGCGTACTGCTGGGTCATGACGCTGAAGGCGACCAGATCCGGGTTGAACCGGCGTACCTGCTCGACCACCTGTTCGTCGGTGGGGACCGGGCCGAGGGCTTCATTGAGGTTGATCAACCCCGTCTGGTGTCCGCGGGCCCGCAGGCAGCCCGACAACGCGGCGATGCCGTGATTGAACCCTTCCTCGGCGTTGAGGTTGGGGTAGACGAACAGCACGCGCAGGCCCGCGTTGGTTCGACGCATGGGGGCCTGCCGTGCAGCGGGCTCGGTTGAACTGGAGGCCGGTGGGGCGCCGGCCGCAGCCGCGGTCTTGTGCCGCGTCGAGCGTTTGAGGGCACGGCGGGATCCACCGCTGTGTGGTTTGCTCATCTGGCGAATTCTGCCTCCGGTATGATTGTACCGCGCCGGCCGGGGCGGCGGATGTCAGGGGACAGGTTGCTCGGCGAGGCGCTTCTGGATCGACCTTTGGCGTTGTGCGTGGAACCACTGGCGCAGCAGTTTTTCGGCCGGTTTGCCGCGTGGGGTATAGTTGTAGCAGTCGGGTCCGCCCCCGTAGCTGGTCCACTCCCACCAGGTCACACCGCCGACAGCCGGTTCGTCTTGCCACACTCGGATGAACGCCTCGTAGCAGTTTCGCTGTTCCTCCATGCCGGCGGGCGTGGCCGTCTGCTTGTGGTAGTAGTTCCACGGCTCGACGGAGCAGCCTTCCTGGCTGCACCAGCCGACTTCGGTGAACAGGATCGGACGATCCACGGTGGCTTGCCAGGCAAGGATCTCCTGCTTGATGGGCAGCCAGTTGTCGACGAGTTGCTGGACCGTCGGGCCCGGCTTGTCCGACAGCTTGTGATATGTGGTCATCCCGATGAGGTCGAGCTTGTCCCAGAACTGAACCTTGTGGTAGTGGTCCCAGTTGGCCGAGTAGCCAAGCAGGCCGTCGTACCGCTGACGCACCCGCTCGATGGTCTCGATCCATTCGTCGGTGAACTTTTCGGTGCTGACCAGCTCCGAGCCAATGAGCATCGCTTCAGCGTCGTTCTCGGCTGCGATATCCGCGAAGTGGCTCAAGAAAGCCCGGTACTGCTCGAACCACTGGTCCCAACTGGCCGGCTGGATCTGGCCCCGCCATTCGCTGCCGCGTGGCTCGCTAAAGAGCACGATGGGCATGAGGATCACGCGCAGCCCGCTTCGTCGGGCGATGGCGAACAGTTCGCGCCACTGCTTGGGGGTGGGCGTTTTCCTTTGGTCGACGTAAATGACGCCGGACGCGCCATTCTCCATATATCCGGCCGTCCCGAGGGTAAGGGTGTCGGCACCGAGTTCGGCCACCTCGTCGATGAGGGGTCCGAAGCGTTGGACGGGATCGTCGCTGGTGTCGATCTGAATGGCCAGTCCGTAGAATTGCTTGCCGGCGGCCTGTTTGGCGTGAGCGGGTGCTGCGGGGCGCGGGCCACTGTCGGTGGGCGGCGCCGAATGGCTTAGCCAGACGCATGTGGCGACAGCGATCAGAAGGACAATGACTCGCACGGCATTCATTTCTGTCGGTTCTGGGTGTTTGCAGCGACTGCTTCGCGCAGCGGGGCACACCCGTTGTTTGCTCAATATCGTCTACACCCGCCTCGGCGCCAAGTTGCTTTGCCCAGCGCAGGGCTGCGACTTCGGGCGAGGCGGCGACTTTGCTCCTGTTGGCCGTCTACCTGTTACATACCCGCATTTCGGCCTTGGAGGCTGATTGTAGGCACGATGTTCCTGGCCTGCCAGCGGACGTGCGAGAGGGCTCGTCCAGCGGGTCCGGTTTACACGAAAGCCGCGACGGTCTTAGAATAGACACCGAAGGGATCTGTGTGGTTCCTATGCCGCAGGACTACTATAAAACTCTGGGCGTCGGTCGTGGGGCCAGCGAGGACCAGATCAAGCGCGCCTATCGGCGCATGGCCAAGCAATACCATCCGGACCGCAACAAGGGCGACAAGACCGCGGCTGAGCGGTTCAAGCAGGTTCGCGAGGCCTACGAGGTCCTCAGCGATCGCGATAAGCGGGCGATGTACGACCGCTTTGGGCGCGTGGATGTGGGCGCGGGCGCCACACCGGGTGGCGGCCGAGCGTATCGCTGGAGCGGTTCGGGCGGGCCCGGGGGTATGGAGGTCGACATCGGGGATCTGGAGGATCTGTTCGGGCAGGCGGTGGGTGGCCGTTCGGGCGTGGCTGACGTGTTCGAGAGTTACTTTCGCACTGGTGAGCGGGCTCCGCGGGGAGCACGGCGCGGCCGCTACGCCGAGGCCCATGGTGCGGACGTTGAGCACGAAGTCCGGCTCTCATTCGAGCAGGCTGTCCATGGCACGGTGCTGCAGTTGACGCGTACGGGCCCGGAGGGCGATCAGACGATTCAAGCGCGGATTCCACCGGGAGTGGGCGACGGGCAGCGCATCCGGCTGCGGGGCAAGGGGCAAGCGGGAATGGGTGGCGGTCCGCCGGGCGATCTGTACATTATATGTCGTGTGAAGTCGCACCGCTACTTCCGACGAGAGGGCAGTGACATCTACTTGGATGTTCCCATCGGCGTCGACGAGGCGGCCTTGGGGGCGAAGGTTACCATTCCCACGATCGACGGGCCGACTACCGTGACCGTGCCGCCGGGGACCTCGAGTGGGACGAGGCTGCGTCTGAAGGGCAAGGGCGTGCGTCATGCCAAGACGGGGGAACGTGGCGACCAATACGCCGTGGTGAAGATCGGGCTGCCCAAGGAGCTTACCGAGCAGCAGCGGCAGCTATTCGAGCAACTACGGAAAACGCTGGCGGAGAATCCGCGGCAGGGGTTGGAATGGTGAACAGCGAAGATGTTGTGGCGCAGCCGGAGCGAATGAAGCAACGGATTGGCGTGATCCTTCTGCTAATGGGACTGGGGTTGCTGGTTGCCAGCGTGCTCATCGTGATTCATCGCGGCACCCAGAGCCCAGAGGTTCTGCCGGTCGGCTCGGGCGACGTCCAGGCGGCGACAACTCAACTGCGCCTTCTGCTGGTGGCGTTGGTGTTCCTGTTGGTCATCCTGGTCCTGGCCCTATTAGGGGTGGTGGTAACTGTGGGGTGGGGCAGGCGTTTCCGCGAGTCGATGCGCATTGGCCCGAGAAGACCGACGGCTACCGACGACGTGTGGCAAATGCACCGTCTTGCCGAAGACGAGTCCGAGACCGAGCAGAATGATTGACTGACCGATTTTGCGGAGCGTGCAACGGACGGTGGGTGCGTGCGTGGCGCTGGTGACGGGTGCGGGTAGTCAGGTGGGGCGGTGCATCAGCCTGCGCCTGGCGCGGGCGGGGCTCGACGTGGGCGTTCACTTCCATCGCTCCACGGAACAGGCTGAGACTCTGGCCAGGCAGGTAACAGCCCTGAACAGGCGGGCTGAGCTTTTCTCGGCCGACTTGAGCGAACAGCGCGAGGCCGAGGGCCTGATTGAGGTGGTCGCCGGGTCGATGGGGCGCGTCGACGTGTTGGTGAACAATGCGGCCGTCTTTGAGCCGGACGTACCGACGGAGGTCGACGCGGACTTGTGGGATCGGACGATGCGAGTGAATGTCCGATCGCCGGCGATTCTGTCGCATGCTCTGTTCCGGCATGTTGGGGCGCGAGGCGTCGGCGGTAGGATCGTGAACATTTGCGACATTGCAGCGGAGCGGCCCTGGCGCGGGTATCAGGCGTACAGCGCATCGAAGGCTGCTCTGTTGGCGCTGACGCGTGCGACGGCCCGCACCATGACGCCGCACGTGCAGGTCAATGCCGTTTCGCCGGACATCGTGGAGGGGACGGCCGGGCTCGACTCGGATCGGCTTGGGCGCGTGGTCGGTCGGATTCCGCTTGGGCGGCTTGCCCGTCCGGCCGACGTGGCGGAGGCTGTGCTCTTCTTCGTCAGTGCTAGCGACTACATCACCGGGCAGGTCCTCTGCGTCGACGGTGGCCGAAGCATCGCTTGACCCTTGGCAATGGGCGGGACTGCGGCGTAGCGATTGTCTGCCTTGCCTTTGAAGCCACGGGGGGCAAGTCTATACTCGGTCGCGAAGGAGTGTGAGGATGGGTGCATCTGTGCGATATCCGCTTTTGTGTCAGAGCAGCTTCGAGGAGTCGGCCCGACGGGTGGTTTCGCATCGGCATGTGGACCGGGCGTTGGGGGCGCTGGCGGAGTTGGGACACGGCTCGGACGGCGCTCTGCCGACCGTTCCGCCGGATGTCCCTGACCTATCGGATCTGTATATCGAGGGCGGGGCATGGACAGGACTCACCGTCGCCGACCGTACGGCAGCGGCGGTTGCGGGGCTTTTTGCCGAAGGCGGCGATGCAGCCGACTGGCAGCTTGTCGTGGACCATGTCCAGCATTTGCTGCACTGTGGCAAGCCGCATGTGACGGCCGGCAACGCCGCAGCCGGCGCCGTTCTGCTGGCTGCCGCGTGTGTGCTGCCGGATCATCCGTGGGCGTCTACTTGGGCCATGGTGGGCGGCCTTCGACTGGCTGCGTGGCTCGACGCCCATGCTGGCCAGGTTGATGAGGCGGTTCAGCAGCGTGCAGACTTGGCGATGGCGGTGCTTTCGGCGCTGGCGGATGTGGCGCCTGCGTTGCCCGAAGGCGCGCTTCGCGTGCTGGCTTCGGATGCGGAGGGTCGCGCGGAGCCGGCTGCCGGCACCTACGCCATGCATCCATCGGATGAGCAGTTGGCCCGCCTGCTGACGTGCCCGCCGGATGCGGCGGTAGAGGCGTTTGCCGACCGGATTCATCTTCTGAAGCAGGACCGACGGATAGGCGATCTGTTCGACGAGCAGAACTCACCCGATCGGGAGGAACTGGAGGAGATCTGCCGCAACGTGCTGACCCTGCGGGCGCACATGCACGTCAAGCATGACTTCGGCCGCCAGATCGATTGGGCCACGGTCCTGAACGGTGACATTGAGTCGAACGTTTCACTGAACCATCACTTCCACATCACAGCGTTGGCACGCGGATACTCGGCCTATGGCGATGCGCGTTACGCGGAGCACGCGGTACGAATGCTGCGATCGTGGTTCGATCAGTCGCCGTGTCCGTCGGTCTGGGGGCAGTTGCAGTGGCGGACGCTGGAGGTGGGGGGGCGGCTGACGGGCGCGTGGCCTGTGATCGCTATGGCTCTGATTGACTATGAGCCGTTCGTAACCAGTTGCCTGACCGATCTGGTTCGCTGGACGGTGGCCAGCGCGAGGTTTCTGTGTGCGTTTCCCGGTCCGTGGAACAACTGGTTGCAGGTCGAATGCGCGGGTGGCCTGGCCGCGACTGCGCTCGTGCCGGAGTGGCGCGACGCGGAGTTGGCCAGGGCGGTGTTCGCGCAGCGGCTCGACTGGATCAATCGGCACATGTTCCTGCCCGACGGCATGCAGTCGGAGAATGCGCCGCACTATCACGCGTTTCCCTGGTCTCGGCTGTATGTGGCGGCTGTGCTGGACGACGCTTTGGGCAAGCCCGTTTCGAAGGAGTACTGGGACTTTCTGGTGCGAGGTGCCGATCCGTTCTGGAAGCTGCGGATGCCCGATGGGGCGCTGCCTTCGCTGTCGGACGCGAGCCCGCGTCACAACAGCGGCGACGGGTGGCTGCGAATCGTCGGACATCAACGGCAATGCCCGAACATGCTGGCTGTACTCGAGCCGGAAGCGGCCGGCGACAGCCTGCCCGAGCCGTGCCAGCGGCTGCCGCATGCGGGGCTGACCGTGCTGCGCACCGGGTGGGGCCGGCGCGATGACTACGTGCTCTTCGACCATGGCTTCTTCGGGACAAACCACCAGCATGAGGACAAGCTGACGTTTCTGTATGCGTCGGGCGGGCGCCTGCTTATCGGAGATGCGGGCATCTATCGGTACAGCAACGACGAGTGGGAGCACTATTTTCGAGGTGCGTGGGGGCACAACGCCGTGGTGATCGACGGCAAGCAGCAGTGTCGCGTGATCGATCATCTCCGCGGGATCAACGAGCCGATACCCGATCCGGATGGCCGGCAGGAGATCGAGCCCGGCCGTTATGGTCTGCTGTCGGGCTGGTACCGGGACGGCTTCGCGCCGCGCAGCTTTGGGTTGTGGGAGCGTCAGGCCGACCGGTCGAACGATGAGGCTGCACGCGACAGGTCGATTCAGCATCAGCGGCTGCTGCTGTACGTCTGGCGGCGGGGTCTGCTGGTGATCGACCGTATATTGGGAAGCGGGCGTCACGAGATCGTGCAGGTTTTCCATTTGCACCCGTTCGAGGAGGGTATCGGCGAGCAGCGGACGTACGAGCCCGGTGCCCTGCGGATTGACGGCGGCAGGGCGCTGCTGTCCCACCCAGACCAGACGGGCGTCACGCTCGTGCATTCGCGCGAGGGCATCGAGACGATCAGTTACTGCGGGCGGGAGGAGCCGCTTCGCGGGTGGACAGCCCTGTACGGAGAGCAGCCTTCCCATGACGTGCATTACACCGGGCGCGTTGAACTCCCGGCGGTGCTGGGGGTGTGGATCGAGCCAACGACGCCTGGTGCCGCGACTGACGATCTGCGGCTTGAAGTGGCGGTGCGGGGCGATCGGATACGTTTTGGCGTGAAGCGGGCAGGTGGTCTGCTGTCGGGTGTTTTGGACGCGGGGCGGGTGGCGGTTGAGCAGATCGGGGGCAACGATGTCTGATCTGTTCCAGAATGGTGCGGCGTACTACGACCAGATGGTTGACTGGCAGCGCCGGCTCGAGCGCGAGGCGCCGTTCTACAGGCGGGTTTTCGAGCAGCATGATGTCAGAAGCGTTCTGGACTGCGCGTGCGGGACGGGACACCACGCGGCGATGTTTGCCGGGTGGGGTTTGGCCGTGACCGGGGCGGACCTGAGCGAGGAGATGATACAGCAAGCCAGAACACAGCACGACGAGCATTCCCGGCTGCGATGGTTGGTGCGGTCGTTTGGCGACTTGAGCGACATCGGCGAGCAGTTCGATGCGGTGATATGTGTGGGCAACTCGCTGGCGCTCGCCGCGAACGGCAAGCAAGCCTGTCGAGATGCGTTGGCCTCGATGGCGGCGGTCGTGCGACCGGGCGGTCTGCTGATCGTGCACGTATTGAACATCTGGCGGGTCGCACCAGGCGAGATGGTCGTGCAAAAGCTCATCCCGCTGACGCCCGAGAGCGGCGAGGCGTTGCTGCTGAAGCTTTTTCATCGCGTGGGCTCGCAGGGATATGTCGACACGGTCATCGCGTCGCGGCCTGAGGCGCGCGCAGCATGGCGCAGCGAGCATCATACGGCCCGTCCTATCGGCTTGCGGGCGGCCTGGCTGCGTCGCACGCTGGCTGAGTTGGGGTTCGCCCGCATCGATCTGTGGGGCGACTATCAGTTCACGCGCTATCGTGCGGATCGCAGTGTCGATTTGATCGTCACGGCCGTGAAGGCGGGTCGGTCGTAGCGGCGTGCTGTCGGGGGCTTAGGCTTTCCAGGGCGGCGTTTCGGGAAGGCGTTGCTGGAACCGTTCGAGCAGGCTCTGCTGATAGGGGCCGGCGAAGGTGGATTGCAGGAAGCGATCGAACCCCTCATCGCGGAGTTGCTGCCACGAGCCATCCTCGTCGCCCGGGACGGTGGGAAAGAACAGGGCGTTGTTGGCCTGCGCCGCCGTCAGATCGCCCGGGGCGTCGCCGACCATGAGGACATGGGCCGGCTCGTACCGCCCGCTAGCGGCGGCGCGAAGCTGCTCGGCCTTGGTGCCTAGCTCCTGCCCGCCGAGCAGCGCCACGTGTTGGGCCAGGCCGTACTGCTGCCATTCGCGTTGGCAGGCTTGGTGAGGCATTTGGGACACGACGATCAGGTCGGCCTGTCGGGCCATCCGGTCGAGCGTGGCTTTAACCGAGGGGAATGGCCTGAGGTGGCGCGCTTTTTGGTCGACTGCTTGATTGACCGCTTCGCTCCATTGCAGGACGCGTTGGAGTTCGGGATCTGGCCCGGCCTTGTCCATGACGGTTTGCAGGCCCGCGTTGCTCTTGGGGTGCTCGGAGTCGATGAAGGCCCTCAGCGAGTCCATCGTCGGAATCGTCACGCC
>Ga0315553_10001627_pt1 | contig 18433 bp, 17 predicted proteins | sample SalMarSW160140MG_FD_203099 | JGI IMG/M metagenome (GOLD analysis project Ga0315553, IMG submission 203099) | Salt marsh sediment microbial communities from the Plum Island Ecosystem LTER, Massachusetts, United States - Salt Marsh Sediment SW1601-40 ... | reverse complement strand
AAGAGCGGGCGTTCACTCTCCTGTAAGCGCTGGGCGATGAAGCCAGTCATCTGGGCTTCATTGAGAATGACGGTGATCTTACCGTCCAAGGCTGCATCGGTTAGCGCGGCTTGCCACGTATCCTGTACCTCCAGGGCAGCCGCGGGTTGAATCGGGATCGGGATACCCGGAGGTTCGGGACCACCAACATCAAGCGTGCAGGCAAGCAGAGAAAGCAGTAGGCTCAGTACTGTCAAGAGTAGAACGAAGGGTGGTCGGGAAAAACGTGAGTGAAGACTCAATCGATAAACCTTCCGAGTTAGAAATCGGTCGTGATTATAGCACGGGGGTAAGTCGTCCTGATGGCCAGGACGTCCTCTCAAGGCTTGGGGCGCGAGTCGAAGCGCTCTTATTCGTGGCGCCTGCCGAGGTGGGGATCCACCAATTAGCGTCGGCCCTTGATGTGACCCCACGCGAGGTCGAGCAGGCGTTGGAATGGCTTGAAGCGCAGTATGACAAGCGTGGATTACAAATCCAACGTTCAAACCGGGCAATACAACTCACTACAGCACCCAAGCTAGCAGGCGATATCGAACGCTTCCTGGAACTTGAGGAGACTAGCCGGTTATCACGGGCTGCCCTCGAGGTCCTGGCAATCATCGCATACCAACAGCCAGTTACGCGTCCGCATATTGACTCGATCCGGGGAGTAAATTCCGACAGTGTCCTGCGCACACTACTGCGGCATGGTCTAGTAGAGGAGGTGGGAAGGACCGAGGCTCCGGGTAGACCAATCCTTTATTCGACAACAACCGAATTCCTCTCACACTTCGGTCTGGCCTCGCGTGACGAGCTACCCGCATTAAATCTGGACCCGGAGATCATGGCAGCCGTCAGTGCAACGGAACCAGCCGACTCTATCAACGAGGACGCCGGGATCTGATCATGGAGGTCCGCCTTCAGAAGATCCTCGCCCAAGCCGGTCTGGGCTCGAGACGTGCCTGCGAGCAGTTCATCCAGGCTGGACGGGTTCGGGTTAACGGTGAAGTTGCCACTTTGGGGATGAAGGCAGATCCGTCTACGGCTCACATTCTCTTTGATGGCCAGCCGCTGTCCATTCAGGAGGAAAGGATATATCTGGCGCTGAATAAGCCACCGGGTGTGCTTTCCTCTCTGGCCTCCCAGGGTGGGTTGCCAACCGTTGATACACTTGTCCCGGTAAAAGAGCGCGTCTTCCCTGTCGGTCGCCTCGATCTGGATAGTGAGGGCTTGATCCTGCTCACAAACGATGGCGAGCTGACCCACGTGCTTACTCATCCCCGTTACCAGCATGAGAAAGAATACCGTGTACTTTTGGACCGCACTCCCTCTGAGTCAGATCTGGAACGCTGGAGGCGAGGCTTGGTGCTGCGTGATGGTTTCCAAACGTCACCGACCAGAGTCTGGGTTGAGAGTCAAGGGCAGGACGGCACGTGGATCCGGGTCGTACTGCAGGAAGGACATAAGCGGCAGCTGCGGGAGAGTGCAGCTGTTCTCAGGTATGGGATCCGGCGTTTGATCCGGGTTCGGCTGGGGACGCTCGAACTCGGGGATCTGGCTCCCGGCGGCTGGAGGCAGCTCGCTGCAAATGAGGTAGCTCAGCTGAAAGCTTCGGCGCATTCCCGGGATTAAGGTACGCTATTGCGTTGGAAAGATTACAATGTCCAGGTTCGATATCAAGCAAGCTTGAGGACCGTGTATGAAAGATCACGAGCAGAGTGTTGAAATCGCTCCGAATGCTGATCAAGGGTGGGTGGGTAAAGGCTGGCCGCTCAACCTTGAGCTAGCCTTCTACATCCTGCTTATCATCGTCGCGTTGTTCACCAGACTGTACGATCTCGATTCGCGCGTCATGAGCCACGACGAAAGTTTACACACCCAATTCTCTTGGTATCTGGCTGAGGGCCGCGGTTTTTCCCATGACCCGCTCATGCATGGCCCGTTGCAGATGCACCTGGTTGCGTTCTCGTATTTCCTGTTCGGAGATTCAGATGCCAGCGCACGGGTTCCAGCGGCGCTAAGTGGAGCCCTGGCTGTTGTTATGGTATTGCTCTTTCGGCGCTGGTTGGGCCGCTGGGGAACCGCTGTAGCGGCGTCTTTAATGGCATTCTCTCCCTATATGCTTTACTACAGCCGCTACGTCCGGAATGACGTCCTGATCGTCCCCATAGCTTTGCTGATGTTCTATGCGGTCTTCCGTTACATTGAGGATCCCCGGCCACGCTGGCTCTATGTTCTTGCTACTTCGCTCGCACTTCATTTCACTGCTAAGGAAACGGCTTTTATCTATACGGCCCAACTCTTGATCTTCCTAGGCATGCTCTTCGCAGTGACAGCTTTGAGGAAGTCCTGGCGAGAAGCTTATCATCGATTGTTCTTCCTGGGGGGTCTTGGAGCCGCAGCGATTGGTGGTTTTCTTGCGGTGGGAGCCCTCTTTCGCGGTTGGGCGGCTTCAGGTGAACTGGCTGCCGCAGCTCCTCAGCTCTCTGAGGGCTTAACCGGTGAAGTGGCGGTCTCACCCATTGTCACGCTTGGACTGGTGCTCGCCCTGGCCGGGGTGGGTCTTATGCTGCTCGGTCTTATTCTCTCCTTCGGCCGCCGGCTGCGGACAGAGTTTCCCGCACTGGATCTGATCATCGTCACCTGGACGATGACCATGCCGCAGCTTGCGGCGCTGCTCGCTCGGGTTCTGGGCTGGGATGCACTTGACTATAGCTCGATCACTCCTATTAGCCGGACAATCGTGCTCGTGGTGCTGCTGCTTGGGCTCAGTGCCCTGATTGGCGTCCTCTGGGATGCCAGGAAATGGCTCATCTCCGCCAGTGTCTTCTTCGGCATATTCGTTATCTTTTACACGACGCTTTTCACCAATCAGGACGGGTTAGCATCCGGCCTGGTTGGTTCGCTGGGTTACTGGTTGAAACAGCATGGCATTGAGCGCGGTGGACAGCCCTGGTATTACTACCTCTTAATCCAGATCCCTATCTATGAATTCCTGCCTGCTATAGGCACTCTCTTAGCATCAGGTTACCTTCTTATGAGGCGTAAGCAGGATAATCAACCTGAGGTTGAGTCCCATCAGGAGCGCAGGTTCCCTGTCCTTGCCTTCCTGGGCTACTGGTCGATCACAGCTCTTGTGGCATATTCATTTGCTGGTGAGAAGATGCCCTGGCTCACTGTTCACATTACGCTGCCGATGATCCTCTTTGGAGGGTGGGGAATAGGGACGTTCCTGGAGAAGGTGGATTGGCAGCTCTTCACGAAGCAGCGCGGTTGGTTGATCACAGGTCTCGCAGCTGCGACGCTTATCGCCGTCATGCGTGTTCTGGGCAGTCTTGTAGGCGCAGCGCCCCCATTTCAAGGCAGCGAATTGGATCAACTCCGGGCAACAGGCGGTTTCCTGGGTGCCTTTGTCTTCAGCGTGGCTGCGGCCTATGCTCTCTGGTGGTTGACACGTGGTTCGGGATGGCTCCCACTCTTGCGCGGCTTTAGCGCCCTTATCTTGCTCGGATTATTTGGCTTAACCGTGCGCACCTCGCTGCGAGCCTCTTTCCCCCATGCAGACCTGGCAACGGAGTATCTCGTCTATGCTCATGGCGCTCCGGGTGTTAAGACTGCAATGGGCCAGATTGAGGAGCTGTCTATTCGGATGACGGATGGTCTTGGGATCAAGGTCGCCTTCGATGATGACGTATCCTGGCCGCTGAACTGGTATCTCAGGGATTACCCCAACCAATATTATTTTGGTGCAAGCCCGACACGTGAACTGCTCAACTACCCCGTCATCCTTGTCGGCGACAACAACTGGCACCTGGTTGATCCGCTCCTTGGAGATCAATACTTCACATTCGAGTACATCCGCATGTGGTGGCCGAACCAGGATTATTGGAGCCTTAAACGGTCAAGTATCGAATCTGAGATCGCCTTTGAATCCGCTTCAAACAACGGATCTTCACCCGTTAGCACTGGCGCCTACTTGAGCAAGGTTTGGGAACACCTGCGACCTTTCTTTATCGATCGTGAGGTTCGGGCCGCGATCTTCGACATCTGGTTGAACCGTGACTTCGGGCGCTATGGACAGGTGACCGGGAAAGATATGAGCCTGGCACACTGGAGCCCATCAGACAGGATGCGGCTCTACATCCGTAAGGATATCGCCGCTCAGATCTGGGATTACGGGGTTTCCCCGGCTGATTTTCAGGTGCCTACATTTGAGGACCCGTACGCCGATAAGCTTTTAGAACTCGAACCGACCTTGATTTTGGGAGGAGAAGGGGTATCCCCGGGTGACTTCTTCCAACCTCGGGATCTAGCGGTTGCTCCGGGGGGAGAGATATATGTCGCCGATACCGGCAATCACCGGATCGAGAAGTTCTCCCCTGAGGGTGAGCTCATTACAACCTGGGGTGGGTTTGCTGACGCATCCCTCGGCGACGCTCCAGGAGGAACCTTCAACGAACCCTGGGGAGTCGCAGTCGGTCCAACCGGCGATGTCTACGTTGCCGATACCTGGAACCACCGTATCCAATGGTTCTCCCCGCAGGGTGAATTCAAAGGAATGATTGGAGCCGAAGGTCTCGGAGAAGGGGTTGATGCCTTCTGGGGCCCACGTGACGTTGCCGTGGATGGCCAGGGACGCATCTTCGTCGCCGATACAGGGAACAAGCGCATCAAAGTATACGGCCCGGATGGTACGTACCTCACCCAGTTTGGCGGTGCGGGGTATCTCCCGGGAATGCTTGATGAGCCGGTAGGCCTGGCTATCGATCCATCAGGCCGGATCTACGTCGCCGATACCTGGAACCGCAGGATCCAGGTTTTCGAAGATCTGGGTCAAAATGACTTTCAACCTGTCTTGACGTGGAATGTCGACGCATGGTTCGGACAATCTTTGGAAAATAAGCCGTACCTCGCAGCCAGCACTCAAGACCGCATCTGCAGTTCCGATCCGGAAGGGCTGCGGGTGCTGTGCTTCAACCTGGCCGGTGAGTTCCAATTTGGATGGGGCGGGACCTTTGGGTCAGAACCCAATCAATTTTCTCTTCTTAGCGGTCTCGGCTTGGATAATACCGGTTCTGCGTGGGTCGTTGATTCCGGGAATCAGCGTGTGCTCCGTTTCACTCTCCCGGTCGAGCCATGAGCGGTCCAGACCAGAGATATTTGATTGTGTAGGAAAAGGAGCGAGGACCGATAGATGAAACTACATGAATACCAGTCGAAGCAAATATTTGCTGAATACGGCGTACCCATCCCGCGCGGCCAGGTGGCGATGACAGCCATCGAAGCACGCTCGATTACAGAGGAATTGGGTGGGATGGCCGTTATCAAGGCACAAGTCCTTGTTGGTGGACGGGGGAAGGCGGGAGGCATACGCCTGGTCCATTCGCCAGAAGAAGCGGAAGAGGTCGCCGGTCAGGTATTGGCGATGGAGATCAAAGGCTTGCCTGTACGCCGGGTGCTGGTCGATGAAGCCGCTGACATTCAAAATGAGATTTACCTCGGAGTCACCAACGACCGCAGCCGGCGCTGCCCGGTCGTGATTGCCTCCGCTGAAGGCGGGGTGGACATTGAGGAGGTAGCACGCTCGCAGCCCGACAAGATCGTACGTATCTGGATTGACCCCTTGCTGGGCTTGCGGGATTATCAGGTTCGCCACCTGGCAGTGTCCATTGAGTTGCCACGCAAGTACTGGCGGAGCCTGCATACGATCACGCGCAGCCTGTACCAGGCATACCTGAATTCAGATGCCACACTGGCCGAGATCAACCCGCTGGTGATCACTGGTGATGAGCGCCTGCTGGCTCTCGATGGAAAGATGGTGCTTGATGATAATGGGCTCATCCGCCATGCCGAACTGGCTGAGATGCGTGATATTGATTCAGAGGAGCCCGTCGAGCGCGAGGCGCGCAAATATGGTCTTTCTTATGTGAAGCTGGGCGGTAACATTGGTTGTATGGTGAACGGGGCAGGCCTCGCGATGGCAACGATGGATGTCATCCATCTTTTCGGTGGTGCACCGGCGAATTTTCTCGACATCGGAGGCGGAGCGAGCGCGGACAAGGTCTCAGCCGCGATTCAGATTATCCTGCGCGATCCGAATGTCGAGGCCGTTCTTTTTAATATTTTCGGTGGGATCACACGTGGAGATGAGGTGGCGCGAGGCATCCTCAACGCGCTGAAAGAAATGCCGACCGAAATTCCCATGGTCGTCAGGTTGGTTGGAACGAACGAAGAGGAAGGTCGCCAGCTTCTTCATGATGCCAAGATGGAAACGGCCGTGTCGCTTGGGGACGCCGCTCAAAAAGCCATTGAAGCTGCAAAAGCGAGGAAAGAAGCATGAGCATCCTGGTTGACACAAACACACGCCTGCTCGTTCAGGGAATCACGGGCCGCGAAGGTCTTTTTCACACTTCCCGCATGGTTGAGTACGGGACCCATGTTGTCGCAGGTGTTACCCCTCAGAAAGGTGGGGAGTGGGTGCTGGATGGTAAGATCCCAGTTTTCGACACGGTTCGTAGCGCAGTCGAAGCAACCGGTGCGAACACCGCGGTTAGCTTCGTCCCGGCGCGCTTTGCCGCCGATTCGATCCTTGAGGCTGCGGATGCCGGTGTAGAGCTCATCATCGCCATCACGGAGGGCATCCCAGTGCGCGATATGATGCAGGCGCGCCGCTACCTCGACCAGACAGGCGCACGGCTGATTGGGCCGAATTGTCCCGGGCTGCTCAGCCCAGGTGAGGCCAAGGTAGGGATCATCCCAGGACATATCGCCATCAAAGGCAATGTTGGCGTTGTCTCGCGGTCCGGGACTTTGACTTACGAAGTGCTACATGCGCTAAAACAGAGAGGAATCGGGGTTTCAACCTGTGTCGGGATCGGTGGAGATCCCGTGAACGGGACTTCATTTGTCGATACGCTCGAGCTTTTCGAAGCCGACCCGTATACCGAGAAAATCGTTTTAATCGGTGAAATTGGTGGCAGCGATGAGGAACGCGCGGCTGAGTACATCAGTGAAAGGATGACCAAACCGGTCGTAGCCTTTATCGCGGGACGTACAGCTCCTCCGGGGAAGCGGATGGGCCATGCTGGCGCCATCGTCGAAGGTGGCGAGGGGACGGCTGAGGAAAAAATTAAAGCGCTAGAAGGAGCAGGGGTAAAAATTTCAGATCAACCGGAATCAATCCCGGATCTTCTATAACCCGTTTGGTAAGGATTATAGGCTCGTCCTGACCTATAATTGGTATGCAAGACCGCCGGAGGGAAAACGCGATGATGACCGAAATTGAGATGAAACCTGCACTCCTGAACCTGGACGAGCTCAAGCTTCAAGCGCAATCCAAGCCTGATGACCTGGACTCACAGTACCGGTATGGTTGGGCATTGCTCAACCTGGGTCAGGTACAAGAGGCCAAGAGTATCTTCGAGTACGGGCATTCCCATTGGCCTGATTCGATTGAGTTTCTCTATGCTCTTGGGATGGTAGGGAAGGCGAGCGGTGATACGCAGCAAGCGCGGGCTCACTTCGAGTTGGCATTTCAGAAGGAAGCGGTGGACGTGCGCGGTGCGATGCTAAAACGTCTGTCTGACGTCCAGCGGCTAATTCTGGTATAAAACGCCGACCTGCATTTTCGGCTCGATATGACAGAGGTCACGAAGCGCGAACGGCTTGCAGCTGCCATCCAGGGGGAATATCTTGACCGACCCCCGGTCGCCCTGTGGCGGCATTTTCCAGTCGATGACCAAGCACCCGAAACCCTGGCCGAATCCTCGGTACTATTTCAACTCGCGTGTGATTTCGATTTTGTAAAGGTGACCCCTGCCTCGTCGTTCTGCCTGCTTGATTGGGGGGTCCAAGACGAGTGGCGCGGGAATTCCGAAGGGACACGGGATTACACACACCGTCCAATCCAAGACCCATCACAGTGGTTTGAATTACATCCACTCGATCCGGGCGCGGGCGCCCTTGATGCACAGCGGCGTTGTCTTACGATGCTTCGTGAGAGGCTTGATCCGGACATCCCGCTCATCCAGACCATCTTCAGCCCCTTGGCGCAAGCCAAGAACCTGGCAGGCGGGGAAAGGTTGATCTCGCACCTTCACCAAGAACCTGATGCGGTCCTGACCGGTCTGCAAGCGATCTGCGACACGACGAGCGCCTGGGTTAGCGAGCTGGCAGAGACAGGTATCGATGGAATTTTCTTTGCCGTCCAGCATGCGTCATTCCGCTATTTCGATCAAGCAGGTTACAGGAAATTCGGCGAACCCTTTGATATGCCAATCCTGGAGAGTGCTGGTAGTTTCTGGTTGAATGTCCTTCACCTGCATGGCAGTGATATCCATTTTGATCTGGCAGAACGCTATCCTGTGCAGGTTGTCAACTGGCATGATCGGGAAGTCGCTCCCGACCTGGCCCAGGGAGCGTCCAAGGTCCGTGGTGCCGTCTGCGGTGGTGTCAATCGGGAGACGCTCGTATTTGGCACACCGGATGATGTACGTGCAGAGGCAGCTGAGTCGTTCTCTGCAGCCGGCTCACGTGGCATCATCCTGGGAACAGGTTGTGTGACGCCAATCATTGCTCCGAGAGCAAATCTGCAGGCATTTCGCGATTCCGTAAACTTCGCATAGACAGCATTCATCAGGAAGGAAGATTTCGATCCATGGCCGGAATTCGGGTGATTGCTGGCTCTGCGAAGGGCAGACGTCTTCAAATGGTGCCCGGTGCGGGCGCCCGTCCGATTACCGATCGCGCGAAGGAATCTTTATTCAATATCCTCGGATCATCACTCGAAGGCGCATCCGTCCTCGATTTGTTTGCCGGAACGGGGAGTGTGGGGATTGAGGCACTTAGCCGCGGAGCCGGGCATGTCGATTTTATCGATCTCGACCGGATGGCTGTCAAGACCGTTGAGGCGAATTTGGCGACTACTGGCTTCGGAAGCCAGGCAAGGGTCCTGCGTAAGGATGCCTTTGCCTGGTTGGATCAGGCTGCTGATCGTGCGGCATATGATCTGGTGTACGTTGCGCCCCCGCAGTATCTTGGGCTTTGGAAACAGGCAGTCCTGAGCCTGGATGCCAATCCTGGGTGCCTGCATCCAGACGCGTGGATCATTGCTCAGATCCACCCGCGCGAATATGAGCAATTGCTCCTGAGGGAATTAGTCGAGTTCGACCAGCGTAAGTATGGTAGCACCTTGCTGGTATTTTATGAGTGGCCGAGCGAGTGACCGAGCTCGGACGTGTCACATGGCATATTATCACGCTGGGATGATTGCTCGAGATGCGCTCACCTGGTCGAGATTTCCCAGGGACCGAAGAACTTCTCCAAGTTGAACAACCTGCGCATAAACTGGTAAAGGACATAGAGCTCGAGCGCGAACGGGGGAAAACCGAGCATGCCAAGTACCGGCATTTGTCCATAATGCCAGCCGAATATCCGAAGGGTTTCTGGAACTGTATATATCCAGTGTCCGCCACTTGCCCTGAGAGCTTGGAAGTTCCACGCCTCCCATAAGAGCCCACACAGCAAACCCCCAAGTAGGAGCGCGACGACAGGTCTCCAGTTCCGATCTGTGAGCAAAGTGCGTAGATTGGGAGCCCGAAGCTTGTAGTTGATGGGGTCGATGAAGGGTATAAAGCCAATCCAAACGAATCCGAAGGTAAAGCGCGCGATCGGGATCGGGAGCATGAGAGGGATGGTCAGCATGGCGATACCGATTAAGATCCAGATCCAGTCCGGGCCCAACCGAATCGCACCGGTGGTGCTCGAATTTCGGCGAACAGGAAAAAGGGCTCCCACAAGTTCAGCACTGATAAGGATGCCAGGCAGGATGGTTGCGAAGGACCAGAAGTATCCGAGATCGAGCACTCCAGGATCGGAGGGTAAACCGCGGTACAACCAATTCTGAAGCCGAAGGTTATAGATCTCGAAAAGCAGCCAGATGAGGACGGACATCAGGATAAGAAAGGGGAATTCAAGCCGGCGTTTGGTCAGCCAGGATTGGCCCCGCAGCTTGGCTAGCAGCCCATCGACGAAGAGAATGTATCCGGTCCACATGATGGGTGTATGCCACGTTGCCTCAAATTGAAGATTCAGTACAAGCGCCAATTGACCGCCGATAAGGATCATCAATCCTATCCAGGTATAACACGGCCAGAGGTGGGATGTGGATTTCGTTTTTGTCGGTTTCATGATGAGAAGCGCAGGTGTGGGAATCCTTCTTGATCGAAAGTGGTCAGTGCTGTGAATGCCGATTTTTTCTTGTAGCAGTCCATCGCGCGCGGAATGATCTCATATAGATCGTGAACGAGATCGTAGGATTGTAAATCAGATAACAGTACCCACTCCGGTTTTCCCTCAGGTGAGCTATCCAACAGCTTCCCCAGAGCCCGACCAACAAATATGTAGAGGCCGATCCCCGGTTGGCCACCCGAGTCAACGATGATCGCACCGCACAGCTCTAAATCCTGGGCATTGAGCCCGGTCTCCTCCATGATCTCCCGCCGGGCTGCATCATCTGGCGACTCGCCTTTCTCAATATGACCTCCAACCCCATTTAAGAACCCAGACCACACGCTCCGCCCGGCAGCAACTCTGAGCAGCAAGACGGTATCCGCGCGCGTGAGGAAGGAGAGGGTCCGTGGGATGATGGTGTAGCGATAGGGCTGGACCCTCTGGCCATCAAGCGTCATCGGCTAGCAGCGCTCCAGCTCAGTCTGCCAGATCGCGAACATCTTCCTCTGCCGCTTCACCCGTCAGATAGGCTCCCGGCTCTGGCTGAGCGTCAATTGCGGGTGTAAACCGTTCCACCAGCCGGCGGGTTCCACCGACGTTAAGGCGGTCAAAAAGGAGCTGGAATTGGGTTTCCCATGCCCCTTCAATTTCAGACAATGATTCTTGATCAAGGTCCCACAAAGCTTGTTTGAAAGGTCCAAGTGCCCGCTTGCGGGTGTTGTAGTGGAACTGCTCGTCGGTCTGACCTTCCTTGCGTTCACCGGCATGATTCGTGTCCAGGTATGCATAAATCTCGCCCAATAAGCCGGTGGGCAGCCGCTCATAGAGGATGTTCTGGAAACCGGTAGCGAGGTGCACTTCCAGCGCATTAGACTCGGCAAAGCGGGTAAACATCGCTTCGGGAAGTGTGGATGCTCCGTGCTGGACCGCGCCGCCAAGGCCATACTCCTTGGCGATCTTGCTCAATTCTCTCAGCGTGTCAAAATCGACGCTAACCTTGGCGATCGATCCATCTGGGAGAACGACCCCACCATGGGATGTCCCAGTCTGTATGCTGATTTTTGATAAAGCTGGAGCATCAGGCAGGCGTTCACCGAAAGCCTTGGTAAAGCCATCCATGAAAGCTCGAAGTTCTGGTTCCGTGCTGTTCTGACCGCCAACTTCGCCAATTTCTCCGCCAAGCGAGATGGTGATGCCAGGTGGTTCAACCCCTCGTGTAAACTCTGAAAAATCTGCGCAAAGTGAGAAATTCAGCTTCTGCTGTTCTGGGATGGTGCCCTGGCTGAGATCAACCAGGGTGGATGTATCGATGTCGATATTGAAGAATCCAGCCGTGATCGATTCAGCGATGAGTGCCCGGATAGAATCGATCTCGGCTGCACCATCCTTCTTGTAACGGCTGCTGCTCACCTGGAAGTGATCCCCCTGGATGAAAATCGGTCCGCTGTAGCTTTCGGCGATGGCGGCGCCGAGAATAGTCGAAGCATACTCGGCCGGCCTTTGATCGGTATATCCCATCTCGGAGCGGGCCAGCTCGAAGATGAAAGCGCAGGCATCGCTGGAGATCGCCGAGCGAAAAACCGCACGTGCAGCATGGAACGGCAGCGCTCGCAAGTTCATGGCTGGTACGGTAAAGTCATCCGGTGTATCTCCCCGCCCACGCGCAAGGTAGAAGGCGTGGATGGAAGCCGGGTAGGCTCCCGTCATGCTGGAGAGCGCTCTCACCAACCACTGGGCGTAGCTTTTCACAGGTTCTGGAGCGAATACCGCCTGCCTTACCAGAGCTTCAACTGTCTCCGAGAGTTTATTAGAGTCCCGGATCTCGATCGTGGGTCCCGCAGATATTGCCACAGACTCATCCAGCGGCCGTGTAATTTCAATCAATCGATCGATGATCGTCATGAAAGTATGCCTCCTTGCCTCGACAATCTCGTATCTTGAATCATATGATTATACTCGTTCGAGATTTTCTTCCACCGTTATGTCAGCGCTTCGTCAGTCTTATGGTTGTAAGAGCGAAGACAAGTAGCTATAATCGATCCGAAAATGAATTGTGGGCCGTGATATCTAGACGGAGAAGATCATGACTGACCCCTTGGGAAAGATCACCGAAGGCAAGGACTTACTGGGTAAAATCCGCAACACCCTAGCTGGTTTTGTGGGTTACGTGGATCGGGAGAACAGGCGCGAAGCGGACAAGCTGCTGCGCGAGACGATTGCACAGCGCTATGAAGAGCAGTGGAGCAGGATTTCCGAAATCCAACGCGAGTTAATCGGAACTGGAAAACTTGAACTGGTCGATGACATGGAGGCGGCGGCTATCAAGCTGCGTGCCTTTATCGATCGTGTCAAGGGCGCAGCCTACGGATACTCAGGCTTCTTTGATGCAGTCCGCATCAATAGCGATGAGTTGGAAAAAGTATACGTGTTTGATGCAGCGCTGCTCGAGAATATCGATGTCCTCGTTCGGGCGGTCGATAATGTCCAGAGCTCGCTTGAGACGGATGGACTCCCGGCAGCTTTGCGGCATATGGTGAGTGTGAGCCAGGAGGCGATCGATGCCTATAACCGGCGCGAGGATGTTATCCTGGCTACTGGAAGCTGATCTAACCCAGAGGAGTAAAAATCATGGCAAGAGTTTTTGATGTTGTCGAGTACCCGAACGAGATGCAGGATGAGATAGTCCACCGCTTTCCGGAGGACAGTGCCGGTGATTTCCGCATCGGCAGCCAGGTTATTGTTCGGGAAGCACAGAAAGCTGTCTTCTACCGGGACGGTAAGGCTCTGGATACCTTTTCTGCTGGACGCCATACCATTGCTACGGCCAATATACCCTTACTGATCGACCTGATCGGGAAAGCTTTCAATGATCGCTCGCCTTTCACCGCAGAAGTGTATTTTGTCAGCATGCGGGAATTCGCCGATCAGAAATGGGGCACACCCCAACCGATCCTGGTTCGTAACCCTGGCATGGGTCTTGGCGTTGCACTACTTCAGGGTTTTGGCACCTTCAGCTTCCAGGTATCGGATCCCCAACAATTCGTTACCCAGATTGTTGGCGTCACGGGAGTCTACCGGACCAAGGATATTGAAGCCCGTCTGCGGGCCATGCTTCTCTCCAAGCTCCAGGATCTCCTGGGTGAGACAACAGCAGCTTCCAATGTCCCCGAACTGATCTCGCTCGTGGAGGAGATGGGGGCTGGTGTGCGGGCGAAGGCTCAGGATGACTTCAAGGCGATCGGGCTCACGCTCAAGTCCTTCTATATCGAGAGCATAAAGCCCTCCGACAAATCGGCTGAGGAACTGCGCGCGATGGGTATGCTCGACATGCAGACCTATACTCAGCTGCAGGCGGCAGACGCAATGCGGGATGCCGCACAAAACCCGTCAGGCGGCGCTGGCCTGACGGCTGGCATAGGAGCCGGGATGGGTATCGGCAATGCGCTGGCTGACTCACTGAAGCAGGCTGGGCAGGGCGGAGCCGCGGCTGCTGGCGCAGCGGCGGTCATACCGGATGTGATGACCCCTGGCGAGGCTGCTACGTACCTGAAGGTCGCTGAGGAAGATGTACTAAGTGCAATTGAAGCCGGCCAGTTGAAGGCGAAGAAACTCGGCAGTGCTTTCCGGATCTCACGCGAAGCCCTGGAAGAGTTTCTGAATAGCTAGCTTTCACGTCATATTTGCAGACCCAAAATAGGGCGCTGCGAAGCGCCCTATTTGCATTTTTTCCATTCGGGCTACGAAGTAAACGTCAAGAGCGCGTTAATCGTGCAGCCAGGCTGCGGATCTCTTTTTCGTTGAGTGTGGCTTGCCGCGGGAAAGTCCTCAACAGCGCCTTCACCTTCTTGCGGTGGGCGGCGATTAGCGTCCCTGAGCCCGCACTAAGTTGGGCATCGTCGGAGAGAAAAATCACAAGCGCATCTATATGAATTGGATCGTGGTCCGGCAATTGACGGGCCAGAGCCCGCTCAAGCCTGCGGATATCACGCTGGCTTTCAGGGATGAGATCCTTCAATTCACGGCGGCGGGTTCTGAGGGGGAACCTCCGTTTGGGTGGAGTATGGAACCAGCGCCCGTCTTCGAAAGTGATTTCACCCCGTTCAGCCCGGGGAATGATCGCTAACGCTCCTGAAGGGCCCAGGATGACATGCCTGGAGCCAAGCAAGTAATGAAAGAGTCCGAAGCGGTCATCCAAACCTTTGAGGCTTTCATCGATCAATTCATCCAAACGTGGTGAACGCCCGAAGCGGTTATAAAGCGCGGTGCCGATCTGAGAGATGAGGCCTCCGGCGAGCATGAGCCCCAATGCGATAAAAATATACAGGGGAGCAACGAAGCTAATAACCACCGCAATCAGGCTTGCGCCCAAGCCACCAAACATCATCCAGCGGCCGAGCGAGCGGTTCCTGCGAACCAATCCTTGGTTGATGTAATGCTGCATCTTTACTCCATCTGCCTGAGGACGAGGCATGCGTTTTGTCCGCCCAGGCCGAACGAGTTAGAAAGGACAACATCGACCCGGGTATCGCGCGCCTCGTTGGGGACGTAATCCAGATCGAGCTCAGGATCCGGGACCTGGTAGTTTATGGTGGGATGGATAACGCCGTGACGGATGGATAGCGAACTGACAATCGCTTCAATCGCGCCCGAGGCTCCCATGGCGTGCCCGAGCATGGATTTCGTGGACGAGATGGGAATCTCATACGCGCGTTCGCCGAAGACAGACTTGATCGCCAGCGTCTCCATGGCGTCATTTGCCGGTGTCGACGTGCCATGTGCGTTGATGTAACTTACCTGGTCCTTCGCTATTTGGGCATCTTCGAGCGCACGTTTCATGGTTCGGATCGCGCCGGCTCCACTCGGGTCAGGTGCGGCAATATGATATGCATCGCTCGAGGAGGAGAAGCCGGCGATCTCTGCATATATTTGAGCGCCGCGCGCTCGGGCGTGCTCCAGGCTCTCTAGAATCACGCAGGCCGCGCCTTCGGAAAAGACAAAACCCTCGCGCCTGCTCTCAAACGGCCGGGAAGCCTGAGCAGGGGCATCATTGAAGCTGGTTGGCAATGCCCGCATGATCGAGAAGCCGGCGATTGTGAAAGGTTGGATAATCGCTTCGGTTCCTCCGCTGAGCATGACGTCCGCCCATCCGTTGTGGATCGCCTGTGCCGCCTCACCTATCGCCTGGGTACCTGTAGCACACGCAGTCGTGATCGTGCTGTTTGGCCCCAGAGCGTGGTACTTCTGGGTAACGTGGAAGGCTGCCATATTGGGCAGAACGGATGGCAGAAAAAAGGGGTTCGTCCGCGCGAGGCCCTTGAGACGAAGAGATTCCAATCCTTCATAGGCACGCTCCCAGCCACCGATCGCCGTTCCGTAATACACTCCCACACGCTCCGGCTCCTGCCAATCCCCATCCAGACCTGCATCGGTCATTGCGTGATGGGCAGCTGCCAGCGCGAACTGCGACGAGCGCGACATCCTGCGGGCTTCTCTCAGAGGTAGATAGCGTTCGGAGTCGAAATCGGGAACCTCGCCGGCGATCCTGCAGGGTAATTCGCTGGCATCGAATTGGGTGATACCCCGTATACCGGAACGCCCATTCAACAGCGAATCCCAGAATGTATCAACCTCCGAGCCGAGGCACGTGATGAGGCCGAGCCCCGTGATGACGACGCGAGGATTCTGGCTGTGGTTGCTCACTCCGCTGCCATCCCCCATTGCCCTAGTTTTCCCTGGATCGCTTCACGCGTTGCTTCCAGGACACCTGTTTCCACGGCTTGTCTGGCGACGCGGACCGCGCTTACAAGCGCTTTTACGTCTGATCGGCCGTGCCCGATGAAGACCAGGCCGTCGATCCCCAGCAGCGGTGCCGCCCCATACTCGGATGGATCCAGCACCTGGCGAACACGGGCAAACGCGGATTTTGCCAGCAATCCTCCCAGAGTACTGATCGGATTGGATCGGATCTCGTCCCGAACCATTTCCAGCAGAAAGCGGGCCACCGATTCGCTGGTTTTCAAGAAGACATTTCCTGAGAAGCCATCTGTTACAACGACGTCGGCGTGCCCGGCATAGATCTCCTTTGGTTCCAGGTTCCCCACAAAATTCAAACCTGATTTCTCAAGGAGCGGGAAGGTTTCCTTAACCAACTGGTTGCCCTTCCCGGCTTCCTCGCCATTTGAGAGCAAACCTACACGCGGGTTAGGGCGATCGAATGCTCGCTCCATGTAAACGGCCCCCATAAGCGCGAATTGTACGAGCCACTCTGGTCGGCAATCGGCATTCGCGCCCATGTCCAGCATGAGGGTCATGCTGCCCTGTACGGGGATCGCCGGAGAAACAGCCGGTCGTTTCACTCCCCGGATGCGACCGAGGCGGAAGAGAGCTGTAGCCATCGCTCCACCAGTGTTTCCGGCAGTGATGAATGCGTCTGCCTGGCCTTGCTTGACCAGGTCCATGCCGACTGCCATGGAAGTGTCCGTTTTACCCCGGGCAGTCTCCGCTGGCTTGTCCGTCATCTCGAGGACGTCCGGTGCGTGGATGATGGTTACTGCTTCCGCCGGGGCGGAGGTAGCTTGCATTTGCTGCTTAAGCAACGCCTCGGGACCTACGAGCATAATTGGATCCCCCCAACGATCATAGGCCTGGATCGCGGCCTGGATTTCAGGGGCGGGGTGCATGTCGCTCCCCATGGCATCTAGGACAATGCGCATGAATAGCTCCTTCTCGCTTCGTTTCCAGCCTGTTCAAGCCCGGGTAGCTCGGTTCTGGTAACCCAGGTTGCTCACTGGCTGGTCAGGTTGACTTTCAATTTGTGTCGGCTATAATACCGCAGTCCTCAATCTTGGAAGCGCTGGTGCTGGAACTGGCAGACAGGCATGGTTGAGGGCCATGTGCCGCAAGGCGTGCGGGTTCAACTCCCGCCCAGCGCACCATAATTCCGGGCCGTCATCGACGGCCCGGTTTAGCTTAACAACAGGAAACCTGAACGGGCGGACCCACAACGACGGGTATTACTCCTCGAAATGCATGCGCTGCTCGAGCACACGAACTGCAGCGGAGAGGAGCAGGGTCATCGCAAGATAAAGAAATGAGACCACGTTGAAGGTTTCAAAGACCCGGAAAGTACTCGCACGGCGCAGGCGTCCGAGCTGGGTAATCTCACGGACAGCGAGCACGGTGGCCAGTGATGAGTCCTTAAGCAAGGCGATGAAATCATTTCCCAAGGGTGGGAGGACGCGGCGGACGGCCTGCGGCAGGATCACAAACCGCATGGCCTGGAAATAGTTCATACCAAGTGAGCGTGCAGCTTCCATCTGGCCCCGGCCGATCGACTGGATCCCGGCACGAAAAATTTCGGCTTCAAATGCCCCGTATCCGATCGAGAGGGCGAAGATCGCCCTCAATTCCATATCGACCTGGCGGATGCTGAAATCAGATAGGCCGGCAAAAAAGTTCTGTAAGGCATCCGCGGCAAAGGCTCCGAACCCCCACGTGCCGATGGCGTTGATCGCCTGTATCCCGGCGGGTACGAGCACAAACGCCACATAAAGCATAAGGACGATGAGCGGGATCCCACGTGCGGTTTCCACATAAAGGGTGGCCAGCGTATAGACGACTTTATTCTTCGAGGTCCGGGCAAGGCCGATTAGCAATCCGATAACCATCGAGATGGCAAACGCAGTGAAGGTCATCCTTAATGTGACCTTGACCCCCTCGACCAGGAAGATGAAGGTGTCTTTGTAAAATGGGTTGGCCAGGATGAGATAAGCCAGGATGAGGCCCGTGGCGAGTAAGAGAAGTGCCCACCATGGCATGTTGCCAAGTTGTCCGCCTTCACTGAATATGCCAGGACGGGTTCTTTCATCCGTGCTTGGGATTGCAGCCATGGGGGACTCCTTGGGATGATCCACCAGCAGGTCGTGGACACGAGACACGACCTGCTGGTGCTTTGTTTAGAGCCGCTCAGTCCTGAGATCTATGGGTTGAACCATTTATCGTTGAAAGCCTGCAGTGTGCCATCGGCCTTCATCGCCTCGAGCGCGGCGTCCACTGAAGCGACCAGGTCGCTTCCAGGCGGGAACACGAAGGCCAGCTCTTCATCGGAAGTAAGTCCAGGTCCGACTACAAGCTTGCCTGGATTGGCGCCGATGAATCCAACGGCAGAGACCGTGTCGATCACGAC
>Ga0315553_10001625_pt1 | contig 18444 bp, 21 predicted proteins | sample SalMarSW160140MG_FD_203099 | JGI IMG/M metagenome (GOLD analysis project Ga0315553, IMG submission 203099) | Salt marsh sediment microbial communities from the Plum Island Ecosystem LTER, Massachusetts, United States - Salt Marsh Sediment SW1601-40 ... | reverse complement strand
GCCCGCGCGATGCCGGCGCTGACGGTGGCGGCCCCGCCGAACTGTTCCATGCTGCGGCAGGCTTCGCTGAAGGCCGACCGGATGCGCTCGGCGGCGACGTAGGCCGAGCCGACGCTGGCACCGGGAAGAAGTGCGGCAAACTCCTCGCCGCCGAGCCTGCCAAGCAGGTCGGTGCTGCGCAAGGTTTTCTTGGCAACCGCGCCGAAGACCTTGAGAACCTCGTCGCCGACGCCGTGGCCGAAGGTGTCGTTGATCGACTTGAAACCGTCGAGATCGAAGACGGCGACGGCCAGCGGCGCATCGTGCTGGAGGCTGACGGAAAGCACCTCGTCGGCGGCGTCGTAGAAGGCGCGGCGGGTGGCAACGCCGGTCAGCGCGTCGGTGGAGGCGGCGATCTTGTGCAGCATCTCGCTACGCTCGCGCGCCATGGCGACTGTGAAGATCGACGTGCCGATGACGAACGCCAGCGTCTCGAAGTGGACGAACTCGAGCCACAGGAACATGGTCGCCGGGGAGCTGGCGGCGAGACCCCCGAACGCGGCTTCGACCGAGCCGATGGTCAAGAGGCAACCGTGCAGGGCCAGCAGGACGATCAGCGGCCACCGGGCTGTTATGCGTTCATGTCGATCGCGCCAGAACTCATAGGCAGCGGCAAGGAGAAAGACGGCGACGATGGCCAGGTTGAGCGACACTTGCGCGTTGGTCGTCGCACGAACTGCAGGTATGGCAATGGCCACGAGCCACAGCACCGAACCGCTGCCGACGATGAAAGGATTGATGTGACGGCCGTTGCAGGATCGCGCGGACGCCCATAGCAATGCAGGGCTGAGGTTAAGCAGCGTGATGGCGGCGACCGCCGCCGGCGTCCCCAGCTCCGGCCTCGGAGAGGCCATCATCGGGATACTGATGGAGAGGGTGATGTTGGAGGCCGCCCACCACAACGTGGCGGTTGCTTTACGATTCTGCATCCATGCGAAGACCAGGAAGATGCCGCTGATTGCAGCAACGAAGCTCCCGGCGATCATCAGGGTTTGCAGGTCAATGGTCATCGAAGTTGCGCCCTCACCAATGGTCCGGTCGTCCGGGATCGGGTCCGCCGAAGCCCCGGTACCTATCGCCGATTGTGCAGCGCTGGGATTTCACGGCGCGTTATCGGCGCTTAAGTAATCGTACGATATCGGTCAACGGACCGTTAATTTCGCCGTCGACACGTGGGAAATTCAGCCGCCAAGCTGGACATCAGGCGACGCGGATGACGCGGGTGGCGCCGTCGTTGCCCTCGACTGCGCGTTCGACGCGATCGCGGCCGAGCCGCTTGGCGTGGTACATCGCGGCGTCGGCAGTGCTGAGGACCTCGTCTAGATTGGCATGCCTCGCCGATGCGGCCACGCCGGCGCTGACGGATGCGGTGTAGGGGATCTCATCGGACGTCCGGCCGGCATCGGCAAATGCGTGGCGGACACGCTCGGCGATGGCAAATGCGACGTCGATGTTGGCATCGGGCAGGACAACGACGAATTCCTCGCCGCCATAGCGGCCGAGGAGGTCATTGGGACGCAAGGCGCCGCGAACGGTATCGGCGAAAATGCGCAAGACCTTGTCGCCGGTCCTGTGGCCGTGTGTGTCGTTGATCAACTTAAAGCGGTCGAGGTCGAACATGATCACCGACACGGGTGTGCCGTCCTGCTGGCAGCGGCGGAAGATACGTTCGGCGCTGTCGAAAAAGGCGCCGCGATTGGCCGTGCCAGTCAACGTATCGATGCGGGCCGCATCTCGCAGCATCTTCTCGTCACGCTCCGCGCAGAGCTTTGACATGAACAACGCGGAGCCGACCGAGAAGACCATGCCCTCGACGTAGATGATGCCTATCCAGCTGTACAAGGGTGGCAGGGAGTCGACCGCCAGAGTGCCGGTGAGAACCCCGTAGACGCCGCCGATGTAGACGGTGGCGTGAATCATCAGCAACGCCATGAGCGGCTGGCGGGCCGGCAGTAGTTCGCCGCGGCCTCGCCACAGCTCCCACGTCGACGCCGCAAGGTACACGACCCAGACGAGGTAGGTGACGGCAGCGCCGGGCCCTGACGAACCGGAGGTGCGACCGATCGCCTCGGCGGCGATCCAGAGGAGTGCTCCGCCGATGAGGACCAGGAGCGGCGTGTTGTGTTTGGAGAATCTGCGCGCGCCACCCCAAATCAGGGCCGGCACCAGGGTGTGGAGGAGCGCCGCGAAAAGCAGCGTCGGTAGCTTGTTGCCGACGAGGCCAATAGCGACACCGGCGATCGCGATCGCGTAAAGGATGTATGCGGCTGCCCACCACGATAGCGCCGGGGCGCCGTCGGCGTGGAGTCTCGTCCATAGCAACCAGATTCCCGCGAGTCCGGCGGCGAGACTGCCGACCATCACGAGCGTGACGGAGTCGAGATACATCTAGACGCCCCGCAACCCTGCGGCGCACGGCAACTGGCGCTGCTACGATTGGTACGGTGAATCCCTTGCAATCGGCTGAAGGCAGACGCCGACAATTCGCGCTGTTGGCAGGGCGAAACGTTAACGTTGACGGGAGGTCACCGCGTCGGCACCGGCTCCTCGCCGCGATAGTCGTAGAAGCCGCGGCCGGTCTTGCGTCCGAGCCAGCCGGCCTCGACGTACTTCACCAGCAGCGGGCAGGGACGATACTTGGAGTCGGCGAGTCCCTCGTAGAGCACGTGCATGATCGACAGACAGGTGTCGAGGCCGATGAAATCGGCGAGCTGCAGCGGCCCCATGGGGTGGTGCGCGCCGAGGCGCATGGCCGTGTCGATTGCCTCGATAGTGCCGACGCCCTCGTGCAGCGAGTAGATCGCCTCGTTGATCATCGGCACCAGGATGCGGTTGACGATAAAAGCGGGGAAGTCTTCCGCGAGGATGGCGGTCTTGCCGACGCGGGCGACGAAGGCGCTGGCGGTCTTGAAGGTCGCGTCGGCGGTGGCGATGCCGCGGATCAACTCGACCAGCTCCATCACTGCAACCGGGTTCATGAAATGGATGCCGATGAAACGGTCCGGGCGGTCGGTCGTGGCTGCGAGGCGCGTGATCGAGATCGACGACGTGTTGGTGGCGAGCAACGCGCTCGGCTTCAAGGTTGCACATACCTCGGAATAGATGTCCCGCTTGACGGCTTCGCTCTCGGTGGCGGCCTCGATAACCAGGTCGGCGTCGGCGAGCGCCTCGTAGCCGGAAGCAGGGGCGATCCGCTCGAGGGCCGCCTGGCGGTCGGCCTCGCTGATCTTCCCAGAGGCCGCCTGGCGGGCCATGTTGCCGTTGATCGTGGCGAGGCCCGACTTGATGCGTTCCTCCGAAACGTCGTTGAGCAAGACGTCATAGCCGGCGAGCGCACACACGTGGGCGATGCCGCTGCCCATCTGGCCGGCGCCGATGACGCCGATTTTCTTCAGGTCCGTGGTCATGTGTGAGACGATTTCCGCGTCACGAGCGAGTCTAGGGCCGGCCGCCGGCTGTCACAATGCTTTCTCAAGTTCCGGCAGGACCTCGAACACGTCGCCGACGATGCCGTAGTCGGCGACCTGAAAGATCGGCGCTTCCGGATCCTTGTTGATGGCGACGATGACTTTGGCCTCCTTCATGCCGGCGAGATGCTGGATCGCACCCGATATGCCGCAGGCAATGTAGAGATCGGGTGCGACGATCTTGCCGGTCTGGCCGACTTGGAAGTCGTTGGGCGCGTAGCCAGCGTCGACCGCGGCGCGGCTGGCGCCGATCGCCGCATTGAGCTTGTCGGCAACCGGTTCGAGGTATTTGTTGAAGTTCTCCGCTGACTGAAACGCGCGACCGCCGGAGATGATAATACGCGCGGCGGTGAGTTCTGGCCGCGCCGACTGCGACAATTCCGCGCTGACGAAGATCGAGTCAGTGGTCGCGGCGGGAGCTTCCACGGTTTCGATCGGCGCCGTGGCGGTGGCGGTCGCGGCCATCTGGAAAGCGGAGGCGCGCACCGTGATCACCTTGGTAGAGTCGGCACTTCTGACGGTCTCGATGGCGTTGCCGGCGTAAATCGGGCGCTCGAAAGTGTCGGGGGCAACGACGTGGGTGATGTCGGAGACCTGCATGACGTCGAGGAGGGCGGCGACCCGCGGCATGACGTTCTTGCCGAAGGTCGTGGCCGGTGCCAGGAGAGCGTCGTAGCCCTCCGCCAGCGACACGATCAGCGCGGCCAGCGGCTCGGCGAGATGATGGGCGAGGTGGTCGGCGTCGGCGACGATCACCCTGGCGACGCCGGTGAGACCGGCGGCGCTTTCACCCACCGCGCCGCAGTGCCTGCCGGCGACGAGGACGTGGACCTCGCCACCAAGTGCGGCGGCGGCGGTGAGGCTGCGCACGGTCGCTTCCCTGAGCGCGCGGTTGTCGTGCTCGGCGAGGAGCAGCGTGGTCATGGGCCGAATCCGGCGCGGGTTTGGATCGCGCGCCATCTTTGCAGGAGCACGTTCAACTGTCCGGCCATTCTCACAACACGCCCGCCTCGTTCCTGAGCTTGTCGACCAGGTCGGCTGCAGAGGCGACCTTGATGCCGGCGCGCCGAGCCGGCGGCTCCGCGACCCTGACCAACGTCAACCGCGGCGAGACGTCGACGCCGAGGTCGGCTGCTGTGTGCTCGTCGATCGGCTTCTTCCTCGCCTTCATGATGTTGGGGAGCGAGGCGTAGCGTGGGTCGTTGAGGCGCAGATCAGTGGTCACCACCGCCGGCAGCCTAAGGCGCACCGTTTCGTGGCCTCCGTCGACCTCGCGGGTGACGGTGACGTAATCGCGGTCGATGGTGACTTTCGAGGCAAACGTGCCCTGGGGCCAGTCCAGCAGGGCGGCGAGCATCTGACCGGTTTGGTTGCAGTCGTCGTCGATCGCCTGCTTGCCGAGGACAACGAGGCCCGGCGATTCGGTTGCGGCAACGGCCGCAAGCACTTTGGCGACGGCGAGCGGCTCGAGACGCCCCTCGGCGCTCACCAGAATGCCGCGGTCGGCGCCCATGGCAAGGCCGGTGCGGATTGTCTCGGCGACCTCGGCGTCACCGACCGAGACGATCACGACTTCATCGGCGTGGCCGGCCTCCTTGATGCGCAGCGCTTCCTCGACGGCGATCTCGTCGAACGGGTTCATCGCCATCTTGACGTTGGAGAGATCGACGCCGGTGCCGTCCTGCTTGACGCGCACCTTGACGTTGAAATCAACGACCCGCTTGACCGGGACCAACACCTTCATCGCCACGGTCCTCGCGATCGGGGGTCGTTCGGCAACGGGGCGTCATCGTGCTCGGGAGCCAGCGGCGGGGCCGGGTCGTCGACAGGTGGCGGCGCCGGGGCGGCGACGGCGTCGGGCGCCCGACGATCGAAAAGGACGACGCCGGGCTTGCGCATGAGCACGATCAGAGTGGCGCCGGCGACGAGGCCGCCGACATGCGACCACCAGGCAATGCCGTCCTTGTCGCCGGTGATAGCGGCGATCAGCTGGAAGGCGACCCAGAAGCCGAGCACGTAGACCGCGCTCAGCCTGAGCGGAATACGGGCGAAGGCCAGGACCCACATCTTTGCGCGCGGGTGGAGGATCAGATAGGCGGCGATGTTGCCGGCGACGGCGCCCGAGGCGCCAATGACGGGAACCCCGGACGTTGGCTCGGTCAGCACGTAGGCGTAGCCGCCAGCCCCGGCGCAGGCCAGGTAGAAGACGACATAGCGGACGGGTCCGAGCGCATCCTCGACGTTGTCGGCAAGCACCCAGAGGAAGATCATGTTGCCGGCGAGATGCCAAACGTCGCCGTGCAGGAAGGAATAGGTGACTAGCGTCAGCGCGTCGGGAACCATCGTCGGCGGGTCGACGTAGCCGTTAAACACGGCCGGGATCAGGCCGAAGACGGCAACCGAAGCATGGCTCGGCTCGCCGACGAAACCCCCTCGCTCGACCAGGAAGTAGACGAGCACGTTGGCGATCAGCAGCCCCCAGGCCGCGTAGGGCCGGCGGATGTTGCGCAATGGATTGGTGTCGTGGATCGGGATGAACGCCATCGGTCGAGCCGTCAGCGGTTGCCGCCCGGAACCCAGAGCACGTCGCCGGCGCCGTCGTCGTTGGCAACGCGGGCGGCGACGAAGAAGAGGTCGGAGAGGCGGTTAACATAGCGGAGCGCCTCGGGGTTGACGGTTTCGCGGGCGGCAAGCTCGACGATCAGCCGTTCGGCGCGCCGGGCGACGCAACGGCAGAGATGAAGCGCGACGGCGGCCGGGGTTCCCGCCGGCAGCACGAACGAGGCAAGCGGCTCGAGCCTAGCGTTGAGTGCGTCGATCTCGCCTTCGAGCCGGGCAACCTGGCCGGCGGCGATGCGCAGACGTTCGCGCTGCTCGTGGTTTTTGGGCGTGGCGAGGTCGGCACCGAGGTCGAAGAGATCGTTCTGGACTCGAGCCAGCATGTCGCCGACGTCGCCGGCGAGGCCCCCGGCGTGGAGGCGGGCGAGCCCCACCTCGGCGTTCAATTCGTCGACGGTGCCGATGGCGGCGAAGCGGAGGTCGGATTTCGGTCGCCTCTCGCCGGTGGCGAGCGCGCTGGTGCCGTCGTCGCCGGTGCGCGTGTAGATGCGGTTGAGAACGACCATTGGGAGTCCCCTCAACCCGAGCGGAAGTAGAGCGCCGCCATGATCGCGACGATCGCGATGAACTGCAAGATGACGCGCGAGCGCATGAGCAATTGGGAGGTGTTGCCGGAGCCGCCGCGCATCATGTTGACGATGCCGAGCAGCAGGACCAGCGCGACCGCGCCGATGACGACGGGAATGAGCCTCTGAATCACGTCTGCCATGTCGGCGCGCAGTTCCCGATGATCTGCCGGCTGGTCTCATATAGGCACATTCCGCGGCAGCGGACCACTGTCGACGACGGTGCGAGCTCAGCGGCCGCGGTCGCCGCGGGCCGAGGGAATCACGTATCCTGCGGCGCGCGCGGGCGGCCGGACGCCGGCGGCAACCGGCGGGCGGAGATGACCAGGCAGGGGTGGATCGTCGTCAAGGACGCCTTTCAGCACTTCAACGCCGACGACGGCTGGGCGATGGCGAGCCACGTGGCGCTATCGGGGCTGATGGCGATCTTCCCGTTCCTGATCTTCGTGGCGGCGCTGGCCGGATTCGTCGGCCAGGAGGCGCTGGCGGCACGGGTGGCGGAGATCCTGTTCCAGACCTGGCCGAGCGAGATCGCCAGCCCGATCGCGGCGCAAGTTGAGCAGGTCGTCAACCAGGCCCACGTCCAGTTGCTGACGATTGCCGCCGTTGTCGCCATATTCCTGGCGTCGAACGGCGTGGAGGCAACGCGCACCGCGCTCAATCGGGCGTATCGCGTGGTCGACCGGCGGTCGATCTTTTTCCTGCGCGCGCAGAGCATCGGTTTCGTGTTGGCCGGGGCGGTCGCCAGTCTGATCCTGGCGTTCCTGGTTGTCGTCGGTCCCGCGGCACTTGACCGGTTGATGGCCGTGGTGCCGGTGCTGCAGCCGTTCGCCATCGAGATCCACGTCGTGCGCTTAGTGGTCTCGGCATTGATTCTGATCGTGGTTCTGGCGGCCTCGCACGTGTTCCTACCGGCCGGGCGGCCGCGTTGGTACGAGCTGTGGCCGGGGATCCTATTCACGCTGGTCACGTGGGTGATCTCGGCGGCCGTGTTCGTGGTCTACCTGCAACGCTTCGCTAACCTGGCGGCGACATACGCGGGCCTGGCGAGCGTTTTCACCGCGATCTTCTTCCTTTACGTGGTGGCGCTGCTCCTGATCTTCGGCGCCGAGTTCAACGCTTCGCTCGGCCGGCTGCGCCACGGCAGCATCTGACGGTCGCGCCTCAGGCGCTGCCGGAAACGACCGTGACGGGACCGACGAGGGCCAGGCGCATCGCGCCGTAGAGCTCACGCGGGCTATACGGCTTGGCGACGGCGGTGGCGAAACCGGCAACGCGGGCCCTCGTCAGCGAAACGCGGTCGTGCTCGTCGGTGAGGGCGATCACGGGCGGCACCTTGCGGGGGCCCAACAACTGGACGAGCTGGGTAGCGACGATGGCGTCCATGGCGGGAAGGGAAACGTCCATGACCACTAGGTCGATAGGCTCGTGGCGGTTGAGCAGCGCGAGAACCGCCGGGCCCGTGGGGGCGTTGACGGTCGTGCAGCCGAACTGCTCGATCAGCACGCCGGCGACCATGGCGCTGGCCGGGGTGCCGCCCACCAAAGCCACCCGCGGGCGCCGGCCGTCGGACGTGCTGAGGGCGAGGACCGTGCCATTACACGCCATGCTACACCTCACAAAACGCAACAAAACCCGGCCGATTATCGGTCCGTTTTGCTTAACGAGCGGCTAAGGACGCGGTTTTCCCGAATGGAACAGATCATCGGCATCGTTCTGCCGGTCTTTGGTCTGATCGGCATCGGCTACGTGGTGGTGTGGTCGGGACTGCTCGGCGAGGGGACGGGCGAGGCGCTGGCCGATTTCGTCTTCGCGGTGGCGATCCCGGTGTTGATCTTCCGCACCATCGCCGTCGCCGATTTCTCCGCCGCAGCCCCGTGGCGGCTGTGGCTGCCGTATTTCGCGGCGTTCGCGGTCAACTGGGTCGTCGGCCACCTCATGATCCGGAGCCTGTTTGGGCGCGATCACCGCACGGGCCTTGTTGCCGGCGTTTCCGCCGCCTATGGCAACACGGTCCTGGTTGGCGTGCCGCTGGTCATCGCCGCCTACGGCGACGATGGCGCGGTGGCGATCACGCTGATCATCGCAGTGCACCTGCCGATCATGATGACCGCAAGCGCGGTCATGATCGGCCGCGCCGAGCGGCTCGACGGGGTGGCTGATGGCCATGTGGACGCGGCGGGCGCGGCGGCGAGCGTCGCCCGCAACCTCGCCACCAACCCGATCATCGTCGGCCTTGCCGCGGGCGCGCTATGGCGGCTGACCGGGTGGCCGGTCGGCGGTGTGCCCGGCGTTCTGGTCGAACGGATCGCCGGGGTGGCGAGCACGCTGGCCCTGCTGGCGCTCGGCATGAGCCTCAGGAAGTACGGTATCCGCCGCAACGTTCCGGCCGGGCTGGCGCTGAGCGCGGTCAAGCTCATGATCATGCCGGCTCTGGTGTTCGTCATGGCGCGCTACGTCGTCGCCATGCCGCCGGTCTGGGCCAAAGTGGCGGTGGTCGCGGCGGCCTGTCCGACCGGCGTCAACGCCTATCTGGTTGCAGCCCGCTTCCGCACCGGCGAGGCGCTCGCCTCCAACGCGGTGGCGCTGTCGACAGGCCTGGCGGTGTTGAGCACCGCGTTCTGGCTGAACGTCGTTGCGTGGCTCTAAAGCCCGACCAATCGCCGGACATCCTCGGGCGTGTTGCCGGCCTTGCGGAGCGCCCGCAACGATGTGTCGCCGTCGGACTTCGACAGCTTACGGCCGTCTTTGTCGAGGATCAGTCGGTGGTGGCGATAGATCGGTGAAGGAAGGCCGAGCAGACGCTGAAGGAGCACGTGCACCGAGGTGGCGTGGAACAGGTCCTTGCCGCGCACGATGTTGGTCACGCCCTGCTGCCCGTCGTCGACGACGACGGCGAGATGGTACGAGGTCGGGGTGTCCTTGCGGGCGATGACAACGTCGCCCCAGGCGGCGGGGTCGGCGGTGACGATCCCTGTCTCACCGTGCGGGTCGGCTCCTTCCTCGGTCCAGGCGAGCGACCCTGCCAGCGGAAGCGCGCGGTCCATGCGCAGCCGCAGCGTATACGGGACGCCCGCGGCGATCCGGGCCCGGGCCTCGGCCGGATCCAGGTCCCGGTCGGTGCCCGGGTAGAGCGGCGACCCGTCGGGATCGCGCCGCCGGTCGTCGCCGGCGGTCGCGGCGCGGATCTCGCCGCGAGTCATGAAGCTCGGGTAGACGAGGTCCATTGCTGTCAGCCGGTCGAGCGCGGCCGCGTAGCCGGCCATGTGCTCGGACTGGCGGCGAACCGGTTCTTCCCAGGAAAGGCCGAGCCATTTCAGGTCCTCGTAAATCCGCGCCTCGAACTCGGGGCGGCATCGGTCCCGGTCGATATCCTCGATACGCAGGAGAAAGCGCCCGCCAGCAAGCCGGCAGAGATCGAAGTCGATCAGCGCCGCGTAAGCGTGACCGAGATGGAGCTCGCCGTTGGGTGACGGCGCGAAGCGGAAAACAGGTTGCAAGGCCGTGCGGTGCTCCGGCTTGATCCGTCGCCGGCGATCCTTTAGCAGCGGGCATTCAGCCGGCCAAACGGGCTCCCGTCCATGCGCACTATCGACACCGACGCCGAAATCGCCGACGGGCTTATCTATCTTGCGCACGCCGACCGGCGCCTGAAAAAAGTGATGCGCGTCGCCGGCGATCTCGAACTCCGCCGGCGGGAGGCCGGGTTCAGCGGGCTTGCCCGCATCGTCGTTAATCAGCAGCTATCGATCGCCAGCGCACGGGCCATCTGGAGCCGGTTCGAAGCCGCGTTTCCCGAAATCACGGCCGAGGCGATCGGCCGGGCGCGCCTGCCGAAACTCAAGAAGGCCGGTCTGTCGGCGCCGAAGATCAGGACGCTGCGTGCAGTCGCGGCCGCCTGTGGCAACGGCCTCGATCTCGAGGCGCTCGCCGACATGCCGGCGGGGGCGGCGCACGCTGCGCTGTGCGCGGTCAAGGGCATCGGGCCGTGGACGGCGGACATCTACCTCCTCTTCTGCCTCGGCCACCCTGACATCTTTCCAGTCGGCGACCTGGCGCTGAGGAACGCGGTCGCCGACGCCTTCGATCTCGAACCGCCGGTCGACCCGGAGGAACTCGCCGAAATGGCGGAGCGATGGTCGCCGTGGCGAAGCGTGGCGGCGTATCTGTTCTGGGCCTACTACGGCGCGCGCCGCGCCAAAGCCGCGGCGCCGGTGTGAGGTCGTCGTGATCGATGGGCCGCGCATTCCGCCGGCATCGGGCAAGGCCGCGCGAAGCCTCGTCGTCTTCCTCCACGGTTACGGCGCCGACGGAAACGACCTCATCGACATCGGCCGGATGCTGGCGCCGGTGCTGCCGGACACCGCGTTTGCGTCGCCGCACGCGCCGAGCCCGTGCGACGAGGCACCGATGGGGCGGCAATGGTTTCCGCTGGCGCGCACCGACCCGGCGAAACTGAGGACCGGCGTCCTTGCCGCGGCGCCGGCGGTTGATGCCTTCCTTGACGCGGAACTGGAGAGGAACAGCCTGGACGATTCCCGTCTGGCGCTGGTCGGTTTCAGCCAGGGGACGATGATGGCGCTCCACGTCGGCCCTCGGAGGTCCGGACCGATCGCCGGCATCGTCGGCTACTCGGGCCTACTGCCTGGGCCGGAACATCTCAAGGCGGAGATGAAGCACCGGCCGCCGGTGCTGCTGGTCCACGGCGAAGCCGATCCGCTGATCCCGGCGATGGCGACGTTCGCCGCGGAGCGGGTGCTCGGCGGCGCCGGTTTCCAGGTCGAGTGGCACATCCGTCCGGGACTGGAACACGGCATCGACGAGGACGGGCTCAGGCTCGGCGCCGAGTTCCTGAGGCGGGTGCTGGGGTAGCGGTTCACCGGTCCGTCAGAGATACTTCCCGATCAGCGACACGTCGGCGGGGCCGAGGCGATCGGACGCCGTCCACGCCTGGTGCCAATATGGATAGGCCAGGTTGGGCCGCGAGACCTTGTCAAGGCGGGCCAGGTCGCCGGCGCTGAGCTTGAGGTCGGCGGCGGCGAGGTTGTCGGCAAACTGCTCCTTGGTGCGCCCGCCAACGACAACGGATGTGACGCCGGGTTGGGCGAGCAGCCAGGCGAGCGCCACCCGGGCGGCCGAGGCTTTGTGCTTCTTGGCGACGTCGAGGAGAATGTCGACGATGTCGAACAGCTTGTCCTCATCGTAGATCGGCGGCTCGCGCCACTTGCGGCCGAAGTGGCGGCTGCCTGTGGGCCCCTTCTTGCCGCGACGGAACTTGCCGGAGAGCAGGCCGCCGGCGAGCGGGCTCCATACCAGGATGCCGAGCCCTTCGCTCAGGGAAATCGGCACCAGCTCGTACTCTGCCTCGCGCGCCTGCAGCGTGTAATGGATTTGCTGGCTGACGAAGGGTTGGCGGCCATCGCGGGCGGCGACGCCAAGTGCCTTCATGATGTGCCAGCCGGAGAAGTTGGAACAACCGATGTAGCGGACCTTGCCGGCGCGCACGAGGCTGTCGAGCGCCTCCATGGTCTCCTCCAGCGGGGTCGTGCCGTCCCACTGGTGAACCTGATAGAGGTCGATCCAGTCGGTCTTCAAACGGGCGAGGCTGCGCTCGCATCCGGCGATCAGATGGTGGCGCGACAAGCCGCGGTCGTTCGGCCCTTCGCCCATGGGGAAGCGCACCTTGGTGGCAATGAGTACGTCGGCACGTTTGCCCTTCAGGGCGTCGCCGATAAGTTCCTCGGAGGCACCGCGCCCGTAGGCGTCCGCGGTGTCGATCAGATTGACGCCGGCGTCCAGGCACATGTCGATGTGGCGGCGGGCGTCCTTGAGCCCGACCGAGCCGACGGGACCGGCTCTCGCCCGGCCGAAGGTCATGGTGCCGAGCGTGAGCGTCGATACTTTCAGGCCGGAGCGGCCGAGCAGTCGGTATTCCATGGCGGTCCCCCTGAGGCTTTGGGAAAAGTCAGATCGGCGTGCGCTCGAATGCGCTCACCGTGGGATTCGCTTATCGCGTTCGCTCAGGCAAGAAAAGGCCCGCACTCCCGGGAAAACGGGAGGCGGGCGTTTTTCCTTGGCGGCGACCGTCAGGGACCGATACGGAAGCCGAAGTAGAACCCGCTCGGCCGATCGTACCAGCGACCGTTGAAGTACCAACGGTGGCCATCGTACCAAGCACCGTAGCGGTGGTCCCACCAGGGATTCTGGTAGTAGCCCCAGGTCGGTGGGGGCGGCCGGCGAACGAAGGGTGCCGGGCCGAAGTACGGTGGTGGCGCGGCGACTCCGGTCGAGACATAGCGACCCGAAGCGTAGCCGACTGCTCCGTTGTAGTTCAGCTGATACCAGCCGCCGGTGGAGCCCATGATCCACACCCGGGCGCCATAAGGCATCGACGTGATGCGCGCGCACGACACGCTGGCGCAGGTGCGCAGATTAAGGGCGCTGGCACCGGTGACATAGCCCCACGCCGCCTCCGCGATTTGCGGAACCACCAGCATGGCGGCCAAGAGGGCCGCGGCTGCAAGTGAACGTCGTTTCATGGGTGTCACTCCGTTTGATTCCCCGTACCTGTATGTAAGTACGCAAACCACAGGGGACCTGAACGGTAGCTGAATTGCGGTGCGGCACGTTGCCCCGGATCAGTGCATCAATGCAGGCTCGGACCCTTGAGGAAACGGTTGCGGTCGCCGGAGGTGACCGTCAACTCGACCGGTTCGCCGTCGCGATAGACCGTCATCGGAACGGTAACGCCGGCCCTGCCCATCGACCACACCTTGCGGAAGAGGCCGGCGAGGCCGGAGACCTTCATGCCGCCGACCGACAGGACCACGTCGCCGCGGCGAAGCTCCGCCTTGGCCGCCGGACCCCGGCTGGCGACGCCGGCGATGACTACGCGGTCGTCGACCTCGGTGGCATAAAGGCCAAGCCACGGGCGTGGCGGACGGTTGGCCTGGCCCCGGGTCAGCATGTCGTCGAGAATCGGCTTCAGGAGGTCAGTGGGGACGTACATGTTGAGCGGGACGGTGTCGTCGTCCTCCTCGGTCGCCTGCTCCAATTGCAGTGAGCCGATACCGATCAGGCGGCCGTCGGGACCGATCAGGCCGGTGCCGCCCCAGAAGGGATGCGCCGGTGCCGTGAAGATCGCCTCGTCGAGCAGGTACTCCCAGTAGCCGGCGAACTCCTGCCGGGCGATGACGCGGGCGGCGACGGAATGTTCCGCCCCGCCGGCGCCGGCTGCGATCACATTGGTTCCGGGCTTGGCGGTGGCGGAGTCGCCGAGCTTCAAAGCCGGCAGGCTCATTCTGGCGAGCACCTGGACGAGGCCGAAGCCGGTCTCCTGATCGTAGCCGAGCACGTGGCCCGGCACGGTGGCGCCGTCGGCGAGCGTCAGCCACACCTCGTCGGCCTCGGTGACCAAGTAGCCGATGGTCAGGATGACGCCGTCGGAGCGGATGACGACGCCGTTGCCGGTGCGCTCGGTGCCGAGGATCTCGGCGGTGAAAGCGTCCACGGGAACGACGGTGCGGATGCCGACGATCGCCGACAACGCACGTTCGACGTCGAAACCGTACGCGTCCTCGCGTGGTTCGACCTCCGGCGGTACCCGCCACTCGATCGACGTCGTCATGGCGTCAACCTCTCCGTTTCGGGCCCTCCCCACCGGCTATTTAGGCGAATTCGGCGGAGATTTGGAGGTCGAGGCTGGACGTTCCGCCCGATGACGGGGCAATTGCGTCGATACAGCACGGTACAGCCTTGCTTTCGCGCGGTTTCAACCCCTTTCACACCGCGGTCATATCCCGTATAGATTATCGCCCGCGTCAGGGGTCTAACCCCCCGCCAACGAAAGGGAATCAGGAGCGTCTGATCTTGAATATCGCGGTCTCGCCGGGGTCCAACCCGGCGCTGGTCCTCAATGCCGACTACCGCCCCTTGAGCTACTACCCCCTGTCGCTATGGTCCTGGCAGGACGCGATCAAGGCGGTGTTCCTCGAGCGGGTCAACATCGTGTCGGAATACGGCGTGGCGGTGCACAGCCCGTCGCTCGCCATGAACCTGCCCTCGGTGGTGGCGCTGAAGAGCTACGTAAGGCCGGCGCGGCACCCTGCCTTCACCCGGTTCAACGTGTTCCTGCGCGACCGTTTCGAGTGCCAGTACTGCGGCTCGGACCGCGACCTCACGTTCGATCATCTGATCCCGCGCTCGCGCGGCGGGCACACGACGTGGGACAACGTCGTCACCGCGTGCGCGCCGTGCAACCTGAAGAAGGGCGGCAAGGGACCCCGCGAGGCGCGCATGTGGCCGGGGCAGATGCCCTACCAGCCGTCGGTCGCGGCGCTCCACAACAACGGCCGCATGTTCCCGCCCAACTACCTGCACGAATCCTGGCTCGACTATCTCTACTGGGATACCGAGCTCGAGCCGTAAGCCCTACCGCGCCGCCCTATCGCGCGGGCGTGTTGTCGCGCAGATCGAGGCCGCCGAAGGCGCCGTTGAACGAAGCGGCGGTCAGGATCACCGAAACTACCGCGTTCCAGCCGGCGAACGACAGCCCGAGAAAGCGGAAGGCAGCCTCAGTGCACGAAACGAGTCGAATGCCCTGAAGCTGGGTGAGAAGATCGTCGGTCGTGCCGGTGGCGGCCGGGGCAGTGGCGCCGCAGTCGGGCGGGCCGGCCCACCAGCCCCACTCGACTCCGGCGTGGTAGCTCGCCTGGTAGATGTTGACCGCGAACACCAGACCGGCGAGAGCGAGGAGAACGCGCACCGCGTAGCGCGGGGCGCCGCCGAGTGCCGCGCCGAGGGCGGCGAGAACAATCGGCAGCCCGACGTAGTACGGAATGCGCTGTTCCAGGCAGAGCTTGCAGGGAACGTAGCCGAAGAACACCTGCGAGCCCCAGGCGCCGAGGATCGCGGCGAGGCCGAGGGCGAACACGAGACCCGGCATCTGGGCGTCGGGGTGGCGGCGGACGAATTCGATCATCGTCATGTCAGGTAGCGCGCAACGGCGAAGCCGCCAATCAGTAGGATCATGAATACGGTGAAGGCGAGCCCCAGGCGCTTCTCGATGAAGGCGCGGATCGGTGGTCCGACCCAGTAGAGCAGCCCCGCGACGATGAAGAAGCGCAGGCCCCGGGCGGCAACGCTCGCCAGCGAAAACACGACCAGGTCGAGGCCGGTGGCGCCCGAGGCGATGGTGATCACCTTGTAGGGGAACGGCGTCAACCCGGCGGTGAATACGATCCACACCCCCCAGTCGTTGTAGAGCGCGCGGAATTGCTCGAACTTGGTGGCGTAGCCATAGAAGTCGAGGATCGGCTGGGCGATCTGGTCGAACAAAAGCGCGCCGATGAAGTAGCCGGCGAGGCCGCCGAGCACCGAGCTGACGGTCGCAACCAGGGCGAAGCGCCAAGCCTTCGAGCGCTCCGCCAGCACCATGGGGATGAGCACGAGGTCCGGTGGGATCGGGAAAAACGAGCTCTCCGCAAAGGCGACACCGGCGAGTGCCGTCTCGGCGTAGCGCTTGGTGGGAAGCGCCATCGTCCAGTCGTACATGAGGCGGAGCATGGCGCGCCTGTCTATCGGCGACGACTGCGGCTGTCCAGCGGCGGCGGGCTCAGGTTGACCACGCCTGCAGCGGCCCCTTATATCGCAGCCTCTTCGTGAAGCCCCTGTGGCGGAATTGGTAGACGCGACAGACTCAAAATCTGTTGCCCGAAAGGGCGTGCTGGTTCGAGTCCGGCCAGGGGCACCAAATCCGGCGGTGCGGTCATGGCAACATCCATCTTCATCGCAAGGCTGCTTGGCCCGGTCGTGCTTGTGGTGGCCATCCCGATGCTGGCGTCGCCCAAGGATGTGCATGAAGCAGCCGGCGAGTTCCTGAAAAGCAACGCCTTGATTTTCGTCACCGGCGTCTTAGTGCTCGTCGGCGGCCTGGCGATCGTCAACAGCCACAATGTCTGGGTCATGAATTGGCCGGTCATCATCACCCTGTTCGGCTGGGCGATGGTCATCGGTGGAGCTGCCCGCGTGGCGTGGCCGCGAGTCGTGAAAACCGTGGGCCGCGCCATGATGAACAAGCCGGCCCTGACGCGGGGTGGCGGCGCGGTCTGGGCGCTCATCGGAGCGTACCTGACCTACCAGGGCTATTTCTGAGCGCGGCGCTAACCTAGCGCAACGTCGAGAAACATCATCAGCACCAGGCCGACGGTGAGGCCGGCGGTCGCCTCGCGCTGGTAACCGCGGGTGTGGGTCTCCGGGATGATCTCGTGGCTGATGACGTAGATCATGGCGCCGGCAGCGAAGGTCAGCGCCCACGGCAACAGCGGTTGCATCAGCGTGACGGCGCCGACGCCGATGAAGCCGCCGACGGGTTCGATCAGCCCGGTCAGCCCGGCAACCAGGAACGCTTGCCAGCGCGAATAACCCTCCGACATCAGGGCGACGGCGACCGCCAGACCCTCCGGCGCGTTCTGAAGGCCTATGCCGGTGGCAAGCGCGGTGGCGTTGGCGAAGTCACTGCCGGCGTAAACAACGCCGACGGCGCCGCCTTCGGGGAAGTTGTGGATGGTGATGGCGGCGACGAACAGCCAGACCTTGCGCGTCGAGTCGGCAAGCGGCCCTTCCAGACCCTGGACGAAATGACGATGCGGAATGATCTCGTTGGCGAGCGTGATCGCGGCGACGCCCAGGATGACGCCGCCGACGGCGATGAAGGCGGGAACGAACGTGCCGCCGTAGGTGGACTCCGCCGATTCGATCGCCGGGATGATCAACGAGAAGAACGAGGCGGCGAGCATGACGCCGGCGGCGAAGCCGAGCAGGATGTCCTGGGCGCGGATCGAGACGGTCCGGCCGAACAGAACCGGAATCGCGCCAACGGCGGTCATGGCGCCGGCCGCGAGGCTCGCCAGCGTCCCGGTGACGACGATGTTCATGCCGGGTGCCGCAAACGGGCGCGACCGGCCGCTTCAGGGCGCATCAGACCCTCCATGTCGCATCGATGGCACCATGGTCGCCACCGGCCTTGACGGAGGTCAATCCGTGGCCCGACGTACTATGTTGAAGGTTGCAGAGCGGGCTCCTCTCGGGGCACGCGCGCGTTGGAGGTGGCGCATGCCATTCGACGATCGCATCGATGCCGGCAAGCGCCTGGCGGCGGCGCTCGCGGGCTATCGGGGCCAAGACCCGGTTGTTTTGGCGCTGCCGCGCGGCGGGGTGCCGGTCGCCGCGGAGGTTGCCCGCGTGCTCCAAGCGCCGCTCGACCTCCTGATCGTGCGCAAGGTCGGCGTCCCCCGCCAACCGGAGCTGGCGATGGGAGCGGTTGTCGACGGGGGCGAGCCGATCGTGGTCAGGAACGAGGACGTTATCGGCGCGGTCGGCATATCGCCGTCCGAATTCGACAGGGTCTGTCAGGGCGAACTCAAGGAGATCGAAAGACGGCGACAGCGCTACCTCGGCGGGCGCGCGCCGGTGGCGGTCAAGGGTCGAACCGCGATCGTCGTCGACGACGGCGTCGCCACCGGCGCGACGACGCGGGCGGCGCTCCGCGCCACCAGGGTGCGGGGTCCCAAGTCGCTTGTGCTGGCCGTGCCGGTGGCGCCGAGTGACTCGATCGCCGAGCTTCGCGCCGAGGCCGACGACGTCGTGTGCCTCGAGTCGCACCGCTTTTTCGGCGCCATCAGCCTCTATTACGCCGACTTCCGGCAGCTCAGCGACGAGGAGGTCGTGGCCATGCTGGCCGCCGCACAGGCCAG
>Ga0315553_10001622_pt1 | contig 18462 bp, 9 predicted proteins | sample SalMarSW160140MG_FD_203099 | JGI IMG/M metagenome (GOLD analysis project Ga0315553, IMG submission 203099) | Salt marsh sediment microbial communities from the Plum Island Ecosystem LTER, Massachusetts, United States - Salt Marsh Sediment SW1601-40 ... | reverse complement strand
ACAAAACGGCGGCGACTGGCCGCAGTTTTTGGGGCCGGAGCGAAACGGCGTGAGTCCCGAAACCGGGCTCAACTTCGATTGGGCCGCGCGCGAGCCCAAACTCGTGTGGCGCCAGCCGCTGGGGCAGGGGTTTTCGTCGGTCAGCGTCGTGGGGGATCGGCTCTTCACCCAGTGCCAGCGCGAGGACAAGCAGTACGTCGTTTGCCTCGACGCCAAGAACGGCGAGGAGATTTGGAACCGCTACGGCGAAGAAGGCTTCATCGACAAGCAGCGGCAGGGGGCCGGGCCGCGGGCGACTCCCACCTGGCACGAAGGGCGGCTGTACTGTTTGTTTCCCGCCGGCGAGCTCTTGTGTCTCGAAGCCGACTCGGGCGAGGTCGTGTGGCAGACCAACATTCTGGAAGAGACGCGCGCCGGCGATCACCGCGACGTGGAGTATTACTGGGGCATGTCGGCCTCGCCGCTGGTCGAGGGGGATCTTGTCATCGTGCAGCCGGGCGCACGCGCCAATAAGTCGCTGGCCGCGTTCGAGGCCCGCACCGGCAAGCTGGCGTGGGGCGTGGGTTCTGATCCGCCGGGCTACGGGGCGCCCATCTCGGTGACCGCCGCCGGCCGACGGCAGGCGATCGGCTCGACGGGCACTTCGATTCTCTCGGCCGACGCCCGCACCGGCGAGCCTTTGTGGCGGTTCGAGTGGGGCAACCGCTACAACTGCAATTGCGCCACGCCGATCTCGCTCGACGGTCGGCTGTTCGTCTCGTCGTCGTACGGCACGGGCGCGGCGCTGTTGGAGCTGGTCGAAAACGACGGAAAACCCTCGTACCGCGAGGTGTGGACCAACCGCAACTTTCAGAACCAGTTCGCCACCAGCGTGGTACATGAGGGGTTCGTCTACGGCCCGCACGGCGACCTCGGCGGCTCGGTGTTTCGCTGCATCGAGCTGGAGACTGGCGAAGTGAAATGGACGGCCCGCGGCCCGGGCAAATGCACGCTACTCTTCGCCGACGGCCACATCATCGCCCTCGGCGAATCGGGCACGCTGTACCTCATCGAGCCCAACAGCGAGAAGTACGTGGAAAAGGGCACTCTCGCCGACCTCTTGCGCTTCAAAGCCTGGGCGCCGCCGTCGGTATCGCGTGGGATGCTCTATATGCGTGACGAACGGGACATCATCTGCGTCGACTTGCGGCGAGGAGAGTGAACGCCGATAGGTCGCAAGTCGCCGCGCGTCCGCCCGTGATAACTGGCAATCAGTGAGCCGCAAGCCAGGCTCCACTCGTCGAGCGCTAGCTCGGGAATGGAGGGTGCATGCGATTCGGATATTCGCGTTCGATTTCTCTAACCTGTTGGATGATGGCGGGCAAGAAGGTTTGATCGAGTTTAATCCGAAATTTGAGGACGTTGCCGTCGATTACCGCGTCCCGCGCAAAGCCTTCGATTAGGATGCCGCCGAGGCCGTTGCCGGTGCATGTAAGTTCGAGCTGACGCTCGACGGTACTGAAATTAGCCACTCCCTCCAGTCTCTTGTAGAGTTCCTCAAGCTCCGCGCGGTATCGCGGAAAGTCGCAAGTTACGAACGTCGCACTGTATCGTCCAACGAACGAGCCGGAAGAAACGTCGATTTCCGCGTCGAGCCAGTCATCTCGTTCGTCGGGGCGCCCATGAATCGTCACCGACACGTGTTCGCCGCCCACGGGGCCTATTTGAATCGCGAACATGGGTAGCGTTCCCCCGCCGGTTTACGTTGTCTGCAGCTCGGCGAGCATGCGGGTGAGGAGTTCCAGGGGGAGGCCGACTACGTTCGATTCGCTGCCCTCGAGCACGTGGACCCAGTCGAGGCCGTCTTGGTAGCCGAAGGCGCCGGCTTTGTCGCGCCACGCGGCGGTGGCGAGGTACGTTTCGAGCTGTTGGTCGCTAATCGGGTCCATCACCAGCCGGGTGACGTCGACTTCGACGTGGTGCTCGTCGCCGGGTCGCTGCCACAGGCACAGGCCGCTGTAGACGTGGTGCTCGCGGCCGCGCAAGGTGCAGAGCATTTCGCGGGCGTGGCGCTCGTCGTGCGGCTTGCCGAGAATGAGGCCGCGGCACTCGGCCACGGTGTCGCAGGCGATCACCAGGCCGCGGTCGACGCGCGAGGCCACGTCGCGGGCCTTCTGCCAGGCGAGCCGCGCCACTAGCTCAGGAGGCGTTTCGCGGCTGCACACGCCGCACTCGGCGGAGAGTGCAGGTTCGATCACGTCGAAGCGGTAGCCGGCGGCGGCAAGAAGCTCGCGGCGGCGGGGCGAACGGCTGGCGAGGATGAGGGGGCGCGTTTCGGGCATGGAATCGCGTTTTGAGGTTCAAGTGGTCGGTGGTGTGATCGCGCTCAGTGGCGGCCCAAGTGTTCAGTTTTCGGTTTTCAGTTTTCAGTCGGGCGGAGGAGTCAAGAGTCGAGAGTCCAGAGCCGGGAACGGTGGCGCGGCGACTTCGGGCGAAGCCAAGGACTGACCACTGACGACGGACAACTGACTACGGAATGCCGGATGGCCGGAGTGAGCCAGTCCCCGACGGTTTTTGGATAGACTCTAATGGAGCGACAGTGTTCGCCTGCCGTCCGTTCGTATGCGCCAACATACCACATTCACCCGATCGACTCCCCATGACGCGATTGCCGCTGGTAGTTCTGTACGAAGACAACCACCTGATTGCCGTCAACAAGGCGGCGGGGGTGGCGACGATGGGGGCGCGGGCCGGCGAGGAGAGTTTGGTGGCGGTGGTCAAGCGGTACATCAAGCGTAAGTACAAGAAGCCGGGCAACGTCTACTTGGGGGTCGTGAGCCGGCTCGATGCGCCGGTTACCGGGGTGGTGGTGCTGGCGCGAACGTCGAAAGCGGCGGCGCGGCTGTCGCGGCAGTTCGCAGCGGGCACGGTGGAAAAGGTTTACTGGGCGATCGTCGAAAAGGCGGCGAACCCGGCCAAGGCGGAGTGCGTTGATTGGCTGCTCAAGAGTGAGCGCGAGCGGCGGATGAAGGTGGTCCGACCCGGGACGGCGGCGGCGCGGGAAGCGCGGCTCTCGTACCGGACCGTGCGCAAGTTGCCGCGGGGTTGGCTGATCGAAGTGCGGCCGGCGACAGGTAGAAAGCACCAGATACGGCTGCAACTAGCGCATCGAGGATGCCCGATCGTCGGCGATGCGAAGTACGGGAGCGAACGGCGGTTCGACGGGGGGGTGGCGTTGCACGCCCGCTTTCTGCGGGTGGAACACCCGGTGAGCAAGGCGGAGGTGGAACTGGTGGCGGCGGTTCCGCCGCAGTGGAAGGCATGGGGGGTGGAGTAGGGGGGGGCGGAGCACCACATGAATGTGGCGGCTAACGGGGCAAGCGCCACATGAATGTGGCGGCCAATATGCGAGGAAATACTTGGCGCGCGGCATTGCGAGCGACTAACCTGTATACTCGATAGGTTCTGCGCCGCAGTCGCATTCGACAAATCGACACGGGCGCGCGGCACATCTAGCAAGGCACATCAGCGGGTCAGGCCGGTGGCACCCAAGCGATCGACATTCTCTAGCGCCGCCATATTGAGCGGCATCGTTACGCAGGAGCAAATCGACGCGGCGCTCGAAGCGCTGGCGACGCAGGGGGGACGCGCGCCGGCGACCACGGCCACGGTAGAGATCAGCGACGACCAGCTCGCCGACCAGCTCGTGCAGATGGGCGTGCTCACCTCTTACCAGTCCGTGCAGCTTAAAGCGGGAAAGACCAAGCTCCACCTCGGGCCGTACATCATTACCGACTTCATCGGCCAGGGGGGCATGGGCTACGTGTTCAAGGCCGTGCACGAGCTGATGGGGCGCGAGTCGGCCGTCAAGGTGCTCCCGCTGCACAAACAAACGCCTGACGCCATCGCCAACTTCACCCGCGAAATCCGCATGCAGGCCAAGCTCGACCACGCGAACCTGGTTCGAGCATTCGACGCGGGGCACGACGGCAACGTGCACTATCTTGTGGTGGAGTACGTGCCGGGCACCGATCTTCGCCAACTGGTCCGGCGGCAGCGCCGCCTCACCATGCAGCAGGCGGCCAAGATCATCATGCAGTCGGCTCGCGGTCTGCACTATGCGCATGAAAGCGGACTGATCCATCGCGACGTGAAACCGGGCAACATCCTGGTGACGCCCGAGGGTGTCGCCAAGGTTTCGGACCTGGGGTTGGCGGGGTTCATGAACGAATCGGCGAGCGACCCGCGGGCAGGCAAAATCGTGGGGACGGCCGACTACCTGTCGCCCGAGCAGATCAAAACGCCACAGGACATTACGGCGGCGAGCGACATCTATTCGCTGGGCTGCACGCTATACTACGCGATCACGGGTAAGGTGCCGTATCCGGGCGGTTCGCCCAGCAGCAAGGCGCGGCGGCATTGCGACGAAACTCCCTGGCACCCGCGGCGGTTCAACCCCGAGGTGAGCGAGGAGTTTGTCGAAGTGATCGCGGACATGATGGAGAAAGACCCGGCGGCACGGCTCTCTTCGGCTGCCGAAGTGGCGGCGCGGTTGGAGCCGTGGGCGATTGATGCCGGGCCGATCCCTTCGCAGCAGATGACGCGTTCGGCGTGGCTTCCACCGCCGCTGCCGACGGGCAAGGAAGAGGAGATTCTGCACGAGACGGACTCGGCGACGTTCGACATTTCGGAGCTGGGATGGGGGGAACCGCAAGGATCGAGCCAGTACTCCGACGCCACGCAGGGGCTGACGTCGGCATCTCAGGACACGCGGTCATCGCAAGGACTGGGCATACCGGCCCCGCCGCCGCTAACGTCGTTCGTTCCCGCCAACCGGCTCTCCCGCGCCGCTTGCGTCTTGATTGCGCTGGCGATCGGCGTGCCCGCGTCGATACTGCTGGGATTGGCGGTTGGCCTCGTGGTCGGGGCGTTGCTCTGGTAATCGGTCGGTCGGCGGGACCGCATTGATTTGCCCGCCCGGCGGCGGGCGCCGCGCGGGCGTCGATTCGCATTCTGACGCAGCGCTGCCACGCACACTTCGCGTGCGCCGCGGGAGAGCTGTCGCGCCTCGACGCGCTCGAACCCCCACGAGGCGACGCGCTGGAGGTACTGTGGCACTTGCGAACCGAGCGACCAGTCGGCCAACTTGAGCGTCAACAGAACGCCGCGTACACGCACACTCGCATGCGTGACGATGTCTTCGACCGTGCGGAGCGTGACATCCGGCGGCGTGTTCGCATCCGCAGCCAACCAGTCGACACCGCGGAATTCCCGCCGCTTGATGTCGTCGCCTCGCTTCTTAACGTGCGTGAAGCGCGGGTGCTCAAGTAGCTCCGGATTCATGTCGGCCGGATCGATGCCGGTAACGTTGAGGCCGCGATCGAGCAGTGCCTGGCAGGCGCCGCCCGGGGCGCTGCCGATCTCGACGAATCGCTCGCCGGGGGCGATGGGCAGCCGCGACCAGGCGAGCGCCTCGGCCATTTTGAGGTAGGCCCGGCTCACCGCGTGATCGGGCATCGCGAGCGGAAACACACCACCGGGCCAGCAAAGTGGGCCAGCCGCGGCGCGATGCCAACCGATCCACCACTCGTTCGGCTCGACCAGCACGCAATCGAGCACCGGTTGGCCGGGGCGGGCCGTCTGGTTGACGGTAAGAATTGGCAGACGGGCTGGGCGGTGAGATGCAATTACGCCGGCCACCTCGTCGGCCAACACGCTCACTTCGGACGTCGGACGCGGCCGGCCTGATGCCGCCGTGTGCCGCTGCCAGACGTGCAGATGTTCGACGGACCTGTCCCCCGCTAAGTCCCATACCTGCCTGGCAAGCGACTCGGCGTGATCGCCCGTGACGCGCCCCAACGAAAACCCCCAAGTGCGGGCAAAGACCGGGCATAACTCGGGTAATTCGTCGGCCGGTCGATCGGGTGGCTGTTTGAAGGTGAGGAAGCCTCGACGTGAAAAGGCAAAGCGAAGGTCGGGAGCAAGCCGCACCATCTCGTTCTTGAGGGCGGTTTCGGCGCCCGCCTGACAAACGAAGAACAGAAATGATGGCGCATCGACGGACATGGAGACGACGGCACGCGAGGATGCTGACGGTACGTGGCTGGGCGTCGGGAGAGCGTGGGGCAGTGGTGCTCTGGTATCGTTAATCGTGCGGCGTGGTGGGGGCCATCGGCTCGGCGATCAGTGCGACTTGTTCCTCGGGAAGCGGCGCGACTTTCTGTTCGATGCCACTGGGCCAGCGAATCTCCAGCGATTTGATGCGCGAGCCGGGCACCAGACCGAAGTGGACGACCAGGGAGTTCTGGGACAAATAGCTGCCGCCGCCCTTGATGTGTCGCACGATCTCACCGGCCGTGGTTTGCAAAACGAGCTTGGCGCCGATCGCGTCGCGATTCGACGACGTGCCGACGAGGCGCACGGAAAGGCTCGCGCCGGGCTTCGGTGGATCGTTTACGAGTAACGCGGCGGGCTCATCGCAGTTGGCAAATACCACATCGAGGTCGCCGTCGCCATCCAGGTCGCCACATGCTAAGCCGCGGCCCAAATGCGGCTGGGAAAAATAGCTGTCCTCGTCGGCGAGCGCCTTGTGGAAGCGTCCAGCGTTGTTGATCAACAATAGCGGCTTCTGCAGCCTCATCGCGTTTTTAAGGTGATAGAATACGTGGCCGGTTGAGACTATCAGGTCTTCGTCACCGTCGTTGTCGAAATCGGCGAATACCGTACCCCATTCGACGTAGGATGTGCCTAGTGCGGCCAATCCGCTGCCTGTGCTCACGTCTACAAACTGACCATTGGTCTGACGATAGAGGGCGAAATTGTCTCCTTGGAAATTCGCCACGCCGATGTCGAGTTGTCCGTTGCCATCGTAGTCGCTGACGTCGACACCCATGCTACCGGTGGGCCGGCCAAAACTGTCGAGAGCGGTGCCGCTGATGCCGCCGATTTCGTCGAAGTGGCCGCGGCCGTCGTTTCGGTACAGGAAATTGGGGCTCGCATCGTTGGCAACGTAGATGTCTAGATCGCCGTCGTCATCGAGATCCACCAGAACGACACCCAGGCCCGCCCCGCTCGGGATCAGGTGCGACTCGGCCGACGAGTCTCGGAATCGGCCGTTGCCGTCACTCAAGTAGAGCAGATCGGGCAATTGTTGAAATGCGGCCGGGGGGCAGACGTCACGCGGCGCCGAAGAGTTAGTACGGCAAATCGGATTGTTGGCGAAGGACCAATTGACATAGTGGGCGACGTAAAGATCGAGGTTGCCGTCGCCATTGACGTCACCCCAACCGGTTGCCGTGCTCCACGCGTCATCAAGCAGTCCGGCCGATCGCTCGACTTCCAGAAACGTGCCGTCGCCCTGGTTGTGGAATAACTGCAGTCCGCCGTAGCCGGTGATGAGTACGTCGGCGAAGCCGTCGTTGTCGTAGTCGGCGACCGAACAGCCGTGCGTGTAAGTGTAATCGGCAGCCACGCGGGCGTGGGCGGTGACGTCTTCGTATCGAAGTGGCGCGACGCCCCGTAGCAACACGCCTGGCACTCCCATGATGCGATCTTCGGGCGTAAACTCTCCGCCGCCGGTGAAGTACAGGTCGCTCGTGCCGTCATTGTCAAAATCGAAAATGCCGACGCCACCTCCAACGGACTCCAGAATAGTGTATTGACTTGCCTCACGGCCGGAGTGGTACGTGAAGCAAATGCCGGCCTGCTCGGTTACGTCGCGAAACCGCACGGGGGCTGGCATGGTTACGGGCATCGTATCGTACTCGGCAGGGCGCTTTCCCGAGTCGTCGGTTTGGCTGGCTCTCGAACAACCGGCGATTGTAAGTAGAAGTGCCGCCATGACCAGCGCGGTCGTTGGTCGCGTGGGAAGCCAAGTTGGCGGAGCAGCACGTCGGCGGTTGTCTCGCCGCGGAGGACCATGGCTACGGTAGCGCCTGGGAAGGCATTCCATGACCGAGTCTCGATCCCCAACAGCCAGGAAAAACCCAGTGACCAAACGACGCGTTTGCTCGGGCAAGCCGCAAATCCCTGATCCCCGTGACGCATGGGACCGAGCCGCGCGTGTGGTTGGAACCTGTCCGTTGGTCGCTCATTGGGCGTTTATCATTACGCTGCAGCCATTTCGGAATTCTAAGGGAGAATCTAGCCGATTTCCATTCCCGCCGCAAATTGACGCCGAAGCGGACAGCTTCGCCCACGAATATGGGCCAGAGACCGCATCTCGTCACTCGACACTCTGCGTCCTCAGGCGGTGGCGATCCGCCGCCTTGTCCGTGGCGGGATGCTGCTCCGCGAGCTGCTTATCGTAGTTGTTTAGTGTCTCTAATGCCGGCTCGTAGCTGGGATCGACCGACAGAGCACTGCGCAGCCAGAAGACACCCTCACGCTCGCTGCCATACTCAAGCAGCAATCGACCAATCTCGGTACGCGCGGCGGTGTTGTCCGGATCGTCGTTGAGGCTGATGATCAACTCACGTGCCCGGGAAACGGCCGGACGAGCTTCAGCGACGAAGTCGAAGTGCTGGCGCGCTTTTTCGGGTTGCCCGCTCGCGGCCAACGCCGTCGCTAGGGCATAGCGAACTTCGGTGTCGCGAGGGTCCTCGGCAGCGCCACGCTGGAGCCAGGAAATGGCCCGCCCATACTTACCAGCATCCACGTCCAACTGCGCCAATTCGATGCCCGCGGCGAGCATGTCGGGGTCCTCTGCGAGCACCTCCTCGATGCGCCGTCGCGCTTCGTCGGGCATCCCCAAGAGCCGCAGACAATGGGCGGCGCGCACGCGGGCCAGGGCGCCTTCGTTGGTAGCGCCGGCGCACATTTCAAAATAGGGGAGAGCCTCTTCCACGCGACGGCGCCTAATAAGAAAGTTGCCCAACGCCATGGCTGCCGGGTAGTGAGTCGGCTGAAGCTCCAATGCCCGGCGATACTCCTTTTCGGCCGCGTCGAGCGAACCCAAGTAGTGCCAAGTGATGCCCCGCATGTAGTGTGGCTGTGCGTCGTCGGGATAGTCGAGGTGCCACGCATCCAAAAGCCGCATTGCTTCAGTGTACCGTTGATTCACGAGGTAGCCATTGGCAAACGCCTCGCTGATTTCGGCTGCGTCTTCGCCGGGATCGGACAGCAAGAGCGCGAGTTGCGTATCCATTTCGTTTGCGGGAATCACGCCCCTCTGGGCCTGCATCAGGATCAGCTCGCGCTCACATCGCTCGTCGGGCAGGCCGAGCGCGCGGGCTCGCTCGAGATGCTCGTGGGAGTCGGCGAACTTGCCGAGTTTCCGGTACGTCCGCGACAACATCAATTCGGTTTCGGGGCTTCGCGAATACCACTTCAGCGACCACCTAAGCCACTTGACGGCATCGTCGCGGTGTTGGGCGGACAGTTCGTATCGAGCCTGTTGATTGGCAAGGCTGGCAACCCAGCGGTTCCCGAATAAGAGCACCATCACAGCGACTGCGAGCATACCGCCACCCACCAGCCAGAATCGGGTCCGTTGCTGACGGGACTTGACATTCGGCGTCGCGGCAGCGCGGTAGCGTTTTTTCGAGCGGAGTGTGCCCATTTGCACGCTCATGCGTAGCACGGTTGGCAGACGTTGACAGGGAAGTCTATACTAGGAGTCGATCGAAAAACACTCCGGAACTGGCTCGTTCTGCGAAGCCGCCTGGGAGCGGAGTCAAATTGCGAATTCTGCTGAGCAAGATCGGACCTGTCTCCTTTCCGGACGGTTTTCCGACACGCGCTAAGTATTATACCGGTCACCAGGGCCGGCTCGCTACCACAGCGCTTCGGGGGCCAGGTTTCTTGAACCACGCATCGAAATGAAAGTGCACGAAACATTGCCGCGCCCGAGCGCCGGCCATTCGATGGATGGCACCGCTGACACCGCGGGGCCGAACTGGCGCGCGCGGCCGCGACGCAAAGGCAAGGCGGCCTTCTTCAACAGGACCGCGCTGCGCGCGATTGTTTCGGCCGTCGGTCTGTTGGGGCTTTTCGGATGTGGTGGCTCCTCGAGAACGGGCGCTGGTCCGTCTCACGTCGGGTCGGACGGGATGGTCGATCCGCAGACCGAGGCGAAGATCGTCGCTCTTTGCAGCGACTGCCATGTCCTGCCCAAGCCCGAGAACTTTCCCCAGGAGGCCTGGCACGACGAGGTGCAGCGGGGCTACGGTTTCTATCTCGAGTCGGGCCGCAGCGACCTGAAGCTTCCGCCTCAGCAGGACGTGATTGCCTGGTTCCGGGCGCGGGCCCCCGAGGCGCTCAACGTCGAGCCGGCGGTGTACGCGACTTCGCCGGCGCTGGTGCGGTTTGCGCCGAGGCAGCTCGACCCGTCGACTGCGACCCAGCCGCCCTGTATCGCCGCTATTCGATTCACTCCCCTTCGGCCCGGGGGCGATCCCGTGCTGGTAATGTGCGACATGCGCTCCGGCGAAGTGCGTCGCCTGGACTCCGACAACCTGGACACGGGCGGCGAGGGAATCGCCAAGCTCAATAATCCCTGCCATGCCGAACCGGTCGACCTTGACAAAGACGGGCTGATCGACCTCGTGGTCGCCGATCTGGGCAGCTTCGACGCGTCGGACCACGATCGGGGACGCGTCGTGTGGCTCCGTCAGAAAGAAGACGGAACGTGGGAGACCCACGTCCTGGCCGACTCACTCGGGCGAGTGGCGGCAGTGCGGCCGGGCGACTTCGACGGCGACGGCCTGACCGATCTCATCGTCGCGGTATTCGGCTGGCACGCGACGGGCGGCATCCTTCTCCTGAAGCAGGCGTCGACAGACGAAAGACCCGGCGCATTGCCCCGGTTCGAGAAACAGGTGCTCGATTCGCGCCCGGGCGCAAGCCACCTGGAAGTGGACGACATCGACGGCGACGGACGACTCGATTTTTTCGTCCTCATCAGCCAGCACTATGAGACGGTCGAGGCGTTTCTCCATCGCGAGGACGGCTTCGAGCACAAAGTCGTCTGGACTGCTGACGATCCCGCTTACGGCCTGAACGGCATACAGCTTTGCGATCTCGATGGCGACGGCGACCGAGATCTGCTGCTGGTCAACGGCGACGCGTTCGACGGCAAGTACGTCAAACCCTATCACGGGCTGGCGTGGCTGGAAAATCGCGGCACGTTCCCCTACGAGCACCATCGCCTCGCTGATATGCCAGGTGTGTGCGGAGCGCGCGCCGGCGATCTGGACGGCGATGGCGACCTGGACATTGCCGCCGCCGCCTTCTTGCCGCATGGGTTGTTTTCACAGTCCGCCGACGAGCGGCTCGACTCGGTCCTGTGGCTCGAGCAAGTCGAGCCAGGCACGTTCGTGCGCCGCTCGCTGGAGAAGGGCCACTTCAGCCACGCCGCGCTGGAGATTGCCGACTTGGATGGCGATGGCATCCAGGATTTGGCTGTCGGCTGGTACAACGACACCGAGGAGAAAGAGGGCTCGCGGCTGACGTTGTGGCGAAGTGAGCGGTCGGGCAGCGAAGATTAGTCGCGTAATACCGACGCGGGATTGGCCGTCGTGCCGCTGGAATCGCCCGCTGCCGCTTCGTCCGCTCCGCTTCCCTTCGCACCATCTGTCTCATTGTCGGTCGATTTACCCGTTCCCTCCTCCTCCGCTTCGCTCTCGATGTCTTGCAAGAAGGCCTGGAATTCGGGCCGCTGGGCGATGGGGGCCAAGTCCCGGTGCGTGGCCACTCGATTGCGCACCACGGGTACGCGATACACGCCGCCTGCCTTGGCCTGAATCAGGTACTCCATGGCTCGCGACGCGTATTGTTCGACGAGCTCCTTGCGCTGTGAGTCGTCGAGCGATTCGTCCTTTTGCACGGCGCCCACGGCGATCGAGTACAGGCAGCCCATGTTATAAATCGTCTGCGGGGCGGGGTTCGACTCCTTGATGCGAGCTTCCGCCTCGCTCAATGCTCGGCGGTAGTTGCCTCGGTAGGCCAATGTTGCCGACCGGCCCACGACCAGTTCGTCGCGATCGTAGAGCGTGCCGGTCTGCAGCGCCTTTTCCCAATCCGCCATGGCATCGTCGTAGCGTTCCAGTTCGGTCAAGGCGAGTGCGCGGGAACTGAGAACGAGTACTCGGGTCGAGTTGAGTTGGGGCAACTCGCGGAAGCTCTCCGAATCGAGAATACTCAGGGCTCGATCGAACCAATCAACGGCGTCCCGCGGGCTCTCAAGGTATTGCAACCTCGCTCCTACGTTCACGTAGGCGTCGGCCAATTCGTTGCCGTACGTCGGGTCGTTGGGAAACGCCGCGGCCAGAGGCTGCAGGATGTCGAGGGCCTTTCGGTAGGCGGCGTCCGCCTCGTCGGCCCGATCGAGCATCATGTACAGCACACCGATTTGCCGCTGGCAAGTCGCGACCTCTTTGCGATAGGCGAAGATGTCGGGTCGCGCCGCGGCGATGTTTTCCGCCAATTCGAGGGCGCGAACGGCCGTCTGGCGGGCGGTTTCCAAATCGCCGATCTCGTACGAAATGCGGACCAGCGCCTGGTAGGCGGCGGCGAGGCGTACCTGGAGAGCTTCGTTGTTGGGCTCCGCGTCGATCAACGTCCGGGCGATGTCGATGGCCTGAAGATACTCGCTTCGCGCCAGCTCGAACTCTCGTTGCATCATGTGAAGCGAGCCGACGTTCATGTGGGTAATCGCCATGTCGTCGCGATAAAACGAGACTTCGGGCACGTCGGCGGCCAGCTTTTCCTGAACGGCCAGAGCAGTCTGCAGCGACTCGGCGGCGTCGGCAAATCGACCGATATTCGTGAGGAAGGTGGCGTGTTGGTTCAATGTGTTCCCCAGCGAGCGTCGGTAATCGGCGACGTCGGGTTGCTCGTCGACGAGCGCTTGGGCCGTTTCGACAGCCTGGCGGAAGTTCGACTCGGCCGGCACGCTCTGCCCCTGGCCGGAATAGAAGCGAGCCAGCGTCAAGTGGCTCTCGATGAGAACGTACCGGTAGTACGCCACCTCGGGATAGTTGGTGCAGAGACGCTTCAAGTACTCGAGCGCCGTGGCGTACGCCGCCTCCGCCTTGGGAAACTGCAACATCGACTGATAGAATTGCCCCAGGTTGTGGTGGCTGAGTATGAGGTCGGTCTGGTATTCGATGACTTTGGGATAGTCGCGAGCAAGCTGTTGCCGGATCGACAGTGCCCTCTGGTGCATCTCCTCCCCCTGCTGCGGCTGCCGGCTCAATATGTAGACCTGCCCCAGATTGTTGCACAACACGCTCAACTCGCGCCGGTATTGAGGCTGATCGGGGTTGCTGTCGGCCAGGGCCTTTTGAACGTCGTAGGCCTTGCTGTAGGCCGTCTGCGCTTCGGCAAGCCGATTGATCGAATGGAAGAACGTGCCCAAGCCGCCGTACGCCTGTGCGAGAGAAACGCGAGCCTCGACCGAATCGGTGAAACGCTCGGCGAGATGCTCGTGGATCTGCGCACTACGCTGATAAAACCCTGTCGCTTTATCGAGATCACCCTGAATTTTCCAGATCTCACCCATGAAGCGGCACGCTTCGGCAAGATCGGTCTGGTAGAGTGGCACGTCGGGGTATTTCGTCGCCAACTCCTCGCGGATCTCCAGTGCCTGCCCGTACTCGTCGTGCGAAGCGTCGAGGCGATTCATGGTCAGGTGAAACCAGCCCAACATGGCGTGCTCGGCTGCCAGGCCGTTGTGGTTTTCGGGGCTTGTGCCGTCGTCATCGACCAGCGCCTGCCAGGTTTCCAACGACTTTTGCAGTGCCTGCTCGGCCTCGGCGGTGCGCTTGAGGTCCATGTGCGCACGAGCCAGATTCTCCCAGCTCTGCGCCAAATCGCGGCGATGCTGCACGACCGCCGGTTGGACTTCGGTCAGAGCGGCGCGTATCTGTTGCGCGGCGCGAAACTCTTTCTCGGCCTGAAGGGGGCGCCCGGTGTTTCGATAGAGCATGCCCAGCGACGTGTGCACATTGGCCAGCGCCGATCGGCTCGCCGGGAGATCGGGCTCCTGTTCGACCAACTCGGTCATCAAATCCCTGGCGCGCAAATAACAGTCCTCCGCGTCGCCGAGCCGGCTCGGGTCGTCCTGGTAGAGATTCCCCATACCGAGGTAAGCGCCCGCCAGGCCGGTCTTGGATTTCAGTGCGCCGGGGTCTCGATCGACCTGACTCTGAAACGCGTCGCGAGCACGCTGGTACGCGGCTTCTGCCTCCTCGGGGCGGCCGGTCTGCCGGTAGAATTCGGCCAACGCCGCGCTACTCATGCCCAGCGCGGTGGATCGCAACTCGGAGTCGGTCCCTTTGGCGGCCAGCTCGGCACACGCGGCCTCGGCCGCAAGGTACAGGTTTTCGGCCGATTCCAAGTCTCCCGTCGCCTGGAAGAGCGACGCCAGCACGGCCTGGCACATCGCCAGCGCCGATCGCGCATCGTCGTTCTCGGGCGCATCTTGTACGAGCTGCTCAAGGATTCCGAGGGCCTGCTCGTAGGTTGCCTGGGCAGCGACCATTTCGCCCGCGCTCTGCATCGACACGCCTTTGGCCGTCAGCGAAATCGCGTATCGATAGCGTTCGTCGGAAAGCGTTGCCCAAAGATCGTCGCCGTGGCTGATCGCTTTGCTTGACTCTTGGGCCCGCCCGAGCGTGTGGTATGCCATGCCGAGATTGCTGTAAGCCTTGGCAAGATTTCGCCTATATTCAACTTCTTGCGGATCGGCATCGGAGAGTTTCTCCAGCACATCGATGGCTCGTTCGTAAAAGGTGGCCGTGTCGGTCATTGACTCGACCGTGCCGGCCATTTCGGCCATCCGTAGGTACAGATCGGCCAACTCGGGATCGCTGTCGCCGCGCTCGGCCAGCTCCGCGACTCGCCTGCGGTTGAGCGCAAGAGTCTTGTCGACGAGCTCGCGGCGCAGCGGGAGCATGCCCGATTCGTTGGCGACGAGCCCCTTGGTGAGGGCGTAGTAGCCGTCGCTCTGTTCGAACAGCTCTTGCGCCAGGGCGAAATTGCGTTCCGCTTCGTCGCGCTGTCGCTTGGCCTCCTGCTCGGCCGCAACCGCCGCCTCCTTGGCGGCCACTTCGAGCTGGCTCGCCTTTTCCGCCGCGATGCGCGCTTCTTCGGCGGCTCTTTGCGCAGCGAGAGCGTCTTCCTTGGCCTGGCGCTCCGCTTCGTTCGACTGGCCGAGGTTGTAGTTGGCCAATTCGAGTTGCTGGTTCTTCGCCGAAACGACGGCCGCGATGCCGATCATGCTGGACAATCCCACCAGTACCGTGGCGGCCAGCGCGGCGATCGTCTTGGGATGCCGCCGCAGCCAGCGGCGGGCGCGCATCGGAAGCGGTTCTTGGAAGGCCGACACCGGTTCGTCGGCCAACCAGCGCTCGATATCTTCCGCCAGTGCAGAAGGCGACGCGTACCGATGGCGCGGCGACCGAGCCATTGCTCGTTGGCAGATCGCTTGCAGCGGCTTGGGCACGTCGGGCCGAACGCTGTGTACCGGCTCATAATCGCCCTTCTGCACCCGCCGCAACACTTCGCCCGCACTCGGCCCGGAGAAAGGCGATCGGCCCGCAAGCAGGCAGTACAGCGTGGCGCCCAGGCTGTACACGTCGCTGGCCGGCCCCATCGCGTCCAACTCGCCGGCCGCCTGCTCGGGGCTCATGTAAGCGGGCGTGCCGACGGCGCTGCCGAATTGCGTTGGATGCGAGCCGCTGCCGCTTTCGGGGCGCAGCGTCGTCTCACCCTCATTGGTTGACCCTTCCCGTCGGCCAAGCGGCTTGGCCAGGCCCCAGTCGACCACCAGCGTCTCGCCGTACTTGCCCAGCATGATGTTGCCGGGCTTGAGATCGCGGTGCAGCACGCCGCGGCTATGCGCGTACTCGACGGCATTGCAGACGTCGATGAACCGCCCCAGCAGCTTGCGGAATTCGACCGAATCGAACGCGCGAGGGCGCGAGGGCTTGTCTGCCTGCTCGGGCGGTGGGGCTGTGTCGGCCGGCTGCCTGGCATCGGCCGGCTGTTGAGGCGGCTCGACGCTCCGCGCGTCGTCGCGGTGGAACCGTTCGATGGCCTCCTTCAGGCTGTCGCCGCGAATGAACCGCATGGCGTAGAACGGCCGACCATCGGCGTACTGTCCCAACCCGTAGATCGGCACGACGCCCGGGTGTTCCAGCCCGCCCGTGATCTCCGCCTCCATGAGGAATCGAGCGCGGCTTTCGGTGTCATGGGCGTGGCGAGAGAGCATTTCCTTGAGCGCCACTTCTCGGTGCAGCTCTTCGTCGCGGGCCACGAGAATGCGACCCAGCCCACCCTCGGCGTGCGGGCGGAGAATGCGAAAGCGTCGTCCTGCCGATGTACTCGAACCGGCGCCGGCGGGGAAAGTAGGCGTGTCGTCGTCGCGAGCCGGCCACGCGGCCGACACGTGATTCAGGCTGGCTTCGATGTCGGGGTCGCCCAACTGGGTCAAGTTATCGCGAACGGTGCCGATGCTCGAAAGCGCGGCGAGACTCTGCTGGGGATCGCCGTTATGCAGCGCCAGGTGCTTGTCGACCAGTGCTTCGAGCAGGTCGCGCGTGTCGGGGGTCAACGCCTTCTGTTCGACCAGCAGCTCGGCCAGGGAAGTGGATTTGCGCAGCATCCAGGCGTTCATCGCCTCCAGAAGCTGCTCCCGACTGATGAAGTCCATTTGCAGGGCCAGAATGCCGGTGAGCAGGTTTCGGTCGGTGCGGGCTTCGGCCATTTCTGCTTCATTCCCTCTCATCGGGTGGCGGTGGCGGCGTGCGTTCGTCGTGTTCTGGATGCTCAATGCGCTCCAAGAGAGCGCGCAGATCGTCACGCTGCAACAGGGGCGCAAAGTCCTCCGATCGGCGGATGGTATCGGCGGTGAACCGCGTCGAGAGAAAGGCCGTCACGCTCCTAGGCCGGTTGAATACGCCGGCCTGACGGGCCTTTTCCAGCAGCTCGACCGATTGACCGGCGAGTCGGTCGCTGCGATCGCGCCGCTGCTGTTCGGTGAGACTTTCGTCGCCCGCCGCTGCCGCCGAGGCCAGGGCAAGGACGCGGGCGCCGTGAATGAAGTCCTTGTCGTCGCCGGTCAGCTCGGCCACTCGCATGGCGTCGCCGGCCGCGCGCTCGTACTCGCCTTCGCGAACCTGCTCGAGCAAATCGTGGCGTAGCGTGGGGGCCGAGGTGACCACCCACACGCGCGCCATGGGAACGATGACGCGCATGATGGGAAGATACCAGTCGTTTTCGGTGTGGTCGCTGCCCAGCTTCTCGGCGTGCTCCAGGATCAAGTGCATGTCGGCCATGGCGTCGGCGATGCGGCCTTCGGCCTCGCGCATGGTGGCGCGATCGATGTAAGCTTGGATCATGGTAAACCGCGCTCCGCTGTGCTGCGGCGAACTCTCGAGGATTTGTTCGAGAATCTGTATGGCCAGGGCGTAGTGTTCCTCTGCCTCTTGCTCCCGCTCCGTCTGGGAGCAGATGGTTCCCAGCAAGGCGCGGATCTGCGCGGCGGTCAGCAGGTGGTCGAGTACCTTCTGCGAGGCGGCGGGGAGTGAGTCCAGTTCGCGCAACGCCGCCAGCAGGTGGGTTTCCGCTTGTTTGCGATCACCGCTACGGTTGCGCGAATCTCCCACGTGCGCGTGGCACTGCGCCAACAGGAGCCGGTATTCGGCGTTGTCGGGGTAGTGGTCGACTAATTCCTGCATGGTGGCCACGGCCTGTTCGCCCGCTTCGGCCCCGTCGTCGTATCGAAACTGCGCGACGTACATCTGCGCCCGAACGTATTGGCAGACGGCCAACTCGTAGGCGAACATGGGAACTTGCGGGTGCTCCTCGACCAGCGACACGCACAACTCCTCGGCGCGGCGGAGTTCCGCTTCGGCCGAGCCGGCCCGCAATGTGCGAACGTAACACGCCGCCAGGCCGCGCAGCGCTCGGGCCAGTTGCCAGCGGACGTACGGCTCGTTAGGGCGCTCCAGGTAGATCTCCTCGGAGAGCTGCTTGGCCGCCAGCAGGGGAGGCTCGGCCTTCGTAAACTCCCATTGCACGTAGATGTAGTGAAACGCCAGGGCGATCTGGCTGCTCGCCAGGTCGTACCGGTAGCCCCAGAATTCGGGAAACCGCGCGGCCAGCTCCTTGCGCATTTCCAGCGCTTTGCCCAGCGCCTGGGCCGTTTCATCCAATCGGTTCAAATGCCGCAGCCGCTCCGCCTCGCTAAGATAGGCCCGCGCCAGGTAGCTGCGGAACGCCGGCGCTTCGGGATACTCTTCCACCAGGGCGGCAAATGTCGCCAGGGCCTTCTGCATGGGCGCTTCGGCGTCGTCGGGTCGATGATCGAACACCAGCATTTCCGCCAGACTCATCCGGCAGTAAGCGGCCAGCTCGCGCAGCACCGGCGATGACTTGTCTTGCTCCAGCAGCGGATCAAAAACGGCGATGGACTGCCGGAAATAGTCGACAGACTGGTCGACCTGTCCCAACTCGGCGTAGATCAGACCGAGCCGGCCC
>Ga0315553_10001620_pt1 | contig 18476 bp, 16 predicted proteins | sample SalMarSW160140MG_FD_203099 | JGI IMG/M metagenome (GOLD analysis project Ga0315553, IMG submission 203099) | Salt marsh sediment microbial communities from the Plum Island Ecosystem LTER, Massachusetts, United States - Salt Marsh Sediment SW1601-40 ... | reverse complement strand
GAAGCGGGTGGTGGCCCAGGGGCCTCAGCGGCCTTCTCTCTTTCTTTCTCTCTCAGATCGTGTATGGCCTTGGCCAGCAAGCGGCAGTAGAGATCGAAGCCTACGGCGCTGATGTGGCCGTGCTGCCGGGTGCCCAGGACGTCACCTCCCCCGCGCATCTCCAAATCCCGCATGGCGATCCGGAAACCCGCTCCCAGCTCGCTGGCTTCCTTGATGGTCTGCAATCGCTGGCGAGCTTCGTCGCTGAGAGGCGCTTCTCCGTCGTAGAGCAGGTAGGCGTAGGCCCTCATGGTACTACGCCCTACTCGTCCCCGGAGCTGGTATAGCTGAGCCAGTCCGAAATGATCTGCCCTGTTCACGATCAGAGTGTTAGCGTTGGGTATGTCAATCCCGCTCTCGATGATGGTCGTGCAGACCAGAACGTCGTGTGCTCCGCCAGCGAAGTCGTTCATCACCTCGGCCAGCTTGCTTTCGTCCATCTGACCGTGGGCGACCACGATGTCTGCCTCGGGGACCATTCCGCGCAGTCGGTTGGCGATCTGCTGGATGCCACGTACGCGATTGTGGACGAAGTAGACCTGTCCCCCGCGATCCATTTCACGCAGGACGGCCCGGCGAATCAGTGCCTCGTCGTAGGCTGCCACCCGAGTGACGACGGGCAGCCGATACTCGGGTGGCGTGTCTATGGTGTTCATGTCCCGGGCCCCGGCCAGGGATAGGTAGAGAGTTCGCGGTATGGGTGTGGCCGTGAGGGTGAGCACATCGACCTCGCTCCTCATGCGCTTCAGCCGCTCCTTGTCTGACACGCCGAAACGTTGCTCCTCATCGATAATCAACAGGCCGAGGTCCTTGAAAGACACGTCCTTCTGGAGGAGTCGGTGAGTGCCGATGACGATGTCCACCGCTCCCCGCTCTAGACGCTCGAGAACGATGTCCTGCTCGTTTCGTGTGCGGAAACGGGACAACATCTCCACCTTGATGGGGAAAGCCGATAGTCGTTCCTCGAAGGTGCGGTAGTGTTGCTGGGCGAGCACCGTTGTCGGTACTAGAAGAGCCACCTGCTTGTTGTCCATGACCGCCTTGAAGGCTGCCCGCAAGGCTACTTCGGTCTTTCCGTAACCCACGTCCCCGCATACCAGCCTGTCCATGGGTCTCGGCCTCTCCATGTCTCTCTTGACCTCTTCAATGGCCCGCAATTGGTCTTCGGTCTCGAAGTAGGGGAAGGAGGCGTCCAACTCCCGCTGCCACGGGGTGTCTGACGAGAAGGCATGGCCTTCGACCACCTCTCTCATCGAATACAGATCTAGGAGGTCCCTCGCGATCTCCTCCACAGCCTGCTTGACGTTCTGCTTGACGCGGGACCAGTGTGCGGTGCCCAGGCGGTCGATGCGAGGCGGCTCTGCCTTGGCACCCACATAGCGGCTCAGACGGTCCCCCTGGTACGTGGGCACGTAGAGTCTGTCGCCCGCAGCATAGTCCACCTGGAGATACTCGCGGTGTGCCTGGTCTACGTCGAGGTGGACCAGGCCCTGGAAGACTCCGATGCCGTGTTCCATGTGCACGACATAGTCTCCCGGCACTATGTCGGAGAAGAAGGCTTCGGGAGGGAGGGGCTTCGAGCGAAAAGGGCGGCGTGGTTCCGGCTTGACCCAGCCGAAGATCTCGCCATCGGTGAGGAGGACCGTTTGTCGGTGGTCGGTCCGCTGCATCTGCCACCCAGAAGCCAGGCTACCTTGCAGGAGGGCTAGACTGCCTTCGGTGGGAGGCTCGCTGATGTCGTCCACTGGCTGCACGGTGACTCCCCAGTCTCCGTACAGGGCAGCCAGACGGGGCGTTTGGCGAGAGACCACTACCACCCGCCATCCCTGGTGAGTCATCTCCAGAGAGTCGGCGATGACGTCCTCCAGTCGCCCTGCGTAGTGGGTACCCGCCACGAAACCTTCGTTGATCTCCAACTGGGAGTCCACATCGTAGCGGAACTCCAATCTGGCAAACTCCTCGAATTGCCGTGTGAGAGCGGTCCAGGTGAAGTGGGGTGGCTGGACCCCTTTGGGTAGCTCGCCTTTCTGTATCAAGTCGTGACGCAGACCGGTGTTCTGTACCTGTAGATTGGTCACCGTGGCTTCCAGACCCAGGGGATCCTCCAGCGCTACCAGTGCCCCGGGACTGAGGTAATCGAGGAGGGCACGCGGTGCTTGGTACAGGTAGGGCAGATAGAACTCGGAGATGTCGAGAATGTCTCCAGCGCGGATGGCATCCAGGTCTTGTTCTAACTCTCTAGCCACGTCCTGATGGCAGGAGGTGAGATCGAGCCGGTCGATTCCACCCTCGAGATCGGCACCGAGGGGAAACGCCTCTCGCGCGGGGACGATGGTCGCGGACTCCACCGTTCGCAGAGACCGCTGACTCGCTGGCTCGAAGAGACGTAGCGACTCGATCTCATCGCCGAAGAACTCGATCCTGACAGGCTGCTCGTGCTGCGGCGGGAACACATCGACTATGCCCCCTCGGGCGCTGTACGTGCCGCGGCCCTCCACCACAGTGACGCGTTCGTAGCCCAGGCCGTGTAGGGTGGAGAGAAGCTGAACCCTGCTCAGACTTTGCCCGGCCTGTAGCTCGTGGAGGTTGGCCACGAAGCGCTCGCGAGGTACTGTCTTCTGGAGTAGGGCGCGAACCGATGCCACGACGACCGGCAGCGCACCGTCGGAAGACTGGTCGCTGGTCGCCAGCCGCGTCAGAGTCATCAAGCGGTCCTGGGCAATCCCCCTGTCCCAGGGTACCCTTTCGTAGCTCAGCACGTCCGGCTCCGGGAAGAAGAGCAGTCCATCCGGCGAGGGGGACCACGTCTTGAGTTGCTCGTAGATATGGCGTGCGCCATCCCGCCGCGACGTGACAATCAACATCGGTCGGCCGAGGTCGCTACGGAGGGCAGCCAGTAGGAATGGTCGGGCTGCTTCCAGTACGGAGACCGCGACCAGAGTGTTGCCCTTGCTGGGGTGGGGTTTCAACCGCTCCAGCAGCTCGCTGTAGCCCCTCAGATCGCGGACGAGAGGGACGAGTCCATGAAGCTGCAACTGGCACCTCTAGTTGTATTCGTTCATGGCGGCGGTGATACCTTCTCTTACGAAGCACAGGATAGCAGCGAGTGCCGTATCGTAGGCGCCTTCCATGGTGATGCTCTGGTCCAGGGTGAAGTCCTTGAGCACGTACTCCTCCGGCGGCTCCCCGCTTGGCCTGCCGATACCCATGCGGATTCGCGCGATTTCCGCCGTGTGCAGTGAAGAGATGATGGATTGCATGCCACGATGTCCGGCCGAGCCACCGCGTGCTCGAATCCGGACCGTGCCCAGAGGCAGATCCAGGTCATCGTAGATGATCAGTAAGTGCTCCAGCCTGACCTTGTATCGCGAGACGACAGGTTTCACGACGTTGCCGCTCTGGTTCATGTAGGAGAGCGGTCTGAGAAGGATCACAGGCGTGTCTGCCACCATCCCGCGACCTAGCAGACCTTTCGCTTCCACCCGGTCGAGGGAGAGCTGCAGCTCGTCGGCCAGCTTGTCGATGACCCGGAAACCAACGTTGTGCCGGTTTCCAGCATACTCTGGGCCTGGGTTCCCCAAGCCTACAATCAGCCTGGCGTCCTCTGAAGTCCTCGGTTCCCTCCAGGGCAGGATTCTTCGAAGCATGTTGGGTTCTCGCTCTTTCTTGCTGGTCAAGCATTAGGGGCTGGTTGTACTACCAGCCCCCGGGCAACGTGGCAGCTTGGGATAGAAGCTGGCACATCAGATGAATCGGCGCAGCAGGAGGACAACCCCTGCGAACACAAATAGCACCGCGGCAACGAACGCTCCGTACACAAACTGCCTCACAAACGACGCAAGGTTCGGAATAGTCACCGTGCCAGGCTCTTCGGCTGAGACAGTGGGCGAAGGTTCGCTCTCGACGCTGGTAGCTGTGGGGTTGGCGCGCACCACCGTGGGCTGGTCCACGATCGCAGTGGTCGGCGTGGGCACGACGACGGTGGGTGTGGGCGTAGGAGTCTCTTCCGGAGTTGGTGTTGGCTCCGGCTCTGCATTCGCCACATGCACTGGCATCCGATCGGTCTCTACCGTGTTTCCATCCTGCTTGACTACCACCAGGTGCAGGTAGTACAAACCGTCGGGGATAGCAGTCGTATGCCAGATCTCGAGAGTGGTGTTGACTCTCAGCTGCGGATGGATCTCTCCGATGGAGATCCAGAGGTCAGGCGTGGCAGAAGATGCGTATTCGACCTTGTAGAACTGGAACTCCGGGCCAAGCTGCGCAGAACCGACGATGTCTATACTGCCGCGGACTTCGGCGTTGGCCCGGGGGGAAGTTATCTCGTAGAGCTGGTCTTGGAACGGAGGAGCCGCTGCCAGGATCTCCGTGGACAGAACCAGCAACAGAGACACCGCAGCAGCCGTCGCCCAACCCAGTCTCATGCTGTCCTCTCCGAATCGTCGTGCGTCTAACTGTCAAGTCTAGCACAAAACAGGCGTTCAAGCAAACGATTCGTCGAATCTTCGGATGACCAGGGCGCCGTTTTGTCCTCCGAGGCCCAGGGCGTTGACGAGCGCGGCGGCAACCGAGGCAGCACGAGCGACAAGAGGCACGTAGTCCAGGTCGCACTCAGGGTCAGGCGTACGCAGGTTGATGGTAGGGGGTATGATGCCTGTCTCGATGACCTTCACCGCCGTGACCGCGGAGATGGCACCTGCCGCGCCAAGCAGGTGACCGATCATCGACTTGATGGAATTGATGGGGATGGAGCGGGCTTTGTCCCCAAAGACCTGTTTGATGGCGTTCGTCTCGGCCACGTCGTTGAGGACGGTGCCCGTACCGTGACTACAGATGTGGTCGATGTCGCGGGGGGACAATCCGCTGTCTTCCACGGCCAGGTTCATGGCCCGCGCCGCGCCGTCGCCCGTCGGATCGGGGGCAGCCAGGTGATACGCGTCGGCGGTGAAACCGAAGCCCAGAACCTCGGCGCGTATGGGGGCCCCGCGCCTGAGGGCATGTTCCAGTGTCTCCAGGATCACCACTGCCGAGCCTTCACCCATGACGAAACCGTCGCGGTTTGCGTCAAAGGGGCGACTTGCCCCAGGGGGATCCTGGTCATTGGGAGACAAGGCACCCAGTCGCGCCAGAGCGGCGAGGGCGAGAGGCGACTCGGCTGCCTCAGAAGCCCCGGCGACCATCACGTCCACCTCCTTTCGTTGGAGGCGTCGCATGGCCTCGCCGATGGCGATCACACCCGTGGCGCAGGCGGCGACCGGTGCGGACACAGGTCCCTTGATGCCCAGCGCAATGGCCATCTGGCATGGCGCCATGCTTAGCAACACCGCAGGCAGAACGGTAGGCTGAATGCGTCGCGGTCCCCGGTCCTTGAGAATGCACGCCTGCTTCTCCACGAGACCCATGCCGCCGACGGCACTTCCTATCTCCAGCCCGACTCTGGTCGGATCCTCCGTGGATAGATCCAGCTCAGCGTCTTCAAGGGCCATGTTGGCTGCGGCAAGGGCAAACTGGATGAAACGGGAGCTCCTCTTGGCATCGCGGCGGTCCATGTGGTCAAGGGGATCAAAGTCCTTCACCTCGGCGGCGATCCTGGTCGGAAGACCGGTGACATCGAACTGTGTGATGTAGCCCACACCAGAGCGGCCGGCAGCGACCCCCTCCCAGTAGGTTTCTACATCGTTGCCCAAAGGGGTGACTGCGCCGATACCGGTGATTACTACCCGGTTTCCATTGCGACCTTTCGTGGTCATTGGACGCCTCCTGGAGTCACAGGTTTGGAGTATTATAACACCCTGTGTTGATGAAAGCTACCCTCCAGCACATAGTCATTGCTGACATCACCCTGGCATGGTATACTTGCCAGGTCACGACGGCGTGATGGGGTTTCGCAATGGCATCCTGGCAGGCCGTGACAGGCTTGCCTCGAGCACAACTCGGCTCCGCATCATCGCTTGTCTCACCGTAGCTGTGGCCGTTGTCCTACGGGTCTACCCGGCGGGTGGCCAGTGAGGCGGGTTCGAAAAAGGACACTCCTTGCACCAGGCGGGGGTGGCCCCGCAGCAGGTTTTCCAACAAGAACAGGTAGGTTGACTTTCTTTGCAGTCCGTGGCGCCGCGCTTCTGGCAACGAATGGTAGGGACCGGTCCCTTCGTGGCATGATTCCTCTATGGCTTCTCCTGTAGGGTATTCGTAGCTTGCCATACTTGCCCGGGCGCACCTCGTCGGATTGTGGGACTGAGGCGGCGGCACTCCTGGAGACGCCCTCGTCCTTTGTGGTGTGGCATTGAGGGACTAAGGTGTCGTGCACCTGGCCGGGGACCTCGCTGGTGCGGGCTAGTCCCCAGAGAGGTACTCTTTAGAGGTCCAGACTTGCGGCGCTGGAATGCAGACGTAGGCCATGGGGACAGAGCACATCGTGCGCTTTGGCCATCAATAGCGGTAGAGAAGGGGCGGGTGCTGTCCGCGCCACGCTCGTAACTGCGGTGTCTGAAGAGTGTTCTAATGTTGAGGACGCTAGGCGGCGACCTGGAGCTGCGTCTTGGGCGAGCCTGAAGAGAAGCTGATAGAGCGGGCCAAGGAGGATCCAGAGGCATTCGGAGTCCTTTATGAGAGATACGTTGACCAGATATACCAGTATGTCTTCTATCGAATAGGCAATCGATGTGATGCAGAAGACCTGACGGCGAGGGCTTTCTACAAGGCTCTTGCCAACCTGGGGCGGTATCAGCACAGAGGGCTGCCGTTCTCGGCTTGGCTGTATCGCATCGCGCACAACCTGGTGGCCAACTGGCACCGAGATCGGAAGCGTCGTGCTGGTATTCCCTTGGATGACCTGGCCATGGTCAGCAGGGAGAGGGATTCGGCTGAGGCGTTCGTGGAGTCCAGCGAGCGCGTGGAGGTCCTGAGGGAGGCCATCGCCGGACTTCCTCCCGAGCGTCAGGAACTGCTCGTGCTGAAGTACACCACGGAGCTGACCAATAGCGAGATCGGCAAGGTGATGGGCCGCAGTGAGGGGGCAGTGAAAGCCCTGTACCACCGCACTCTCATTGCCCTGAGGAAAGAACTGGAGCGAAGGGGATTCTGAAGCCATGGCGGCATCGTCCTGGCGAAAAGGAAACGCTTGAAGGAGAGAGAGGAGATCATGATCAAGATAGTGACGGACACAACGTGCGACCTGCCTCCGGCTATGGTGGAGGAGTACGACATCACCGTCGTGCCTATCAACATCCAGTTCGGCACAGATGAGTACCAGGAGGGTGTCGATCTGGACTGGGACCTCTTCTACCGCAAGATCGAGGAGACGGGACTTCTGCCCACCTCCGCACAGCCATCGATAGGTGCGTTCGCGGAGACCTACCGCCGCTTGGCGAGGGAGGGTGCTGACGCCATCATCTCCACTCACGTGACCAGCAAGCTGAGTGGCACATACCAATCGGCGTTTCAGGCTGCCAAGGAGGTGAAAGATGAGGTGAAGGTCTACGCGCACGATAGTCTGGCCGGGGCTCCCGCCCTGGGCCTGGCATGCGTGGAAGCATCGCGGATGGCTCGGGCCGGGAACACCGCCGAGGAAATAGTCGCGCGCCTGGACGAGATCAGGTCTCGCATAAACGTACTGCTGGTGCTGGAGAATCTCGAGTATCCGCGGAAGAGTGGACGCGTGGGAGGATTGAGCGCGGCCCTGGGCTCTCTCCTCAAGATGAAGCCGATTGTCACGCTGAAGGATGGATTGCTGGAGACGGTAGAGACGGTCAGAACGCGGAAGAAATCCCTGGATCGCTTGGTGGAGCTCGCGGAGGAGAGGGTGGACACCACGGTCCCCATAAACATGGGCGTCATACATGCCAGGGCCCCCGAAGTAGGGCACGAGATGTACTCAAGGGTGACTGAGAGATTCAACTGCAAGGATTCTTATGTGATCGAGTTGTGTGCATCGCTGACGGTGCACTTCGGACCTGGCGTCATTGGATTGTGCTTCTATGAGGTGTGAAGGCAGCGGCGAGTCGTGAGTCCGTCATCTGCGGATGAGGTTGGGTGTGTCTGCTATGAGCACGAAACTTGACAGGAAGTGGATAGCCAGTCTCCCGGCAGAAGAGGAGATCGACGGGTCTCTGGCGCGATTCTGTGGAGAGGTCGAAGGGGCCTTTGTGCCGGTGCAACCGCGACCGGCTTTCAGAGAGCATCTCGGGGATGGCCTACAGCAGACGATGCGCCACAAGGCGAACCTGCGTGTCGCTCAGCCGGGGGGGCGTCGTCGCTGGGCCCTGATCGCCGGCGCAACCGTGGGCTCTCTGATTCCCCTCTGCGGCGTGGCGGCCTACCTTCTGCGCTCGCGGCTCGTGGAGAAGCCTCAACATGCCGTGTCCCCGTAAAGTAGCCTGCGTCTTGGCGGTGGCTACGTGAGTGACCGCGGCCCGCCATCGTGGCGGCGCCGAGTCCACCACTAGCGAAGAGCAGAGAGCAGCAATCTGGGGGCGTTCTTCAGGAGATCGCCGCACAGTTGCTCGAAGCTGGAGCGGCCATAGATGACGTCTGCCATTCCCGACTGGCCCGTCGGGCTGGTGACGAAGAAACGATAGGAAAGACGAGGTAGTCGATAGAGCAGGCCGGCCAGGCGGCGGGCGTATCGCAAGTCCCGCGTTATCTCCGCGTTGATCTGCGCGGAGTAGGATGACAGATCACCGGTCCCGTGCCGCAGGGCTCGATAGATGACATCGGCAGCGATTTTCGCGCTCCTCACTGCATAGTAGATGCCCTCACCGGTGAGTGGTTCCGCCAACCCTGCGGCATCTCCTGCTAGCAGGACTCGTCCCTTGTGCAGAACCCGGTCCACTCCTCCCAAGGGCACAAGGTGCCCTCTGGCTTTCACTTGGCTGGGGTCACATCTCAGCCCTAGCAGCTCCATCAGGCTGAACAGGGAAGCTTTCAGGCTTGTGGCTCTTCCCCAGAAGCTGCCCACACCAACTGAGAGGACCTCCTTCTTGGGGAAAACCCAGCCGTATCCTCTGGGAACCGAGCCGAAATCGAAGTGAACACATCCTAGTCGCGCTTCTAGCACGTCTGGCGGGGCCTCCATCTCGGTCTCCAGGGCGACCGCGGCGCGACGCTGGCCCCGTAAGCCGCTGCTGCGGGCCACCACACCATTGGCGCCATCCGCTCCTATCACCACTGAGCAGCGGAACTCTCCGCCAGGGGTCCTCACGATTGCGCCCGTGCTCTGCGACTCTATCCCTCTGACCTTTTCCCCGTCAAGAACCTGAGCGCCGGCCGTTGCGGCCTCCTGGAGGATGAGATAGTCGAACTTGTCCCGCATCACGGTCCAGCCCACCACCTCTCCGAAGTCGAAAACTACCGGTGATCGGCCTTTGAACGTGCATTTGCCCCTGGTTATTGCCGACTCGTAGACCGAGGTCAAATCGAAATCGAGCAACTGGACCGTCTTCAGGGTCAAGCCACCGGCGCAGACCTTGCATCGGGGCAGCTTCTCCTTTTCCAGCACCACGACGTCGAGGCCTCTGCGAGCGAGCTCGTACGCGGCCGTTCCCCCCGCAGGCCCGCCCCCTACGACCACTACGTCGCTTCTCGTCGTGGTCACGGTCACCACCCGAGGAGGCGCAGGAGGGGTGGCCCGAGGACTAGTAGTCCTACGACAACCGCTGCTATGGACGAGGCCAGCACCGCACCGGCGGCGACATCCTTGGCCTGCCTGGCCAGCGGATGGTACTCTTCGGTCACCAGGTCGATCGCTGTCTCTACTACAGTGTTGAACAACTCAGAGACGAATACGAAGCCGATAGTCAGGGTCAAGACGGCGAACTCGACGGGGTCGAGCTTCAGAGCCACGCCGAGGATGACTACTACCAGGGCGATCGAGACGTGGATACGCGCATTCCTCTGCGTGCGCAAGGCGTGCCCCAGGCCGGCAAAGGCGTGCTGGAAGCTCTCGATCAAGGTGCTTGGCTGGGTCCGCATACGATTATCCACTAGCCGGCTGGCCTTGTGCGGTCGAGGAATCCACGGGACCTGTCATGCCCTTGTAGAGTCATTCCCCGTTCCCATGGAAGGTCCGAACCATGGCTTCCTGCCGCCTCCACATAGCTTCGCGCTCTTCCTGACTCTGGTCATCGTATCCAAGAAGATGCAAGACCCCATGGACTACCAAACGGTCCAACTCCTCCACTACGGAGTGGCCGTGATCGGCGGCTTGGGCTACGGCGCGAGGATAGGAGACCACGATGTCACCCAGGTGAGGAGGCACAGATGGTGGAGACACGAACCCGTCTGTGCCCCCGCCAGGTGGGAAGGCGAGGACGTCTGTGGAGCTGTCTTGTCCGCGATACCGAAGGTTCAGTTCCCTGATGGTGCCATCATTGGTGATGAGCAATCCGATCGTGGCTGGTTCGTCGAACCTTTCCTCTCTGATCGTGCTCAAGACCAGCTCATTCAGATGCTCGGTATCTGCCTTGCCCTCTAGCTGGGGATCGGTTTGAACGCTGAGCTCGATCTGCAACTCTATCCTTTTTTCCTTGTTCCTGCAAAGGATCCTCTGGGTACTTGATGCGTGGGTGGTAGATCCCTTGCAGGATGTTCACAAAGGTCTCCTTGATCCTCTGTAGGTCGCGCAGTGTCAGGTCGCTGTCGTCGAGCTGGCCGTCGTCTACCCGGGCCCGGATGAGAGCATCAACGAGTTCCTCGATCTCCTCCACCGAGCGTGGACGATCGGCTCGCGAGGCAGCTTCGGCCTCGTCAGCCAGCATGAGAATGGCCGCTTCGCGGGTGTGTGGGCGCGGCCCCGGGTAGCGAAACCGTTCCTCCTGTGCATGTTGAGCGCCATTGCTTTGCTCACAAGCTCGGCGGAAGAAGTAGCTAGACACGGCCGTCCCGTGGTGCTGAGGGATGAAGTCCTGTATCTCCTCTGGCAATCCGTATTTCCTGGCTAGCTGTAGTCCGTCCTTCACGTGCGAGATGATAATCTGGGCGCTCGTCTCGGGATCCAGCCGGTCGTGAGGGTTCTCTCCGTCGGTCTGATTCTCGGTGAAGAAATAGGGCCTCAGCATCTTGCCAATGTCGTGGTAGTACGCTCCGACTCGCGCCAGCAACGAGTTGGCACCTACCGCCTGTGCTGCCTGTTCGGCAAGATTGCCCACCATGAGACTGTGATGGTAGGTCCCGGGCGCTTTCAGCAACAGTTCACGCAGGAGAGGGTGGGTGGGACGTCCCAGCTCCAAGAGTTGAAGCGACGTTGTGATGTTGAGCAAGTTGCTGAAGAGAAAGAAGCCGCCCAGTGTGAGGCTCATGGTGAGAACAGCGTTGGCCACGCCGGCACCCGCGATCTGGAGTGTGCCAAGGATGTCGTGATCCTGCTCCAGGACTCGAAAGACGAGGACAACGCCCAGATTGCTGAGGGCCCCATACACTCCTGCCCAGAGGAAGGCGTTGAGTCTCTCTATACGCCAGAGCCTCAGCGACGATACAACCCCTCCAGCAAACGCGTAGATGGAGAACTCCAGAGACCCGCCTGCTATGAAACCGATCAGCGGGCTGAGTATAGCTGTGAGGACGATGGCGATCTCCGTATCGACGAGCGCTGTCAAGAGCATGGAGATGGCGGCGAAGGGAAACAGATAGCCCAGCACAACGTGACCCGGGATCATCAGTTTAGCCGCGAGGATCGCCACTGTGGAGAACACACCCAGGAGGAGCATGTCGCGCCAGTTGCCCCAGAACGTCGGGTGAAGGGTGGTCAGATACAGGGCCAGGATGAAGGTCAGCAACGAGGTGAAGAGGACCCTGACCACTATGTCGCGCCATTCTATGCGCGGCTGGAGCAGTCCTAGCTTCACCAGAGCCTCCCAGACGACCGGGTCGGCCACCTCGCCTTCACGGACGATGATCTCGCCCTCCTCTAGAGTGATGTAGACGGGCTCAACTGCCTGACGAGCCTCGACGCGGGCCTCCTCCGTCGCAGCGGGGTTAGGGAAGCTGTTGGGGACCATGAAGCTGCGCACCCACGTCTCGACCAGAGCAGCTTGTGGCTCTGAGAGCTGAGGTTCGAAAACGCGGAGCTGATCTCGTAGCTTTTCCAGTTGGTCGCTACGGATCTCCTGTCCTTGGACCTCAGCCAGAACCTCCAGGCTCTTGGTGACCACCTCATCCCACTGCGCTTCATCCAGGTCGAGGGAGTCAGCGACGGCCGTGGGGGACAGGTCTATGCCCGCTATCGCCCGGACTAGCTCCGTCTTCACCTCTGCAGAGGCATAGGGATCGTAGCGGACGGCCGACACGTACTCGAAGATCCTCCGTGCGTGATCGATCTGCTGCCGAGCGATTGCGGTGTCCGTCGGGTCGTAGTCATAGATCTCGTCTACGGCTATCTCGGCTTGGTCACGCGCGGCCCCTGTCTCGGTGTCGCTAACGTACGTGATTCTGCTGGGGGCGCGGATGTCATAGGGGCTGACATCTCCGACCTCGAGGTATACCTGACTTGGTAGGAACTGGAAGCTGAGTATGAAGCTCCAAGTCACCACCAGGAGAAGGCAGAAGATGAGGACGCGAAAGATCCTCCTCGTGGTCAGTCTTTCCCTTGGCCCGCCTGCCTCTGGTAACGCTTCGCTCCAGCCTGAGGACATGCTATCCTGGCACCATCAAGTTCCAGTTACGCAAGGGAGCGCCCACGAGCGCTCCACGTCGGTCTTCCATGGTTCGAGCCCTCCTGGAGAGAGGCTCCTGCTGGCGGATGGATCACGCCCTCTCACTCAGAATCGCCTGGACCATGGCACTAACCACCTGACCGTCGGCCTTGCCCTTGAGCTGCGGCATTAGCACCCGCATCACGTCGCCCATCTGTGCCATGCTGGTGGCTCCGACCTCGGCGATCACTGCGCGAGCTTGGGCTTCGATTTCCTCCTCTGACGATTGCGCGGGCAGGTACTCCATGAGGATGCTGAGTTCGTCTTCCTCCTGGGTGACCAGGTCGCCGCGGCCACCCTCAGCGAATTGGGCCGCGGATTCGCGCCTTTGTTTCGCCTCCTTCGAGAGTACCCCGAGCACCCCGCTATCGTCAAGCTCTTCGCCTTTGGCTATCTCTGCGTTGTGGATGGAGGCCAGGGCAAGCCGGAGAGTGGTCTTGCGCGGTTCGTCCTTGTTGCGCAGGGCCTCTTTGAGGTCTTGTTCGAGTTTCTGCTTCAGTCCCATTGCCTCTCCTGATTCTTCGTACGATGACTGTGGCCGACCACGCCAACCGTGTCAGAGCTTGTAGCCGATCTTGCGCAGGAACTCCTTGCGCTGCGTCACATCGTCCTCGGTCTCGATGCCCTTGGACTTGAGACCGTCGACAACTCCGACCACACCTCGGCCCAGTTCTGTTTCCACCAAGACGACCTCCACCGGGTTCGCCGTCGCACAGAAGATCGAACAGACCTCGGGAACTTGTTTGATGGCTCCCAATACGTTGACGGGAAAGGCATCTCTGAGCAGTATGATGAAGGTGTGGCCTGCTGAGAGCGCGTAGGCGTTGTCCTGGGCGAGTTTCGCCAACTCGCTGTCGTTTCCACTGACGCGGACTAGGCAAGGGCCTGAGGCCTCGCAGAAAGCTACACCGAACTTGATGCCCGGCACTGCGTTGACCATCGCCTCGTGGAGGTCCTCGACCGTCTTGATGAAATGCGACTGGCCAAGGATAACATTGCTGTCTTCCGGCTTCTCAATCTTGACCAACAGCATGTCCATGTGGAATCGACCTCCCATCCTAGGTCATTTCGTCCTTCCAGCGCAAGGCCATGCCCTCTGGCTGCATGGACTTGCCGCCCAGGAGGTGCAGATGTGAATGGTCTATCATCTGACCCGCATCGGGACCTGTGTTGATGACAAGCCGGTAGCCTTTGCCTGCTATTCCCGCGGCCTCTGCGAGGGCGTGCGCTTTCGAGAACATCCTGACCAGCACTGAGCCGTCTCTGTCGAGAAGCTCCTTCGCCCTGGAGACATGCTCATTGGGAACGATGAGAATGTGAGTGGGTGCCTGAGGGCTGATGTCACGGAAGGCCGTGATTATCTCGTCTTGGTACAGGACATCACTCTCGCTCTTGCCCCCCACTATGCGGCAGAAGACACAACTCATTCCCGATCCCTTCTGGAGGCACATGGTTCGGGTGCTACATTGGTGCGGACAGCCTATGGTTCCAAGAGCAGGTCCTGTTCCTGGAACACGTCCGAGGCGATGATGAAACGTTGAATCTCGCTGGTTCCCTCCAGGATCCGCGTTACGCGAGCGTCTCTGTACATGCGCTCTACGGGAAGATCCCTTATGTAGCCCGCACCGCCGTGAAGCTGCACAGCCTTGTTGGCCACTCTGCACGCCACTTCTGATCCGAAGAGCTTGCACATGGCCGCAAGTCTGGTGTACTTCTCATCCTGCTCGAAGGCCCAGGCTGTCCGGTAGACCAGATACCGGAGCGCCTCGATCTCCGTGGCCATGTCGGCGATCATCCAGGAGATGGCCTGCTTCTTGGCCAAGGGTACACCGAACTGTTCCCGGTCCGTGGCGAACCTGACACTTGCCTCCATGGCTCCCTCGGCTGCGCCCAGGCACGTAGCGGCCATGCTGAGACGAGCGAAGTCCTGCGTCTGGGAGACGATCTCAGCGCCTCGTCCAGGTCCGTGCTCTTCGCCGCCCAAGAGGCCCTCGGCGGGCACAGCGCAGCCATCGAAGAAGAGCTGGACTACGTGGCAGCCCCGGATGCCCATGGTGCGCTCCGTGCGACCCACCTTGAAGCCAGGGTAGCCCTTCTCCACGATGAAGCCTGCTATCCCGTCCTCGGGCGGCCCTGGGACCAGCCTGGCGAAGACCGTGAAAACGTCGGCTATGTCGCCGTTGGCGACGTAGGTCTTGGAGCCATTGAGGACGTAGTGGTCGTTCTCTCGCACGGCAGTGGCCCGTACGCTCGACAGGTCCGACCCGGCGTCAGGTTCCGAGAGACAGAAGGCAGCGATCTTCTCACCCTTGGCCAGCGGTACGAGGTACTTCGTCTTCTGCTCATCGGTGCCACCCAGGTTGATGACCATGGCTCCCGTTGAGGTGTGGATACCCAACGAGCAAGCCGTGGCCAGGCAGACCTTGGCCAGCTCCTCCACCAGCAGGCAATAGCCGATGGCTCCAATCCCGGCCCCCCCACACTCCTCTGCGAAAGGCAACCCCATGAATTCCATCTCCGCTGCCTTTTGCAGAGTCTCGAGGGGAGGACGCTCCTCTCTGTCTATCGTATCAGCCAGTGGCTCCACTTCGTTCTGGGCGAAGTCCCGGAACAACTCCTGGAACATCTGTTGTTCTTCGGTAAGGGCGAAGTCCATGGACATCCCCTCCTATTTGTCCTGGAACTTGGGTTGCCTCTTCTCCAAGAACGCGGTAAGCCCTTCATGCATGTCCTCGGTCTCCACCAGGCTGGAGAACATCTCCGCCTCTATCTCCAGGGCTTCGGGCAGTCCGACAGCCATCCCTTCGTTCACCGCCTCGATGGCGGCGGCGACCGATGGTTCGCCGAAGGACGCGATCTTCTTGGCCAGCCCGACGGCGGCCTTCATTACCTCCGTGCCGGGAACGGCCTTGTTGACCAAGCCGATGTTGGCGGCCTCGGCGCCCGTGATCCTGTCCCCCGTGAGTATCAACTCCAGCGCCTTGCCTTTGCCCACCAGTCGGGCCAGCCTCTGAGTGCCCCCGAAGCCGGGTATGATCCCCAGGCCGATCTCCGGCTGTCCGAACATTGCTCGGTTATTGGCGATGCGCATGTGACAGGCCATGGCCAGTTCGTTCCCGGCGCCCAAACAGTGCCCGGTGATGGCGGCGATGATGGGCTTGTGCGAGTTCTCGATACTCAGGAACAGCTTGTGAACCTGCTGGACTATCTCTTTGGCCTCTACGGGCGTTTTCAACTCCAGAATGGCGCTGATGTCCGCGCCAGCCACGAACACCATCTGGCCCCCTGCCGTGAGTACGATAGCCTTGACCTCGTCGTCGGCCCACACCTCCGCCAGGGCACTCTGAAGATCATCCACCACCGCTCGCGAGATCATGTTTACCGGAGGGTTGTCAATGGTGAGGATGGCTACGCGGTTCTCTCGCGCGACTTTGACGTGTTGCCTCTCAGTCATTTCTGCTCCCCTCGAGATGCACCTTGGTGTGCAAGTCAGTGCGAACGAAACGTCGCCGCTGGCCTACACAGGTTCGTCAGCCTACGTGCTCCAGGAACCCTCTACTTGTCTTCTCACCCAGGTGATTGGCCCTCACGTGGAGCCGCAACAGACGAGCCGGGTGAAACCTGGGCCCCAGTTCTTTCTTGAACTGCTCCAGCTTCTCGAGCACTACATCGAGGCCCATTCTGTCAGCCATGGCTAGCGGGCCCATACGCTCGTCGCCCATCCTCATGCCGATGCCGGCGATGGCAGCCATGTCGATGTCGCTAGCGGAGGCTACGTGCTCCTGGAGGCAAAGGACCGCCTCGTTGATCATGGGCGTCATCAGCCTGTCTGTGCTGAACTCGGTCCCCATCACAGATCCGGGCTGTGCCTGGATCTCTTCCACCATCTTGCGCACTGGCTCGTCGGTCTGGTCTCCGTATCCGTAGAAACCGGCACCTGCCTTCTCGCCCCAACGACCGGCCTCGTAGAGCTTGGCGAAGATCTTGGCGGCCTGGAGGCGCTCCCCATACTCCTCCGTCAGATATTTGCCGGTGATGTAGCAGATGTCAACGCCGACCATGTCCATCAAGGTGAAGGGGCCCATGGGCCAGCCGAAGCCCACCATGGCTGCGTCGATATCCTGCGCAGTTCCCGCACCTTCCTCCAGGCAAAGAGCGGCCTCGTTCAGGTAGGCCATGAGCAGGCGGTTGACGAGGAATCCGGGACACTCTTGCACCACCACCGGGATCTTTCTCAGCGACTCTGAGAACATCACCACATCGTTGACGGTCTCCTCGTCTGTGTCCAGGCCGGGGATGACCTCCACCAGCTTCATGATGTGCGCCGGGCTGAAGAAGTGCATGCCCACCACCTTGCTAGGCTTCTTAGTGGCCGCTCCCATCTCCGAGATGCTCAGGGCCGTGGTGTTCGAAGCGAAGATGGTGGTCTCCGGACACACCTCTTCAACCTCCTGCCAGACCTGCTTCTTGAGTCCCATCTTCTCGGGCACAGCTTCGATGACGATATCCGCGTCCTCGAAGCCATCGTAGCTTAGAGTCCCTTGGATCAGATCCATCTTCTCCGTGAGGGTGGATGTGTCCATCTTGCCTTTGTCCACACGCCCCTGGTAGATGTTGCGGATGCGCTCGAGTCCCTTGTCCAGTAGCTCCTGGTCGACGTCCTTGAGGACCACCGGCAGCCCAGAGTAGGAGATGACCTGCGCGATTTCGGCGCCCATGAAACCTGCGCCTACGACTCCAGCCTTGAATATGTACATCCTGTTCTTCCCTCCTTCGGTGTTGCCGGAACCTACCAGGTCTTCAGGGGGAGTGATGCTTCCGGCGAACCGATGCGCACGAAGTACAGCCATTGGTCGGGGTACTCCGTGAAGGCTTTCTCATCAGCCTCGTTCAGGGTCTTCCCCAGGAAGTGATCCCCGTTCTCGGGATGAATGGCCACGATCTCACCCTCGTGGGTAGGCTCCAGGTGCTCCTTCAGCTTCGCGTACACCTCCTCTCCTGCGGCGATGAATTCCACTCTCTGGGCTTTGTCATACATCTCGATTCCTTGTCCTCACTTCCTCTCGATGATGAGCGCGCCACCCTGTCCGCCACCGACACAGGCCGAGGCCAAACCCAGGCTAGCATCCCGTTTGATCATCTCGTAGAGAAGCGTGACGGTGATCCGCGCACCGGTGCAGCCCACGGGGTGGCCAAGGGCAATGGCTCCCCCGTTGGGATTGACCTTCTCCCAATCGAAGCCGTCCTTTTCCAGCTCTATCCCGCAGGCCAGCGCCTGGGCGGCGAAGGCCTCGTTTAGCTCGATGAGGTCGATATCGGTGAGCTTGAGGCCGCCCCTTTCCAGAGCAAGGGGTATCGCCTTGGTTGGTCCGATGCCCATGATCTCAGGTGGGACGCCGGCGTACGCGTAGCTGCGAACGTAGGCCATGGGTTCCAGGCCCAGTTCATCTGCCTTCTGCTTGGACATGACGATGAGCGCGGCCGCACCGTCGGAGATGGGGCAGGCGTTGGCGGGTGTGACCACGCCGCCCTTCTTGAAGACCGTGGGATACAGGGCGGCTTTCTCTACTGTCAGGCCAGCGTTGATGTTCTCGTCCTGCGAGACTTCCTCCCTGGCGACCTCTTGGCCGGCTACACGCTTGATCACAGGAACGGGCACGATCTCATCTCTGAACTTGCCCATGCGCGTAGCCATGAATGCCTTTCTGTGACTTTGTACCGCGAATTCGTCCTGATCTTGGCGACTGATCC